>Ga0307426_1001176_pt1 | contig 17513 bp, 15 predicted proteins | sample SalMarWE160340MG_FD_202165 | JGI IMG/M metagenome (GOLD analysis project Ga0307426, IMG submission 202165) | Salt marsh sediment microbial communities from the Plum Island Ecosystem LTER, Massachusetts, United States - WE1603-40 | ecosystem: Environmental > Aquatic > Marine > Intertidal zone >... | reverse complement strand
CGCCAGCGGTCGGCCCGGTGCCACCTCGCCGGCGAAGCTCATCAACAAGGGCCGATAAATGGCGCCCGCGGAGCTGTCGGTGAGCTTCATGGCCCGGATTGGAGAGGCCGCCTTCGCCATGTCGTCCCAGACGCCCAGGGCTTCGAACACGGCGCTAACCCCGGCCGATATCGCGGTCGCCCGCCGGTCCTGAGGGATCGCGAGATTCCGGGCGTCGACGAGGGTGATCCGCATCTCGAACGCCGAGCCGAGCGCCAGCGCCAGCGTCATGCCGATCGGCCCGCCCCCCACCACGATGACGTCGCGCCGCTGGTTCATTTCCGTCCGCCTCGCCTCGTCGAAACCGGAGAATTCCTGCGCCCAATATGCCCCGTCCGCAAGCCCGACGCGATGGGCCGCGGCCATCAGCCGGCGATCTTTGCCCGGGAATTGCCTAGGAAGTGATCAATTCACGCAATATGGCGCGCAATTGCCTAGTGAGTGGGCATAACCTTTTGTTAACAATTTCGGCCGGGATCGGCCCGCGCACGAAACCCACATGTAATTCAAACCCTTAGGAGCCACCGGCGAACTCTGGCACGGCGCTTGAGTCCATCAAGCCGCCAGGTGCCATTCCCAGCGGTATGAAAGGAGCACCGATGAAACTGGTGGTTGCTGTCATCAAACCGTCGCGGCTTGAAGAGGTACGCCAAGCGCTCAATTCGCTTGACGTGCACGGTATGACCGTCACGGAGGTGAAAGGATATGGTCGGCAGAAGGGACATTCCGAGGTCTATCGCGGAACCGAGTACGCCGTTCACTTCCTGCCCAAAATCAAGATCGAGATCGCCGTCGAGGAAGCCCAGTCCGACGCGATCGTCGCCGCCATCACCGAGGCCGCCAAGACCGGCCGTATCGGCGACGGCAAGATATTCGTCCTCGACGTCGATCAGGCGCTACGCATTCGCACCGGCGAGACCGGCGCGCAGGCGCTGTGACCGCCCGCGAGAGCTCAGTGAAGGAGAATAACGAGATGACTTGGCTCAAGATGTCGAAACTGACGGGGGCGACAGCGCTGACATCGCTCCTCGCCGCGCTCCCCGCCAACGCCCAGGAGGCGGCCGCCGAGGTCGTCGAGGAGATGGGACCCGTACTCGATTCCGGCGACACCGCCTGGATGCTGACCTCCACGGCGCTGGTTCTGATGATGACCATCCCCGGCCTGGCGCTGTTCTATGGCGGCATGGTGCGCAAGAAGAACGTGCTCGCCACCGCCATGCAGGCCTTCGCGGTGACCTGCGCGATCACCATCGTCTGGTTCGTTGTCGGCTACTCGATCGCCTTCACCGACGGTGGCTCCATGAACGCCTGGATGGGCGGTTTCTCCGCCGTCCTGCATGCCGGCATGGGCCCCGACACATTGTCCGGGACGATCCCCGAATTCGTCTTCTCCATGTTCCAGATGACCTTCGCGATCATCACCCCGGTGCTGATCGTGGGCGCCTTTGCCGAGCGCATGAAGTTCTCGGCGATGCTGATCTTCATGGTCCTGTGGTCGATCATCGTCTACTCGCCGATCGCCCACTGGGTATGGGGTGGCGGCTTCCTGTCTGACGCCGGCGTGCTCGATTTCGCGGGCGGCACCGTGGTCCACATCAACGCCGGCATCGCGGGGCTGGTCTGCGCAATCGTACTGGGCCGCCGCACGGGCTATGGCGAAGTCAACATGGCGCCCCACAACCTCGTCTATTCGGTGATCGGCGCGTCCCTGCTCTGGGTCGGCTGGTTCGGCTTCAACGCCGGTTCCGAGCTCGCCGCCGACGGCGTTGCCGGGGCGGCGATGATGAACACCCAGGTGGCGACCGCTGCCGCGGCACTGGCCTGGATGTTCGCCGAATGGATCGTCATCAAGAAGCCCAGCGTTCTCGGGATCATCTCCGGCGCCGTCGCCGGGTTGGTCGCGGTCACCCCGGCTTCCGGCTGGGTCAATCCCGCCGGCGCCCTGGTCATCGGCATTGTCGCCGGCGTCGGCTGCTACTTCGCCGCCGCCCACGTCAAGAAGTGGCTCGGCTACGACGATTCCCTGGACGCCTTCGGCGTGCATGCGGTGGGCGGCATCATCGGCGCGCTGCTCACGGGCATTCTCGCCGACGAGGCCATTGGCGGCGCCGCCGGCAGCATCGCCCAGCTCGGCACCCAGCTCTACGGCGTTGTCGCCACGATCGTGTGGTGCGCTGTTGCCACCTTCGTCATCCTCTACGTCGTCAAGGCGACCGTTGGCCTCAGAACGACGGAAGCGGAGGAAGAAGAAGGGCTCGACATCGCCCTGCACGGCGAAAGCGTCGCCTAGCACCCGCACTTCGGACGGCCCGGTCTCAATCCCCGGGCCGTCCGACCGGCGCCGGCGCGTGGTGCCCGTGATGCAGCCCACGCCCTCTTGATCCTGATTGAGAGGCCTTCCCACTCGCAACGCGTGGGCTGCATCGCCGGCATCATGCCCTGACCGCCACCGGCCCCTGAAAACCAACAAGTCGACTGCCCGTGCACGGGCTGGCCTCGAAAACCGCCGCGGTTAAAGCCGGCTTAACCACGGCTTGCTAGCTTTCCGCACCACATCCGAGCTGCCTGTGAGTATCGCGTAAGGGCCCCGCGCGGCATGCAATCGTTATCCGCACTTGAACCCGCCGCCGGCGAAGTCTCGACCGTCGCCATTCGCATACCTTTGCGCCTGATCGGCATCGCCTGCTTCGCGGTCGCGGCCCTGGTCCTGGTGGCGCTGGCCAGCTGGTCAGTTGCCGACCCGAGCCTGTCCAACGCCGTCGACGCCGCACCCGGCAACTGGCTGGGCGCTCCCGGCGCCATCGTCGCGGACCTCATCTATCAGTTCCTCGGCCTGGCCGGCCTCATCGCCCTGGCAGCCCCCATGATCTGGAGCTGGTCGCTGATCGCCAACCGGCATCCCGGCCGCATCGGCTCGCGGATTCTCGCCTGGCTGGCCATGACCCTGACCGCTGCCGGCGCCCTCGGTTTCCTCCCCGCCACGGCCAGCTGGCCACTGGCGGCCGGTCTCGGCGGCGTCACCGGGTACGGCTTCGCCACCCTCGCCGCCACGCTTGTCGGCGCACCGTTGTCCGGGCTCCCCGCGCTCGCCTGCGCCTCGCTGCTCGCCTTGAGCGCCCTGGCGGCCTTTCTCTATGCGGTCCGGCCGACCGGCCGCTTGCTTTTCAGCCTGCCAGCCCACGACACCGAGCCCGCCGATCGCGCGCCCAAGGCGCGCCTGTCGGCGCTCCGGGCTGGCGTCTCGATCGCGATCGGGGCCCTCACGCATGCCCTGATGCGGCTTGGGCTGAACCTGCGCGCCTGGTGGCGGCAGCGCAACGCCGATCGCGCTGAGGCGACCGAGCCCGGCTGGCGCCGCAGCGCCATCGAGCCCTCCCTGCAGCCGGCGCCGGACGCCGCCGACGACGACTATGTCGATGCCGACGCCATCGGCGAGTTGATTCGCGGCGGCGAGACGGACGCCGGGCCCACCAGGGCGCCGACCAACATCGAGCCTTCCGCTCCCCCGCTAGCGCCCGGGCGGCGGCAGGCCCTCGAGGCCCAGACCTCGCTCATCTCGAACCGCGAGTTCGAGCTGCCCGAGCTCGACTCTCTGTCCCCGCCCCCGGCGGCCCGTGCCGGCGCTCGCCAGAACCCCGACGCCCTCGAGCACAACGCCAGGATGCTCGAATCCGTGCTCGAGGATTTCGGCGTCAAGGGCGACATCATCAATGTCCGCCCCGGTCCCGTGGTCACCCTCTACGAACTCGAACCGGCTCCCGGCATCAAGTCGTCCCGGGTCATCGGTCTGGCCGACGACATCGCCCGCTCGATGAGCGCCATCTCGGTCAGGGTCGCCGTCGTGCCGGGCCGCAACGCCATCGGCATCGAGCTGCCCAATCCCGATCGCGAGACGGTCTATCTGCGCGAGCTGCTCGGCTCGGCCGACTTCGAGAACGTCAAGGGCAAGCTGCCGCTTTGCCTTGGCAAGACAATCGGTGGCGAGCCGGTGATCGCCGATCTCGCCCGCATGCCGCATCTTCTGATCGCCGGCACCACCGGCTCCGGCAAGTCGGTCGCCGTCAACACCATGATCCTGTCGCTGCTCTACCGCTTCACCCCCGCCGAGTGCCGCCTCATCCTGATCGACCCGAAAATGCTGGAGCTGTCCGTGTATGACGGCATTCCGCATCTGCTGACCCCGGTCGTGACCGATTCTTCCAAGGCCGTCGTCGCCCTCAAATGGGCGGTGCGCGAGATGGAAGACCGCTACAAGAAGATGTCGAAGATCGGGGTGAGGAACATCGACGGCTTCAACCAGCGCGTCGCCGAGGCGTCCAAGAGGGGTCGCACCATCACCCGCACCGTTCAGACCGGCTTCGACCGCGAGACCGGCGAGGCGATCTTCGAATCCGAAGAATTCGAGCTCGAGGCGCTCCCCTACATCGTGCTGGTGGTCGACGAGATGGCCGATCTGATGATCGTCGCCGGCAAGGACATCGAGGGCGCCATCCAGCGCCTTGCCCAGATGGCCCGGGCCGCCGGCATCCACCTGATCATGGCCACCCAGCGGCCTTCGGTCGATGTCATCACCGGCACCATCAAGGCCAACTTCCCCACCCGCATGTCCTTCCAGGTCACCTCCAAGATCGATAGCCGCACGATCCTGGGCGAACAGGGGGCCGAACAGCTGCTGGGCAATGGCGACATGCTTTTCATGGCCGGCGGCGGTCGCATCAAGCGTCTGCACGGGCCGCTCGTCTCCGACCGCGAGGTCGAGGACGTTGTCGCGCACCTGAAGACGCAAGGCACCCCCGAATATCTCGACGGCGTCACGGACGAGCCCGAGGACGACGACGCGTTCGGTCACGGCGCCGGCGGCTCCGGCGACGAACTCTACGACAAAGCGGTCAATATCGTCCTCGCCGACCGCAAGGCGTCCACCAGCTACATCCAGCGCCGCCTGTCCATCGGCTACAACCGCGCCGCCACCCTGATCGAGCGCATGGAGAACGAAGGCGTCATCTCGCCGGCCAACCACGCCGGCAAGCGCGAGATCCTCGCCGGAGAGACCCAGGAGTTCTGAGCCCGAAGGTCCTCCCTCGGGGCTACCTCTCGCCGCATTTGTGCGCTACCAGCACCGGCGAGCCCGCCCGATGAGTCGCCTCACGCAGCGAGTTGCCATGCAGCGAGTCGCCGCCGCCCTGATCGCCGTATTCTTCGCGCTCGCCCCGGCCGCCGCCCAGGAGCCGGCCTCGCCGGCGACGCCCGGGCCCGAGCCCACGGTCGCGCTCGCCGTCGCCGAACCGGCTGTGACCGAGTTTGCGCCGGTTCCACCTCCGCGCCCGGGAACCCGCGCCGCGGTGCTCACAAATCTCGGCCTGAGCGCCGACGACACCGCGCTCATCGACAACATCAGCGCCTATCATTCATCCATCCACACGATGGTCGGCAAGTTCGAGCAGATCGACCAGTTTGGCGGCCGTCTCGAAGGGGTGTTCTATCTCGAACGACCCGACAAGGTCCGGTTCCGCTACGCGCCGCCGTCGACCGAAGAGATCATCTCCACCGGCCGCGGGTTCTACGTTATCGACCGCAGGGAGCGCACCCGTGCCGTCTATCCCCAGGGGCAGGTGCCGCTCCGGCAGTTCCTCAAGCAGGACATCGACCTGCTCAACACCAACATCACCGGCGTGACCCGGACCGATGAGATGCTCGCCCTGTCGCTCTCCGACCAGACCCCCATCGGCGAAGTCGAAGTCACGCTGATTTTCGAGCTGGCGACCAACGACCTCAGGCAATGGTCTCTGACCGAGCCCGACGGCACGCAATTGACCTTTTCGATCTACGATACGATCAAGGACATCGCGATCCCGCGCCGCTATTTCTCGATCGATCCCAATCTGACCGACGCCAACCCCAACAACTAGACGCCCGCGCCGACGCGCCGAAGGCTCTGGACCGCCGCCGCGCCCTTGGCCATTATGCCGCGCCGCGCCCGCCGCTTGAGGCGCCAATCGACCGGGCTTCGCATGCGTATCGCCACCTGGAACATCAACTCGGTTCGCCTGCGCTTGCCGCTCGTCAGGCGCCTGATCAAGGCCGAGGAACCGGACGTTCTGTGCTTCCAGGAAATCAAGTGCCAGACCGACCAGTTCCCGTCCAGGGAACTTGAGAAGGACGGCTACCCGCACCAGATCGTCAACGGCCAGAAGAGCTACAACGGCGTCGCCATCGTCTCGAAGGTGCCCCTGCACGAAGTCGATATCCGCGAATTCTGCGCCATGGGCGACGCCCGGCATGTATCCGCTATCGTCGAGGCGCCAGGCGGTGCGTTTCGCCTGCACAATTTCTACGTTCCCTCCGGTGGCGACGAGCCCGACCCTGGCGCCAACCCAAAATTCCGGCACAAGCTCGATTTTCTCGGCGAGATGCGCGATTGGTTCGGCGACCCCGCGTTCGAAGCCGGGCAGGTGATCGTAGGGGATTTCAACATCGCCCCGCACGAAAACGACGTGTGGAGCCACACCCAGCTCCTCAAGGTCGTCTCCCACACGCCGGTCGAGACCGACGCGCTTGAGGCCATTCGGGCGGCGCGCGACTGGGCCGACCTGTTGCGGCTGCACGTGCCGGTCACCGAGAAGGTCTATTCCTGGTGGAGCTACCGGGCGCGGGACTGGAGCCAGTCGGATCGCGGCCGCCGGCTCGACCACATCTGGTCGACCCCGGAACTCGCGTCCCGCTGCACCGGCGCCACGATCGTGCGCGCCGCGCGCGGCTGGACCGACAAGCCCTCCGACCACGTGCCGGTGATCGCCACCCTGGGCTAGTCCTTCATGCGGCCGCGCACCGCGTCGAGCGAGTGCAGGTATTTGCTCAGCGCCTCCCGCACCCGCACCGCCATCCGTCCCGCGATTTCCGGGTAGGCCTCGATCAGCTTCATGAACCCCTCACGAGGCACGTAGATGAACTCGGCGTCGGTCTGGGCGCTCACCGTCGCCGGCCGCGGCCGGGCCGCGATCAGCGCCAGCTCGCCGACCGTCGCATTGACCTCGTCGACAACCATCGGCTGACCGTCCCCGTGATCGATCTTGATCGACCCGTCGATCAGCACATAGGCACCGTCCGCAATCGACCCGGCGTGATAGAGCACTTCGCCGGCCCGACACTGCCGCCGCTCGGAAGAAAACGCCAGCAGGCGCAACTGGTCGTCCGACAGCCCTGCGAACACGTCGGCGCCGGCGAGCGCTTCGATTGCCACGTCCAGCGCCATCTGCCCCCGCATCCGCTGTGACTTTCGTCCTATGGAACCAGACGATAACCGCCTTCTTCGGTGACCAGCAAGCGCGCATGGGACGGATCGCGCTCGATCTTCTGTCTGAGGCGATAAATGTGGGTCTCCAGGGTATGGGTCGTGACCTGGTTGTTGTAGCCCCACACCTCCTGCAGAAGGATGTCGCGCGAGATGGTCTTGGCGCCCTGTCGATAAAGGTATTTGAGGATCGAGGTTTCCTTGTCGGTGAGGCGGACCTTACGGCCCTCGTCGTTCTCCAGCAGCTTGGCGGCCGGATGGAAGGAATAGGGCCCGATGGTGAACACCACATCCTCGGACTGGTCGTGCTGGCGCAACAGCGCCCGCACCCGGGCCAGCAGCACCGAGAACCGGAACGGCTTGGTTACATAGTCGTTGGCCCCCGATTCGAGGCCCAGGATTTCGTCGGAATCGGTGTTGTGGCCGGTCAGCAGCAGGATCGGGCTTTTGAAGCCGTCCTGGCGCAAGATCTTGACCGCCTCGCGCCCATCCATGTCCGGCAGGCCGACATCCAGGATCATCAGATCCAGATGCGCGGCCTTGACCGCGGCCATGGCATCAGCCGCCGAAGCGCCCTCCGAAATCTCGAATTCCCGATAGTGCGAAAGCTGGTCGGTGAGCGTCTTGCGCAGCTCATCGTCGTCGTCAACGATCAGAACCCGGCGCTTGTTCATGCCCTTCGTCCTTTCCAGGCCGCCGCGGCCAAATCAACGTCTCACTGAATCTAGGCCGCGAACGCCCCGGTGCCAATCACAAGCCCGTTAGCGCCGAGTGCGGTTAACGTCGGGCTGAGCCGGCTGGCGCCGCGCCCCGAAAATCGCCGTGCCGACCCTGACATGGGTCGCGCCCATCCAGATCGCCTGTTCGAAATCGGAACTCATCCCCATCGACAGGCCCTCGACCCCGGCGGCGCGCGCCAGCGTCGCCAGATGCGCGAAATAGGGGCCCGGCGCCTCGCCCATCGGCGGAATGCACATCAGGCCCCTCACCTCGAGCCCGTGCTCGCCGCGACAGCGCGCCACGAAATCCACGGTCTCGTCCACCCCCACCCCCGCCTTCTGAACCTCGCCGCCGATATTGACCTCGACGAAGACCGGCAGCTGCCTTGCTTGCCTGGCCATTTCGCCGGCCAGGGCACCGGCCAGCCTGTCGCGATCGACGGTATGGATGACGTCGAACAGCGCCACCGCGTCGCGGACCTTGTTGGTCTGCAACGGCCCGATCATGTGCAGCACCACGCCGGGATGGTCTGCCTTCAGCGCCGGCCACTTGGCCGCCGCTTCCTGGACCCGGTTCTCGCCGAACTCAAGCTGCCCGGCCGCCAGCGCCGGCGCCACCGTCTCGGGGCCGAACCCCTTGCTGACCGCAATCAGGGTGACAGGCCGTCCGGCCGGGTCGAACCGGCGGCCGGCGGCCTCGATGCGCCTCCGGACCGCCGTCAGCCGCTCAGCGATTTCGTTGTCCATCGCCTGACCGCCCGGCCCCTGCCCGCCGGGGATTGAGTTGACCGCAATTGGCTTTTCTGGTGAAGGTCGAGATATCCCACCAACCTCCGAACAAAGCAAGTTGGCGCGAGGACCCGTGAGCCCCACCGAAGCCGAACGGTACGATCCGGGCAAGATGGAACCGCACTGGCAAAAAGTGTGGGACGAACGCGGCACGTTCGTCACCGCCGACGATGATTCACGTGAAAAATACTACGTGCTGGAGATGTTCCCCTATCCCTCGGGGCGCATCCATATGGGCCATGTGCGCAACTACACCCTCGGCGATGTCGTCGCCCGGTTCATGCGCGCCAAGGGCTACAACGTCCTGCACCCGATGGGATGGGACGCCTTCGGCCTGCCCGCCGAGAACGCCGCCAGGGACAACAAGGCCCACCCCAGGGATTGGACCTATCGCAACATCGCCAACATGCGCGGCCAGCTCAAGGCGTTGGGTCTGAGCCTCGACTGGAGCCGCGAACTCGCCACCTGCGACGTCGAATACTACGCCCAGCAGCAGCGCCTATTCCTCGATTTCCTCGATGCCGGCCTCATCGACCGCCGAAAATCGCGGGTCAACTGGGATCCGGTCGACCACACCGTGCTGGCCAACGAGCAGGTCATTGACGGACGCGGCTGGCGCTCCGGCGCCCCGGTCGAGCAGCGCGAGCTCAATCAGTGGGTGATGCGCATCTCCCAGCATGCCGAGGATCTTCTGACGTCCCTCGGCGATCTCGACGAGTGGCCGGAAAAGGTCCGCGTCATGCAGCGCAACTGGATCGGCCGCTCCGAGGGACTGCTGTTGCGCTGGCGGATCGTCGACGGCACCGCGCCGCAAGGCATCGCCGAGCTCGAGACCTATACCACCCGGCCCGACACCCTGTTCGGCGCCTCGTTCATGGCCGTCGCGCCGACCCATCCGCTGGCGATGCGCATTGCCGTAGACAATGCCGAGGTCGCCGCTTTCATAGACAAGTGCCAACGCATGGGCACCGCGCTCGAAGCGCTCGAGACCGCCGAAAAGGAGGGCGTCGACACCGGCATCCGGGTTGCGCATCCCTTCGACGGAGAGTGGGAGCTGCCGGTCTATGTCGCCAACTACGTCCTCATGGACTACGGCACCGGCGCCATTTTCGGTTGCCCCTCCGGCGACCAGCGCGACCTCGAGTTCGTCCACCGCTATTCGCTGCCCGTCATCCCCGTCGTCATGCCCGCCGACGCCGACCCGGCGAGCTTCACGATCGCCGACGAGGCCTATGTCGGCGACGGCGTGATGATCAATTCGCGGTTTCTCGACGGGCTCACCCCGGCCGAAGCGTTTGAAGACGTCGCGAACCGGCTCGGCAACGCCAAACTCGACGGCCGTCCCCAGGCCGAGCGGAAGATCAATTATCGCCTCAGGGATTGGGGCATTTCCCGCCAGCGCGGCTGGGGCTGCCCCATCCCGATCGTCCATTGCGACAATTGCGGCATCGTGCCAGTGCCGCACGAGGACCTGCCCGTCGAGCTGCCCGACGATCTGAGTTTCGACAAACCGGGCAATCCGCTCGACCACCATCCGACATTCAAGCACGTCAGCTGTCCCGATTGCGGCCGCGACGCCAGGCGCGAAACCGACACCATGGACACCTTCGTCGATTCCTCCTGGTATTTCGCGCGCTTCACCGCCCCGCGCGCCGAAACCCCGACCATCCCGGAGATCGCCGACGCCTGGCTGCCGGTCGACCAGTATATCGGCGGCATCGAGCACGCGATTTTGCATCTTCTGTATTCCCGGTTCTTCACCCGCGCCATGCGCCAGACCGGCCACCTCAACCTCGACGAGCCGTTCCGGGGACTGTTCACGCAAGGCATGGTCATCCACGAGACCTATCGCTCCGCCGAGGGTGCCTGGCTGTCGCCCGAGGAAGTCCGCATCGAAACGGTTGCCGGCGGGCGCCGCGCGACCGAGATCGCCTCTGACAAGCCGGCCGAGATCGGGGCGGTCGAGAAGGTCTCGAAGTCCAAGCGCAACGGCATCGATCCCGACCACATGCTGAAGATCTACGGGGCCGACACGATGCGCTGGTTCATGCTCTCCGATTCCCCGCCCGAACGTGACGTCGAATGGTCCGAGGCCGGCATCGAGGGCGCCGCCCGCTTCGTGCAGCGCCTGTGGCGGATCGTCGCCGACGCCGCCGCCATCCTGGCTGCCGAGGCCGGGCCGGACGGAGCGGCACATTTCGACCCGGTCGCCCTCGAACGGGCCGCCCACCGCACCCTGGCCGCGGTCACCGACGACATCGATGCCCTCAGATTCAACGTCGCGGTCGCCAAGATCTACGAGCTCGCCAATGGCGTCTCGAAGGCCATCGCCGCCGTCACCGGCACCGGCGCCGGGCCCGCCGAGCGGGCCGCGCTTGAGACGGCGACCCGCATTCTGGTGCAGATGGTCGGACCGATGATGCCGCACCTGGCGGAGGCCTGCTGGCAGGCCCTGGGCAACACCGAACTCCTCGCCGACACCGAATGGCCCCGGCCCGATCCGGCGATGTTGGAGACCGAGACCATTGTGCTGCCGGTGCAGATCAACGGCAAGCGGAGGGCTCAGATCGAGGTCGCCCAGGGGGCGCCGGAATCCGAAATCGAGGCCGCGGTTTTGTCACTTGAGCCGGTTACCAGGATTCTGGCCGGCCGTGCGCCGCGCAAGCTCATCGTTGTTCCCGACCGGATCGTCAATGTCGTCATTTAGCCGCCGTCCCATCCTCGCCCTTGTCGGCCTGCTCGCCCTCGCCGGCTGCGGCCTGACCCCGGTCTATCAGCAAGGCCCCAACCCGGCGCTCGTCGACCGGATCGGCTACGCCGAGCCGACATCCCGCGCCGAGCAGGTCATCTACCAGGCCCTGAAATTTTCCCTCGGCGAGGGCAGCGGCGCCCCGCTCCTGCTCACCGTTTCGGTCGAGTCGACCGTTTCCGCCGCCAGCCGGGTGGACTCCGACGATCCCGCGACCCCCTACCGCCTCGAGATGACCGCCCGCTACACCCTGGTCGAAAACGCCGACCCCGAAACGGTCCTGCTCCGCGAGCAGCGGGCCGCCGACGCCACCTTCACACGCGGGCCGCAGGCCACCGCCAACGAAGCCGCCGAAGCCGACGCCCAGGAGCGCGCCGCGCGCCGGCTTGCCGATATCATTCGCGCCCGCCTGCTCATCTACCTCAGGACCGGCTCGTGACGGCGCTCCGTGGGCGCGAGATCGAAAGCTTCCTCACCCGCCCCGATATCACCACCGGCGTTGTCCTCGTCTACGGCCCCGACGCCGGAAAGGCGCGCGAAACCGCCGACCGGCTCGTTGCCCACTATGCCGGCCCCGACCCCGACCCGATGACGCTCGCCAACATCCACTTCTCCGAGGTCGAGTCCGATCCCGGCCAACTCATCGCCGAAGCCAATTCCGGGTCCCTGTTTGGCTCCGGCCAACGCATCGTCCGTCTGCGCGGCGCCACCAACGCCGCCGCCCCGACGTTGGCGGCCCTTGCCGACGGCACCGCCGCCATCGTCATCGTCGAGGCCGGCCCCTTGGGGCCCTCCGACGCCCTGCGCAAGGCCATGGAGCGGTCCGGAGGGGCGCGGGCCCTGCCCTGCTACGCCGACGACGATCGCGCGCTGAGCCGCCTCATCCGCTCGACCATGCAGACCGCCGGCATCGCGCTCGACGCCGACGCCGAGCGCACCCTCACCGACATTCTCGGCAACGATCGCGCCGTGTCCCGGAGCGAACTCGAAAAGCTCACCCTTTATGCCGAACGCTCCAAGCGCCTGACCACCGAGGAGGTGCTGGCCGTGTGCGGCGACAATGCCGCCCTCGCGATGGACCAGATCGCCGACGCGGTCGGCACCGGTCATCCGCGCCGGCTCGACGACGCCTTCACCCGGGCGCTGGCCGCCGGCAGCGATGTTTCAGCCATCCTCGGCGCCGTCATGAACCACTTTGTGGCGTTGCGCACCATGCGGGCCGAGTTCGATGCCGGCACCGCCCCTGACGCCATCACCCGCGCCCGGCGGGTTCACTTCTCTCGCGCCGCCGCCGTTCAGTCGCAAATCCGCTCGTGGTCCGACGCCGCCCTCGCCCGCGCCGCCACGCGCCTCTACGACGCCATCGCCACGACCCGCAGACAGCCCGATCTCGCTGCCCCCGGCGCCCGCCAGACGCTGCTGTCGCTGAGCGTCGCCGCCGCTCGGATGTGAGAAAATTCCTAGCTCGTGGCCAGCCGCCGACTGACCTCTTCGAGCTGTTCGAGGGTGCGGTACTTGATCTCGATCTTGCCGCCACGCTCCTTGTGGTCGATCGCCACCCTCAACCCCAGCGCGTCGGAAAGCCGCCGTTCGAGCGCCAGCGTGTCGGCGTCCTTGGCCGCGCCCTTCCTGCCGGACGTCTTCGCCTTGCCGCCACTCTTGTGATGCAGTGCTTCGGCCTCCCGCACGCTCATGCCGGCGGCAATGATCCGCTCGGCCAGCGCCACCGGATCGTCGGCCGTCACCAGGGTCCTCGCGTGACCGGCGGTCAGCTCGCCCCGCGCGATGAGGTCCCGCACCCGTTGCGGCAGCTTCAGTAACCTTAACGTATTGGCAACATGGCTGCGGGACTTGCCCATCGCCTCGGCAAGCTCGCTCTGGGAATGCTCGAACTGCTCGGTGAGCTGCCGGTAGCCTTCCGCCTCCTCGATCGGATTTAGATCGGCACGCTGCACGTTTTCGATGATCGCCAGCTCCAGCGCCTCGCGCTCGTCGACCTCGCGCACGATCACCGGCACCTCGTGCAGACCGGCCCGCTGCGCCGCCCGCCAGCGCCGCTCGCCGGCGATGATCTCGAACCGGTCCGGCTCCCCCGGCCACGGCCTGACCAGGATCGGCTGCATGACGCCTCTCTCGCGGATGGAATCGGCGAGCTCGCCCAGCTCGTCGGCGGAGAAATCGCGCCGCGGATTGTTGCGGTTGGCGACGATGAACTCCACCGGCAGGCGCTTGCCGCCGCCGCTTTCGGCGACCCGCGGCACCTCGGAGGGTTCGATCTCCCCGATCAACGCCGCCAGTCCACGCCCCAGCCGGTTGGATTTGTCGTTCATTCGATGGCCTGCCTTTCCCGACCCTACGCCGCCCTGAGCTGCCGTTCGCGCCGAATGACCTCGGTCGCCAGCCTCAGATAGGCCTGAGAGCCGGCGCATCCCAGATCGTAGAGCAGCGCCGGCTTGCCGTAGGACGGCGCCTCCGAAAGCCGGACGTTGCGGGGGATGACCGATTGGTAAACCAGATCGCCCATATGGGCCCTGACATCGGCCAGCACCTGCTCGCTGAGATTGTTGCGCTTGTCGTGCATCGTCATCACCAACCCCTGCACATGGAGCTTGGGATTGAGGGTCGATTTGATCTGTTCGATGGTCTGCAGGAGCTGGCTGAGCCCCTCGAGCGCAAAGAACTCGCATTGCAGCGGCACCAGCACCGCGTCGGCGGCCACCAGGGCGTTGATGGTCAGCAGATTGAGCGATGGCGGGCAATCGATGAGAATGTAGCTCACCGGCGCGCCCTGGATCGAGACCTCTTCGGCCCCCTCGATGGCGTTGCGGAGCCGGAAGGCGCGATCCGGCTGCCCGGCGATCGCCAGCTCCAGCCCCAACAGGTCCATTGTGGAAGCAACCAGCGCCAGATGCGGCACCGAGGTCGGCATCATCGCTTCCCCGAGGCCCGCCTCGCCGACCATCAGCTCGTAGGCGGAGCGTCGCCGCTCGCCGCGCTCGACCCCCAGACCCGTCGAGGCATTGCCCTGGGGATCGATATCGATGAGCAGCACCCGCTCGCCAATCGCCGCCAGCGCGGTCGCCAGATTGATGGCGGTGGTGGTCTTGCCGACCCCGCCTTTCTGGTTGGCGATGGTGAGGATTCGCGGCCGCAATTTTTTGTCCGCCATCTGAGTTCGGCTCAGTGTTCGAAGACCGGCCCTTCGAGATGCGTGATATCTAGAATCACGCCACCAGAATCGACGATACTGGGGTGTTCTACAAGATGGAATCGCCAGCGTGCGAGGGCCTCGGCGACTTCTTCACCGTATTCCCGCCCCTTGTGAAACAGCCCCCGCGTCTGCTCCCGCCACAGCGGGGCGCAATAGTCGAGCAACCTCACCAGCGGCGCGAACGCCCGGGCCGTGATCAGCTCGACATCCGGCAAGGTATCGAGATCCAACACCTCGACCCGCGCCGACAGGACCTCGATATTGAGATTGAGGGTCCGCGCCACCGTGCGCAGGAACGCCGCCTTTTTGGCGTTGGAATCGACAAGCGTGAACAGGGCCTGCGGGCACGCCAGAGCCAGGGGAATGGCCGGCAGACCGCCGCCGGACCCCAGATCCAGCACTTGCCCGGGCGGGCCGTCGAGGAGCCGCAGCACCTGCAGGCTGTCGGCAAAGTGCCGCGACCACATTTCCGGGATTGTTTCACGTGAAACCAGGTTCTGGGTCTCGTTCCAACGGCGCAACAGCTCGCCGTAGGTTTCGAGACCCGAAATCAGCGCATCGGTGCTTCGCAGCCACGCCGGCAACACGGCCTTGACGGCCGCATAATCGCCTGCGGATGCCAATTCAACCGGCCATCTTGTTGAGATAGCCGCGTCGGATCACGGCCAGAATGAGCAGGATCGCCGCCGGCGTTACACCCTCGAGGCGCTGCGCCTGGGCGAGGGTGGCCGGCCGGGCTGCCGTCAGCCGCTGCCGGATTTCCCTGGAGAGGCCGGGCAGGGCGTCGTAGTCCATCCAGTCGGGGATGGCCCGGCTCTCCTCGCGGCGAACGCGCTCAACATCCTCACGTTGACGCTCGAGATAGACCGCGTATTGCGCGTCGACCGCCAGCTGCTCCAGGATCGAATGGTCGTGGCACGCCAGTTCCGGCCACAACGCGACCGCCTTGTCCACCGTGAAGCCGGGGTAGGAGAGCACGTCGAAGGCGCGCCGCACCACCCCGTCGGCGTTGATGACGACGCCGGCCGCCGCCGCTTTCGCCGCCGTGATGGTGAGCGCATCCAGCCGCTCCCGCGCCGCCGCCAACCGGGTCCGCTTGTCCGTCCATGCCCGCCAGCGCTCGTTGGACACCAACCCCACCGCCCGCCCGCGCTCGGTCAGCCGCCGGTCGGCGTTGTCGGCCCTGAGCAAGAGACGGAATTCGGCCCGCGAAGTGAACATCCGATAGGGCTCCGTGACCCCGCGGGTGATCAGGTCATCCACGAGCACCCCAAGATAGCTTTCGGTGCGCGAGAGCGTCAGCGGCGCACCGCCGACGGCCATGAGCGCCGCGTTGGCGCCGGCCAGCAGCCCTTGCGCGGCGGCTTCCTCATAGCCGGTGGTGCCGTTGATCTGGCCCGCCAGGTAGAGACCAGAAAGCGCTTTGAGTGCAAGGGTTTGCGTCAGCTGACGCGGATCGACATAGTCGTATTCGATGGCATAGCCCGGGCGCTTGATGACGGCGCGGCCAAGCCCTGGCAGGGCGCGCACGAAACGCTCCTGGACCTCTTCGGGCAGCGAGGTCGAAAGTCCGTTGGGGTAGACCGTGTCGTCCTCCAGCCCCTCGGGTTCGAGGAAGATCTGGTGGCTGTCCCGGCCCGCGAAACGGACGATCTTGTCCTCGATCGAGGGGCAGTAGCGCGGGCCGATGCTCTCGATGCGGCCCGAATACATCGCCGAGCGCGAAAGGTTTTTCTCTATGATTTCATGGACTTGTGCATTGGTCCGGGTGATGTGACAGCTCAACTGCGGCGTCGTGATTGCCTCGGTAAGCACCGAAAACGGCTCCGGCACCGCATCGCCGGGCTGTTCCTCGAGCGCCGCGAAATCGATGCTCCCGCGATCGAGGCGCGGCGGCGTGCCGGTCTTCAGCCGGCCGAGCTTGAGGCCCAGTTCCTCAAGGCGCACCGAAAGCCCCAGAACCGGCTTTTCGTCGACCCGTCCGGCGGGGATCGTGCGTTCGCCGATGTGGATGAGCCCCCTCAGGAACGTGCCCGTGGTCAGAACCACGGCCCGGGCGCCGATTTCGCTACCGTCCGCCAACCTGACGCCGGAAATCCGGCCGCCCGCCGCCACCACGTCGTCGACCTCCGCCTCGATGACCTCCAGGCCCTCCAGGCCGGCGATCGCCGCCTGCATGGCGGTTCGGTAGAGGTCTCGGTCGATTTGCGCACGCGGCCCACGCACCGCCGGGCCCTTGCGCCGGTTGAGCACCCGGAACTGGATGCCCGATCGGTCGGCGATCCGCCCCATGAGCCCGTCCAGGGCATCGATCTCGCGGACCAGATGCCCTTTGCCCAGTCCGCCGATCGCCGGATTGCAGCTCATCTCGCCGATCGTCGCGAAGCGGTGCGTGATCAGCGCCGTCCGCGCGCCGGCCCGGGCGCTGGCCGCCGCCGCCTCGCACCCGGCATGCCCACCCCCCACGACGATGACATCGAAATCGCTCACCTTCGGCCTCGCTTGGCTCATGGTGCCGGTCACATACGCGCTTGGTGCGGCGCGATCAACGCCGGCCGGTGCGCCGGGTTTCACGTGAATCATTTGCCGATGCAAAACCCGGCGAATATCCTGTCCAGGACCTCTTCGGCGTCGATGGCCCCGGTCAGGCGGCCCAGCGCATCCCCCGCCTGTCGCAATTCCTCGGCCATCAGCTCTGGCGCCGCGAGCCGCTCC
>Ga0307426_1001174_pt1 | contig 17573 bp, 13 predicted proteins | sample SalMarWE160340MG_FD_202165 | JGI IMG/M metagenome (GOLD analysis project Ga0307426, IMG submission 202165) | Salt marsh sediment microbial communities from the Plum Island Ecosystem LTER, Massachusetts, United States - WE1603-40 | ecosystem: Environmental > Aquatic > Marine > Intertidal zone >... | reverse complement strand
TATTTATGCTCTTTGCATCGAGGAGAATAGGGCCGTTTGCTCTGATGTTCATGCTGTTGTTTTTCCTCATTAATATGACCGGAATAACGGATGCATTCTGGGAATATTTTGTACGCGGCCAAAACAGGGAGCAGTTTTCCTCTCTTTCGGGAAGAACTGAGGGCTGGGCTCTCGGATGGGAGCTGTTCAAGCTCAATCCGCTGCTCGGTTTCGGCGCATATGCGGGAGGAAGGTTTGCCGTTCTGACGGAGCTCGGAGGGCAAATAAAAAACAGCGAGTGGTCTTCCATGCTCAACACCTGGCTCGAGATTCTTATTAGCGTCGGGGTGTTTGGCTTTTTCTTCGTGGTAGCCGCGTTTCTCAGAACGTGGAAGCATCTTCTCGAGCCGACCCTCGCAAGTAAAAACGGTACGCTGCTCCATTGTCTGTGTGTCGAAGCCATCGGTATCCTGGCCCTTCTCTCCGTGCGCTCAATGTTTACTACGAACATTTTCTGGCATCCGCCGCTGGTCTTTTTCCTTGTAATGGGATACGCGGAATTTCTATACCGCAATTTCAGGTGGGCGAGATATAAAAAGCAGCTTCCCGCGCGCGCTTTTTCGGCCCACCGATGATACATTCGCGCCTTCCCTCGTAAAGAAATAACCGGAATAAATAAAAAACGGATTTTTTATTAGTTAGAGGAGAATACGTCCATGGAACAGGCTAAATTTACAGACGCTCCAAATGCTCATATTTTGGAAGCGGAAATAACATGTCCTTATTGCGGAACCGACGCATCAGCGCGCTGGAGAAAGCTCAACTTCTGGCAGTGTTCCTCTTGCGAGCTGATATTCAAGCACCCGCTCCCGGATATGGATAAGGTAGTCGAGCTTTATGAGAATAGCTGGACTTCTCCTGCCGAAAACAGGAGCGAAACGGGCGGGACGTCTCTCGAGCTTGCGCGAAAGTATGCCGTCAAGCTGGCGCAAACGCTGAAGCTGAAGGACTTCACGGGTCTCAGGATTCTCGATTTCGGGGCGGGGAGGGGGGATATACTGACTGCGCTCACCGAGCTCGGGTCCGATGTGTACGGTGTTGAGCCGTTTGGTTACAAGGGGCTGGTGGAGAGAGGCTTCAATATGTTTCGAACCCTCGATGAAATACCGGAAGATTTGAAATTCGACGGTATCATAACGATGGATGTCGTGGAGCATCTCGGGTCCCCGTGGGACGAAATATCCAGCTTCAACCGTCTGCTTAAAAACGGCGGATTCGTTTACATATCCACGCCGAATGCGGGGTCGCTAAGAGCGAGGCTGGAGGGAGAAAAATGGCGCGAGGCTCTCAGGCCCGGCCACTTCGTCCTTTTTAACGGCGTTTCCATGGAGAGAATGCTTAAGCGTGCGGGATACAGAAACCCGAAAAGGCTCAGATGGATTATAAATTACACCGATAACAACCTCAGGAATGCCGTGGGTTACCTGCTCCAGGTGGCGCACATAGACGGCGAGCTTCGTTATCTGATAAGAAAAACATGAGAATACTGGTGGCACATAACTTTTACCAGCAGCACGGCGGCGAGGACACGGTGTTTTTCGCCGAAACCGAGCTTCTGCGCCGGCACGGTCACGAGGTGTTCGAGTACAGGGAGAGTAACGACCGTATAAGAACTATGAGCGGTTTCTCGGCGGCTGTTAATACCGTGTGGTCGCGTTATTCAAAAAAGAATATCTACGAGCTGGTTCAGAGAATACAGCCGGACGTAGTCCATTTTCACAATACGTTCCTGCTTATATCTCCGTCTGCGTATTATGCGTGCAGGGATAACAATGTGCCGGTCGTGCAATCGCTCCACAATCCGAGACTGCTGTGTCCCGCCGGGAAGCTTTACCGCGAGGGGAGTGTTTGCGAGGAGTGTGTGGGCAGGACGCCGCCCTGGCCAGGCGTGGTGCACGGATGCTACAGAGACTCGAAGGCGCAGACGGCTGTGGTCTCGGCCATGTTGACGCTGCACAGAGTGCTGGGCACATGGGACAGACTGATAGACAAATTCATCGTGTTTACCGATTTCTACAGACAAAAGTTCATTCAGGGTGGGCTAAGCTCGGAGAAGATCGCATACAAGCCGCATTTCGTAGATCCCGACCCCGGCTGCAGAAACGGAAATAAAGGTGATTACGCCCTGTATATAGGAAGGCTGGACAGGGAAAAGGGCGTTCCCACGATGCTTAAAGCCTGGAAGCGGACGCCCGACGTCCCGCTCAAAATAAGGGGGGACGGGAACCTGCTTGGCGAGGTGAATGATTTTATCAGCCGGAACGGATTCAGGTCCGTCGAAATCGTGAAGAGGCTCGGAAAGGAAGATCTGAACGACCTGATCAAGCAAGCGAGGTTCCTGGTATGGCCCTCCGAGGGGTATTACGAAACATTCGGTCTCGTGGCCATAGAGGCTTTCGCGTGCGGGGTGCCTGTCATAGCATCGAGCGCGGGGGTCCTAGCAGAGAACGTCACTCACGGAAAGACCGGACTTCATTTCAATCAGGGCGACCCGGATGACCTGTCCGAGAAGGTAAATTGGGCGTGGAATAATCCGGACAGAATGGCCGAGATGGGAATCGCCGCGCGTAAGGAATACGAAGAGCGGTATACGGCGGAGAAGAACTACGAGATGCTGATCGATATATACGAAAGCGCCATCAGCGCCAGACATTAAAGAATAATGGGCTGTTCTGCCCGAATCTCAAGAGAGCAAAAAAAATATTTTTTCAAGGAAGTAAAGCGATGACAACAAAAAACTGTGAGTGTTACAAGGTGCTCGGCGTCAATGTGGCGGCAGTTCAAATCGGTGATGTTATCAGTCAGATGGATAGATGGATTGAGGAGAAGAGCTACGGACACTACATCGCGGTAACCAACACCCATGTCGTAACAGAGTCGTGGCTGAATCCGGGTTACAGGAGCGTACTGAATACGGCCGATTTTGTTGTCCCGGACGGGATGCCGCTCGTATGGCTGGGAAGGATAAACGGTTATCCGCTCAAGCGGCGGGTTTACGGTCCTGAGCTGATGGAGACGTTTTTCAAGACGATGGGTGAGAAGCATACGCACTTTATTTACGGCGGCAGCCCGGGCATACCCGAAAAGCTTATGGAAAGGCTGTCCGAATCATATCCCGGAGCGCGGTTCGCGGGAAGTTATTCGCCTCCGTTCAGGGAGCTTACCGAAGAGGAAGACAGTGAGGTTGTGGACATGATAAATGACCTCGAGCCGGACGTTGTGTGGGTGGGTCTCGGCGCGCCAAAGCAGGAGAAATGGATGCATGATCACCGCAACTCTCTCCGGGTGCCGCTCATGGTCGGAGTGGGCGCGGCTTTTGATTTTCTGGCCGGCGTCAAGTCGCAGGCTCCTTCGGTCTTCAGGGAGAACGGTTTTGAATGGCTCTGGCGCTTGATGAGCGAGCCCAGGCGCCTGTGGCGCAGGTATCTGTTGTACGGTCCGCTCTTTGTAAGTCTCGTCACGCTTGAGAAAATGAGAATAATGAAGTTCTGAGAATAACAAGTCACTTAATTCAGGAGGTATTCAGCATGAGAAAGAGAATCCTCGTTACCGGCGGCAGCGGTTTCATCGGCTCCCATTTGTGCGAGAGGTTGCTTGAGGAAGGCAACGAAGTCGTATGCGTGGATAACTTTTTTACCGGTACGAAATACAACATCAAGCACCTGCTGGACGATACTTTTTTCGAGGTCATCAGGCATGATATATGCTTCCCCTTATATCTCGAAGTTGACGAGATCTACAACCTCGCGTGTCCAGCCTCTCCCATACACTATCAGCACGACCCCGTTCAGACGACGAAAGTAAACGTGCTGGGCGCGATCAACATGCTGGGGCTTGCGAAGAGACTGAAGGTAAAGATTTTTCAGGCATCCACGAGCGAGGTCTACGGCAATCCGGACGTCCATCCCCAGAAGGAAGAGTACTGGGGGAACGTCAATCCCATCGGGCCCAGGTCGTGTTACGACGAAGGAAAACGGTGCGCGGAAACCCTGTTCTTCGACTATCACCGCCAGCACGACATGGATATAAGAGTGGCCAGAATATTCAACACTTACGGTCCGAGGATGCATCCCAAGGACGGCAGGGTGGTCAGTAACTTCATCGTGCAGGCGCTCATCGGAAACCCCATAACTATCTACGGTGACGGCATGCAGACGAGATCGTTCTGCTACGTTGACGATCTGGTAAACGGTATTATCGGCCTCATGAACTACCCCGAGATGTTCACCGGACCGGTTAACCTGGGAAATCCCGTGGAGAAAACCATTTACGAGCTGGCTGAGATGGTAGTCGAGCTTACGGGCTCTAAATCGGAGATCGTGTTCAAGCCGCTTCCGACCGACGATCCCGTAAGACGCAGGCCCGACATAAATCTCGCTAAGAAGAAACTCGACTGGGCGCCCGAAGTCGAGCTCGAGACCGGACTCAGGGCGACGATAGAGTATTTCGACGAGTTCCTCCGCTCTGGTAAGGGAAAAGATCTGGTCTTGACGGACTCACGCCCGGGGCATAAGCGTGCGAGGGTAAACGGCAAGAAGCGGACCGGATCGGATATGAGCAAGCCCGCATCGAGGGCGAATTAAAACCCTCCGTGCAGGGAGTAGATCCCGAAGGTTCATTAGCTGAGTAAAGCTTCCGGCTAAGAACCCTCGCATTCACAAAAGAAATGAACAGGACGAATCAAAAAATTAGTCTCGGTATGCCGGTATTCGACGGAGAGAATTACATCGAGCCCGCAATTCGCTCGATCCTGGATCAGACGTATCAGGACTTCGAGCTCGTGATCTGCGATAACGCGTCTCAAGACGGAACGGAAGGTATATGCCGCTCTTACGCGGAGAAAGACCCGAGAGTCAAGTACCACCGCAATGACGAGAACATCGGCGCGGCGGGGAACTTCAACTTTACGGTGCGTCTGGCCTCCGGTGAGTATTTCAAATGGGCCGCGCATGACGATACGCTCGCCCCGGAATATCTGGAGAGATGTCTTCAGGTGCTGGAGCAAGACGGCAGGGTGATTCTCGCCTTTCCGAAAACGATTCTTGTGGATCATTACGGCGACCCCGTGAGTAAGTACGAAGTGAATATGAACAACATAATGTCGGAGAGCGCGTCAACGAGGTTCAGGGACCTGATACTCATCAACCACTGGGGGGTCGAGATTTTCGGCCTTTTCAGGAAGAGCGTGCTTGAATCCACCGGGCTTCTCGAGAGCTTTCCCGGCTCGGACAGGACGATCATGGCGGAGCTCGCTCTCAAGGGGCGTTTTTACGAGGTCCCCGAGCATCTTTTCTATTCCAGGGACCATTCGGAGAGATCGACAAGGACCGGGACGATACATACCCGCGCGGGATGGTGGGATACAAAGAAAACCGGTCAGACCGTGTTCCCGCAGTGGAGACTCTTTTACGAGCTGGTAAAGATCGTAAAAAGGTCCGGCCTGCCGAGAGGAGAAAAGGCGGCGTGCTATTCCTGCGTGCTCAAATGGCTGACGTCGAATCACAATTGGGCCAGAATGCTCATGGATCTCGCGATAGCCGTGGAGCCCAGGTCGTGGGATATGGCCCGTGGACTCAAAAGAAAGGTCGCGGGCCGTAAATATTCAAGCAAACAAAAGACGGTCTAGTTTCAGATAATCGAATTACCCCATACGGATAACTCATTATTTTCATCTCAAAAAATCACGAATAAGGAGGGAATGCTATGAAGGTGGCTATTCTCGCCGGAGGTTACGGATCGCGTCTGGCCGAAGAGACCGAGGTTAAACCCAAACCTATGGTCGAGATAGGCGGACATCCGATACTCTGGCATATAATGATGCATTACGCGCATTACGGTTACGACGAATTCATTGTTGCACTTGGGTATAAGGGAGAAGTGATCAAGAAGTATATGGTCGATTACTGCTCCCTGAAAAGCAACCTGAAGGTAAATCTCAGAACAGGCGAAATAGAAGCGAACGGCGGCTATAAGCCGGACTGGACTATACAGCTGGTCGATACCGGGCTTACGACCCAGACGGGAGGCAGGATAAAGAGGCTCGCGTCTTATGTCGGAAACGAAACCTTTATGCTTACCTGGGGAGACGGAGTGTCCGATGTGGATCTGGACGATCTGCTGGAGTTTCACCGTTCGCACGGTAAGCTCGCTACGCTTACGGCCGTGCGCCCGCCCGCCCGTTACGGACACCTCGATCTGAACGGAACCCGAGTTCTGGAGTTTTCGGAAAAGCCCCAGACCGAGGAGGGATGGATCAACGGCGCGTTCTTTGTGCTGGAGCCCGAGGTCTTTAATTACATTGACGGGGACGAGACCGTATGGGAGCGGGAACCCCTGGAACGGCTCGCAAGCGCCGGACAGCTGATGGCTTACAAGCATACATCCTTCTGGCAGTGTATGGACACCCTGCGGGAGAAACACCTGCTCGAGAAGCTATGGCAAAGCGAAAATCCACCCTGGAAATTATGGAGGTAAAACATGCGAATATTAGTAACAGGACACAAAGGCTATATAGGTACGGTATTGGTGCCCATGCTTCTGCAGGAGGGGCACGAGGTTGTGGGGCTGGACAGCGATCTATACGAAAGATGCGATTTCGGAGACAACGATATTGAAGTTCCGTTTATCAGGAAAGACGTAAGAGACGTGCAGATTTCGGACCTCGAAAGCTACGATGCCGTAGTGCATCTGGCCGGACTGTCGAACGATCCGCTCGGAGACCTGAACCCCTCTCTTACCTACAGAATTAACTACATAGCGTCTATCAATCTCGCCAAGCTTGCCAAAACCGCGGGGATCAGGCGGTTCGTTTTCTCTTCATCTTGCAGTAATTACGGAGCTTCTGGCGAGCACATGATAGACGAGAACGCTGAATTTCATCCCGTAACGCCCTATGGCTGCTCGAAGGTGTTCGTCGAGCGGGACGTATCCCGCCTGGCCGACACGAGCTTCAGCCCGACATTTTTGAGGAACGCGACGGCATACGGTCTGTCCCCGCGACTCAGGTTTGATCTGGTGATGAATAACCTGGTCGCGTGGGCGTTTACGACCGGCCTGGTTCATTTGAAGAGCGACGGGACCCCGTGGCGCCCCATAGTGCACATCGAGGATATTTCGCTCGCCATTATCGCGGTGCTGAACGCGCCTCTGGATCTGGTGCACAACGAGTCTTTTAACGTCGGGATCACGGAGGAGAATTTCCAGATCCGGGAGCTCGCCGAAATCGTGAGGGAGACCGTTCCCGGTTCCCGCGTGGAATTCGCGGAAGGCGCGGGGCCGGACAAGAGGTGCTACAGGGTGAACTGCGAAAAAATAAGACGCGTTCTCCCGGACTTCGAGCCCAGGTGGACCGCCAGACGCGGCGCGCAGCAGTTATACGAGGCATATAAGGAAACCGGACTCAAGCTCGAAGAATTCGAAGGGCAGAGATATAAGCGTATCGACCACATAAAACATCTGATTTCGAGCGGCCTGTTGAATCCCGATCTGCGCTGGATAGAGCAACCGGCACAAAGGACAGCGGTCGCGGGGGAGGGTGAGATATGATATACGAGGAAATCAGCGAATGCCGCTCGTGCGGCCACAGGGACATGAACCTTATAATATCCTTCGGCGAGACGCCGATCGCGGACCGTCTCGTGACGAACGATCAGCTGAAGGACCCTGATTTGACGGTGCCTCTGGACCTCGCTTTTTGTCCGAACTGCTCGCTTGTGCAGATAACGCAGACGGTCTTTCCGGAAATTCTGTTTTGTCAGGATTATCCTTATTACTCCTCAACATCGCAGGCGCTGCTGCGGCATTCCAAGCAAAACGCGCTCGAGCTTATTAAATCGAGGAACCTGGGCCCCGAGTGCCTCGTGATCGAGATCGCCAGTAATGACGGATACATGCTCAGGAATTTCGTGGAGAGTCAAATCCCGGTAATGGGAGTAGATCCCGCCGAGGGTCCCGCAAACGCCGCTAAAAAAGCGGGGATACGGACGACTTGCGCGTTTTTTGACAGGAAGCTTGCCGATAGATTCCGGGAAAACGGGCTGACGGCGGATCTAGTTATAGCGAACAACGTGCTCGCTCACGTAGCTGACCTAAACGGATTCGTCGATTCGATCGGAACGGTGTTAAAAGATGACGGTTTAGCGGTGATAGAGGTTCCGTATCTCGAGGATCTGATTGAAAAGTGCGAGTTTGATACGATATACCATCAGCACCTGTGTTACTTTTCAGTGACCGCACTCGACAAGCTGTTCAAAAGCCACGGGTTGTATCTGAATGACGTCAGAAGAATTTCCATACACGGCGGATCGTTAAGGCTTTTCATAGAGAAACGGAAAGCCCCGACTGTAAATGTCTTGCGGCTGCTCGACCGTGAGAAGGAAGCCGGTATGGTATCGCTCGACTATTACTCCAAGTTCGCCGACCGTGTTAATAAAATCAGGGAATCTCTCCGCCTCATTCTGGAGGAGCTTAAGGCAAACAGGTCGAGAGTCGCCGCTTACGGCGCCGCCGCAAAAGCTACGACGCTTCTTAGTTACTGTGGCATAGACGATAATTATCTGGATTACATAGTGGACCTAAACGCCTATAAGCACGGCAGATACATGGGAGGCTGCCGTCTGCCTATATTGCCTACGCAGAAACTGCTCGACGAGATGCCCGACTACGTATTGCTCCTGGCATGGAATTTTGCCGACGAGATACTCAAGCAGCAGGAGCACTACAGAGACAAAGGCGGGAAGTTCATCATACCCATTCCCAACCCATACATCGTCTAAGGATGGTTAGCAGCAAATGAATATGAAGAGACTCCGCAGGTTATACAGAAGAGGGTCGGCAAAGCTCCTGAGCTATTTGCCGGGTACGAATTACGTGGACGGAATACCTCACGGGCTTACGTTCGATGAGCTGGATGAGCTGTGCAGGTCGTACGTCGACGACTCTTTGAAATCCGTTTCGTACTGCCCTCTTTCGGGCTGGAAAAAATCTGCCGCTTTCCGCCTGGTTCTCCGGACTGAGAGCGGAAACAAGTGGAGCGTTATATATAAAAACGCGCACTACGCCCGCGATTTGATTCCCGCTCTGAAGCGTTTTCCGATTAGCCCGGGCCCTCCGGAATATGTGATATACAGTGAGGATCCGGTGAAGATAAGACAATATCTTCCGGGAATATATATGCACCGCGAGCTTACGCCCTGCATGCACTACAGATACCTGATGGAGGACTTAAGCACGCATCACAGGCCGGCTAGAAACGGTAAGGATATATTGTCCGTAGCGTCCCGTTTGCCGGAGCTGCACAGTAAAATCATGGAATGCGACCACGATCACAACGAGGAGTGGTTCATAACATACGACAGGGATGCGATGTCGTCGCTCAAAACCTACATATTTGAGGGTATCGAACGCTATGCGAAGCATTCAAACTCCTCCAGGGTTTACGGCTTGTACGATAACTGGGAAAAAATTTGCCGGTTATACGATGAGAAAAACGACTATGTGGGCCTGAATACGAAGATACACGGTGATTCAAACCTCGCGAATATTTTTATTGATAAGACAAACTCCAGGAATATAAAGTTCATCGATTGGGAATGGGCGGGCATAGGCCTGCCGCATCAGGACCTGGCGTCCCTGCTTAAAAGGACGCAGCCCGCGATCGAGGACGCTGCTCTCGAGATTTATTCAATCATATACGGCGTGCTTTCACTGACTGAGCATAAAAGGATATATGAGATCTGTCAGCTGGAACGGGGGCTCCTCGATTGCGCTTTCCTGGCAAATCAGGTCGCGGACACGACCGACGACACGAATATTGATATAACCAGTTATATAGAAGACTCGGCATTAAGGGCAACGAGAGCATTTTACCGGCTGGACGGGCTCTCTCAGCACTCTTGAGAGATGTAATTTACGAGATTGGGAGGGTTGACGTCTCAATATGTACAAAACTGAAGATTTCGAAATATGGAACCTGGCTCCAAAAAGCACCGCCGTGTCCGGCGCTCAGAATATATTCAATATACTGGGCAGGTTAAAGAATCCGGACAGCGTAAAAAGATTTGCGTATTCAGTAAACGGGAGTCCCGAGAGAGCGATATTTTTTAAGAACTCGAGAAACGGCTCGGAGAGGCTGATGCGGCCCGGCGACTTCAATATCGATACGGTTCGGGTGCATGAGCTGGGCAGGGAAAACGAGATGGTGTTCAGAGTCGATAACGGATCTGCGGTAAAGAAACACGACTTGAGGTTTTCCACGAGGCCTTATTGCGAAGGAGTCCCGTCTTTCAGGCTCGACCTTTCGGACGCTCAGTACTCGCACGAGGTCGGCCAGGTGGTCGACGGCAGGTGGTTACGCGGAACGGACGAGAGCTCCGAGCCGTGCCTGGAGATACAAAAAGAAGACGCGGGGCTCGACAGGATAATACTTTTCGGACGCCACGATTGGACGGCGGGCTATCAAATTAACGCAACGTTATCCGTAACCACATGGACCCATATCACTCATAACATCGGTTTGCTTTTTAAATGGAATTCGCACAGGCAGGGCGACGGCAGCAGCCTGCCTCCGGAGTGGTCGACGGGACTGGGATACTATTATTCATTGTCCCGGGGGTTAAGGATTCGTCTCGGCCGTGACGTGCATTTCGACGATAACGGCAATAAGCGCGGGGATATCGTACTCAAGGAGAGACCGCTGTCGCATTACCGTTATATGAAGGGCAGGGTACTGAAGGCTTACAGAGGCGTAGCCAGAATAATGGGTAGGAACGGAACAGGGACCAGAAGCCCTTTTTCCCAGATCGTTCCCGGTAAACGGTATTGTTTCAATCTGTTGGTTCATCCCGAATCGTATCAGCTGACGGTCTGGGAAAAAGGAAGGAAAAAGCCTTCACCGCAGCTTGTCGCGAATAATCCCGTGGATATTCTTCCTAACGGCTCGGTCGGTATAATCGCTTACAATTGCGGAGTTAGGATTTACAGTTATGAAGTTTCGCCTCTATAGGGCAGGTATTCAAAAATTATGAGAAGATACGGATTAATTCATATAAAACCGGCTTCGTGGAGCAGGTTGTACATCATAGTAACAGTCTTTACGTGCCTGTTTCTGTTCCCGGGCTCCCCGATCGCGCAAGAGCGGCCCGTAAAAGCTACTCCCAAGTATGTAATCCTGATGATAAGCGACGGGTGGGGAATCAACCACATGGAGGCGACGGCCGGGTACACGGGAGTAAAACCGGTGTACGGCTCGTGGGACGAGTACTGGGTGTCTACCTATCCAGCTGGAGGCGGGTACGACCCGGGGCTCGCGTGGTCTGATTTCGATTACGTGAGAAAAGGCGCTACCGATAGCGCGGCGGCGGCAACCGCAATGTACACGGGCAGGAAGACGAAACATTCCTATCTAAGCGTGTCGCCTGACGGAGAGCGTCTCGCTACGATTGCCGAGAGGGCGAGAGCTTTGAACATGGCCGTCGGAGCCGTTACCACGGTGCAGATATCACACGCCACGCCGGGAGCATGGTACGCCCACAATGAATACCGCTTTAATTCCTACGCGGTCGCCGAGGAAGGGTTATTCGGCGATCCTCAGGCCACGTACCGGGAGTGGGACTGGAAGGAAAAGGCGGGACACCTCTGCCAGACCTTATTTCACTGGATTCCGAGGTCGCGCAAGGTTTGCGAGGATTTATACGCGGGGGACCGCGGCAAGTCGGAACCTATCGACGTTCTGATCGGCTCCGGCGGCAGAGGCCATTCCGGTGAAAGTTATCTGAACGAACATATTATAGAAAGACTAAGGCGCGAGAGCTCTGAGCCCGGCAAGCATACGCTGGTGGAGGCTGCCGACGGTCTTGACAATAGTGAGCGCCTGAAAGACGCGGCCATGAATGACAAAGTTAGAAAACTCGTCGGTATATTCGACTTCAACTACAGATTGGCCGACGGCTCCGGGCATGACGCTGACAATCCGACACTGGCTCGGATGGCCGAAGCGGCTATCACTGTGCTCGACCGAAACCCGAGCGGGTTTGTTCTTCTTATAGAAGGCGGGGCGGTTGATTTTGCGGGTCATGACAACAACATGGATCACATGATCGGGGAGCAGATTGATTTTGACAATGCTGTCGAGGCGGTGGTTGACTGGGTCAAAGACCCTGACAATGGAAGTAACTGGGATAATACCATCGTCATCATAACAGGCGACCACGAATCGGGTTATCTTACGGGAGGTCCAGGCGTCTTTCCCGACCGGCCGCTCGGGGAGGTAAGCGACAGGACGATATCGCTTGAGAAGGAAGTGGGCGACAGCCGGTGCCGCGCCAGCTGGGAGGATCGTGACGGCAATGGCAGGATTGATAAAGGCGAGACCGTATACTGGGCATGGAACGCATGCAGGGCGTCGGCGCATACGAACGTGCTCGTGCCGCTCTACGTGAAGGGAGTGAATGCGGGTGTGTTCGAGAAATTCGAAAATCATAAGGATCCTGTGCGCGGGCCGTACATCGACAACACGGACGTGTTCCGCGTCATGAAATCGGCCATAACGCGCGGGACGGCCGACGGGAATATAAATGCAAACGTGACCGGCATTACGGGCGGAATCAATTGAATCTGGCCGGCACGAATGTTCGGATCATACTGCTCCGGCCTTCATTCTGAAAAGCACTATTTTTTTCATTTCGAAATAGTTCATACGGGATAATTAACAGTCATGAGATTTAAAGACACAGCAATATACGCCGCGATTTTAGCGATATTACTGTCGGCGCTGTTTTCCTGCGGCGGCGATTCGGGCGGAGAGACGAGTCACTGGAGAAGCCTGTCCAGCAAGAGGGGCCAGATACCTGAGCCGGGGCCGTCGAAACAGCAGACCGCAAGCATGATACTGGATGTCGATAACGACGGCGACAACGATTTTATCATAGGCAGCAGGCAGAAGGGACCTTCTCTGATTCTCTACATGCGCACACCGGACGGATGGGAGAAATACGTAATAGAGGACGATACGCTGCCGATCGAAGCAGGCGGAGCTTTCTACGACATAGACGGCGACGGAGATAAAGACATCGTGTTTGGCGCGGATGCTACCGACAATAAGATGTGGTGGTGGGAGAATCCCTACCCGCACATAGATAAGGACAAATCGTGGACCAGACGAATTATAAAGAATTCGGGTGCCAACAAGCATCACGATCAGATATTCGGGGATTTCGACGGCGACGGGAAGGTGGAACTGGTCTTCTGGAATCAGGGAGGCAACAAGCTTTTTATAGCCGACATACCGGATGAGCCGAAAAAGGCGGGCGTTTGGAAATTTACCGAGATTTTCTCGAGTGCGTCCGAGTCAGAGGGACTTGCGGCGGCGGATATCGATCTCGACGGTCAGGTGGACATCGTGGGCGGAGGACACTGGTTCAAGCATCTGGAAGGTAATAATTTTGAAGCCGTGCCCATCGATAAGGGACAGTCGTTTTCACGCGCCAAAGTCGGTCAGCTTGTCGAAGGCGGGCGGCCCGAGGTGGTATTCGTGGTCGGCGACGGAGTGGGACCGTTAAGGTGGTACGAATGGAAAAACGGCAGCTGGAAGGGAAACGATCTGCTTGAAACCAACGTCGATCACGGCCACTCGCTTGAGATTGAGGATATGGACGGAGACGGAAATCTGGACATATTCGCTGCCGAGATGAGGCTCGGGGGGGAGAATGAAGACGCTCATACGTGGATTTTTTACGGAGACGGCAAGGGTAATTTTACAAAACGTCAAATAGCCTCGGGTTACGGCAATCACGAATCGAAAATCGGGGATATGGACGGAGACTATGATCCGGACATTCTGGTCAAACCTTACGACTGGGATACTCCCCGCGTGGACATTTTGCTCAACAACTGGAACTGGAAACGCCACGTAGTGGATGCGGACAAGCCCGAAAGAGCAGTGTTCATAATGTCCGCCGACCTGAATAACGACGGGAAGGAGGATATAGTCAGCGGCGGTTACTGGTACAAGAATCCGGGCAATATCGAGGGCAAGTGGGAGCGTATACCCGTGGGAGGAACTTTTAATAATGCGGCTATTGCCGGCGATTGGGACGGCGACGGCGACGTGGACCTGTTGGGTACCGAAGGTAAGGGCTCGGAACCCAATCCCGTTTTAGTATGGGCGGAAAATGACGGCACGGGCGGCTTCAGGATACTGAAGAACATAGAGACTGCTGACGGCGATTTTCTTCAGGGCGTGGTCGCGGACAGCTTTCAGAGCGACGGAACACAGATTATGCTCTCGTGGCATGAAGAGGGAAAGGGGATTCAAATGCTGGCCGTTCCCGACAATCCGGCAGGCGAGGAATGGAAAATATACAGGTTATCAAATTTTTCACAGAACGAGGCTCTCAGCACGGGAGACATAGACCGGGACGGGGATCAGGACCTCTTGCTCGGCACGAAATGGCTAAGGAATAACGTGTCTTCATGGGATAAAGAGAATATATTCGATACCGACGATGCCCCTGACCGCAATATCCTTGCCGACATAAACAGGGACGGGAAGCTCGACGCCGTTGTGGGATACGAGGCGATCAGTAAGCCGGGAAAGCTTGCGTGGTATGAACAGAAAGGCGAATCCGGATCTGAACAATGGAGGGAGCATATAATCGGAATCATTACAGGTCCGATGAGCCTGGATGTGGGTGACGTCGATAATGACGGCGACCTGGATGTGGTCGCGGGTGAACACAATATCAAGGCCCCCGACAGAGCCGACCTCTATTTCTTCGAAAACCTGGACGGCAAGGGGAATAAATGGCGGTCTCATGTTATATACATAGGCGACGAGCATCACGACGGAGCGCAGTTGGTGGACATAGACGGCGACGGCGATCTGGATATTCTCTCGATAGGCTGGACGCATCCGAATGTTCTGATATACGAGAACAAGGGCGTTTCATTTATGCATAATACAATTCTTTTTAAGGACATCATAAATTCCGGCGATAAAATGTGAATAGCCCGATGCGGCAATAAGATAGATCAAACATAAACTAATGTAAGGAGCTCCGGACATCATGGAAAAAGTGTCAACCACAACATATGAGAAACCCGGCGTAGTTCAGGAGACGTGTCCCGGATGCCAGTCCGACGAGGTGTACATCTTTTATGAGCTGGGGGGGGTGCCGGTTCACAGCGTTTTATTGCTGGAGACGAGAGAAAGGGCGCTCAACTATCCCACGGGGGACATCTCGCTCGGATTCTGCAATACGTGCGGCTTCGTTTCCAATTACGCCTTTAATCCAGAGCTGCATGAATACTCGGAGAAGTACGAGTCGTCACAAGCATTTTCTCCCACGTTTAACAGGTTTTCAAAGGAGCTTGCGGAGCTGCTGCTAGACCGGTACGGACTCCACGGCAAGAAAATAATCGAAATCGGGTGCGGACAGGGCGAGTTCATCACCGTCCTCGCACAGATGGGGGCGAACCACGGCGTCGGATTCGATCCGGCTTACGATGGATCGAGAGTATACCAAACCGAGCGGTTCTCTTCGGACGACGTGAAGGTGCTGAAGAGCGGCGAGGAGACGGCAAATATGATTCACCGGGAATCATGCAATGGATGCGTCACTTTCGTAAGTGATTTTTACGGCGGAAAACCCGTTACCGGGAGCGCCGATTTCATATGCTCGAAGATGACTCTCGAGCACATATACAATACGTCCGAGTTCATGAAAGGCATAAGGGATTCGCTAGCGGCGGAAAATGACGCAGTCCTGTTTTTTCAAGTACCCGAGATTACGCGTATTCTGGACGAGCTCGCATTCTGGGATATTTACTATGAGCATTGCTCATATTTTGCGCCGGTATCGCTGGCCAGGCTGTTCGATCAAAGCGGCTTCGAGGTCAGGGACATCTGGACGGATTACGATGATCAGTATCTGATGATAGAAGCGGGGGCGAAGAGACACGAAAAGTCCCTCCACCCGGCGCTAAAAAACGGTATGAATCAGCTTAGAAGTAAAATATATTACTTCTCCGAAAATCATATGCGTAAGCTTGACGCCTGGAAGACTCGTCTTGAAGAGTACGGCGCAGAGGATAAAAAGACCGTGCTTTGGGGTTCGAGCTCGAAGGCAGTGTCTTTTCTGACGACGTTGGGCATCCCCTTTAACGAACTGCGGTATGTCGTGGACATAAATCCCTACAGGCAGGGTAGTTATATGGCCGGAACCGGGCAGGAAATCGTCTCGCCTGAGTTTTTAAAAGAGTACGTGCCGGACGTTGTTATCGTCATGAATCCGATTTACATAACGGAAATCAGGAACCAGCTCAAGATTATGAATCTTAACCCCGAAGTCATCACGGTTAATAATGTATAGAATCACCCCCCTATAATAAATTTTAGAACCCTGCACATAAGCGATCGGTCTCTGTTTCCGGGTTAACAGGCAATCATCCGGGCGCCGTCTTGTAATGTCGCCGATTAAAGCGCCGGTTGACAGCACCAATAAAATATTTTAGTTCAGGATCATGATAACTATGACAGGCAATGAAACGATTTATAAGAAAAGCTTATTACGAGCAAGGCTCGAAGCTGATCAGATTGTTTGCTATCTTTTTTGTCGTCGTACTGGTTGAAGGCTTGATAATATATCTCATCTTTAGCTCCTGTGAGGGCTGAAATAAAAAACATACGGACTACTTCTGAAAGTTGAATCTGAATACCGGATCCTAAACAGCTTCTATTGCCTGCCCTGTTTCGAAACGTGCGGGTAAAGAGCCTTGATGCAACCGGTTTTATCCCGCTTTCGTGAAAACATAGAGGTATATTTCCTTAAATTCCTCAACGGAATTTCTGTGAACACGGATAACAATTCGTATCCGGCTCTGTACTTATAAAAATATTCGGAGGGGACACATGTCCACTGACTGCCCTGTTTGCGAGTCGACGGATCACTCGCTGTTTATAACAATCGATGACATACCGGTGCACTGCAATTTGCTGCTGGACCGACGCGAAGAGGCATTGCAGGTAGCAAGGGGCGATATAAATTTGACACTTTGCAAGAGCTGCGGTCACGTGTATAACGCGTCTTTCGATCCGGCTCTTATGGAGTATTCGGGAAGCTATGAGAATTCGCTTCATTACTCGGAGAGATTCAGGGAGTACACCGAATGGCTGGCTAACCAGTTGATCGAGCGTTACTGTCTTTACGAGAAAACGATCGCGGAGATAGGCTGCGGACAGGGCGACTTCCTCAGGTTAATATGCAACATGGGGAGGAATACCGGAATAGGCTATGACCCGAGTTACAGAGAAGACACCGGCGAGGCGGAAAATGACCATGGCGTTAGAATCGTTAAGGAATTCTACTCCGACCGCTTATACGACGTTCAAGCGGATTTCATAATCTGCAGGCATGTTCTCGAGCATATTTACGACCCGCAAAAATTTCTGAGTATGATCAACAGCACGGTTGAGGATTATGAACATACACAGATATTTTTCGAGGTGCCGAGTCTTTTCTGGACGCTTCGTGATCTCT
>Ga0307426_1001171_pt1 | contig 17625 bp, 15 predicted proteins | sample SalMarWE160340MG_FD_202165 | JGI IMG/M metagenome (GOLD analysis project Ga0307426, IMG submission 202165) | Salt marsh sediment microbial communities from the Plum Island Ecosystem LTER, Massachusetts, United States - WE1603-40 | ecosystem: Environmental > Aquatic > Marine > Intertidal zone >... | reverse complement strand
GGAGACATATTTCGACCAGTCCGTTCAGGGACTGGACGTCGGAGCCGCGCTTAAATATCAGGGGGTTCAGATCGGAAACGTGAGCTACATGGGATTCGTTTTCAACGAGTACGATACAAATCTTCAGTATGTTCTCGTCAGGGCGGAGATTTATCCGAACAAGGTCCACGGGAAAAGAGGACCGTATTACAAGGACGATTTCGAAAGGCATACAGGCATGGAGGACATGATACAAAAAGGACTAAGGCTGCAGCTCGCTTCTCAGGGCATAACCGGAATTGCTTTCCTGAACGCTGTTTACCTCGATCCCGAACGATATCCTCCGCTTCCCATAAACTGGAAGCCGGAATATATGTATATACCTTCCGCTCCCGGAACCATAACAATGATCACTCAAACCATAGAGAAGCTCACAAGCGCTGTAGAAAAAATCGATTTCAAAGAACTCTCGGAGGATGTGGAAAAGCTTATAAACACTGTAAATACGGCAATACAGCAGGCGAAGATCGACGAGCTGAGTAAAAATCTGAATCAGCTCGTAAAAGCGCTCAACGATACAACTACCGAGCTGGATTCCATACTCAAGAGCAAGAGCACAAAAGAAACGATCAAGAACGTATCCACGATAACCAAGGAGCTAAAGTTCACGCTGAGGCGCGCCGACCGGCTTCTTTCGAGCAGGGAGCACAATTTTAAAGTAACAATGGACAACGTGCAGCGCATCTCGGAAGACGTGCTCGAATTCATGGAGACGGTGAAGAAATATCCGTCGTGGGTACTTTTCGGCGAACCGCCTCCGCATTTGGAAGGAGGAGATACAGAGGAGACACAAGAATGAGATTCAGAAGCGGAATATTTGTACTATCTTTGACACTTCTTTGCGCACTTGCGGCAGGCTGCGGAGGATTGAGCAAAAAATATCCCGAACGTACTTACTACATGTTCGATGTGCCGGCGGTAAAGGAAAAGCAGCGGACAGTGCCGGGCACTGTAATCGACGTCTGGAAGTTCGAGATATCGCCCGGCAGCTCGGGGAACGAGTTTATATACAGGACTAGCGACGTGAATTACAGATCCGACTTCTATAACCAGTTCTTCAGGCCGCCGAGCTCTCTGCTTACGGAAGTCACGACACTATACCTCGGTGACTCCGGATTATTCTCCGAGGTAGTAACGTCATCGAGCCAGAGCGACGCTAATTACTACCTGGAATCAAACGTGGTAAAGCTCCACGGTGATTACAGGGCGGCGCCGAAAGCGGTTATGGAAATTCAGTTCTTCCTGCTAAAATATGTCGTCAACGATACGGAAGGCGATACTTCTAAAATTATCTTCAGCAAGACCTACAGCGCCGAAGTGCCGATAGCGTCCGCTTCCGCCGGGGAACTCATGCGCGGATGGAACACCGCTTTGGGTGATATACTGGGTGCGCTGCTGACCGACCTGAGCGTGAACGTTAAACCGGTCCCTGCATCGCCGCCGCCTTCTTCTTAATTCAACCAGGGTCGGGGTCGGCTGTTTCTAAACGATTACCTTTTCGACCAGGCGGATAGTCAAAAGAAATCGCCCGGACTCCGCGTAAGGATTTGCATTTCTATACAGAAAAGAAATATAATTACTGGACTCGGCCATAACAGGAGAACAAAATGCGTGTAATTATCGTTATCGTACTGATACTCATATTAGCGGTGCTTGGGCTGCCGTTCTGGTTCGGCATGGAAACGGAGAAAACCTACAGCAATATCACCGAGGATTATTCGAAATCGGAGCATCTTACAATTCTGGACCAGACATATGAGAGGGGATGGCTCAATTCCAAGGCAAAAACCACATTCATCCTCAAAAACGGGGATAATGATCTGATAAAACTCCAGCAGAACGACACCATATACCACGGCCCGATTCCTCTTCAGCTCCTGTTCAAGGGTAAAGCGGGAATCGTTCCCGTGATGGCGGTGATAGATTCAGAAGTACTACTCATTCCGGTTCAGGAATCGGAATATTCCGACTTCATTAAAGAATTACCTCCCGCGAGCCTCGTCACAACGCTCTCCCTCGGCGGACGCGGCACGACCGACATAACCATGCCCGGCGTGCAAGCGCAATCGGCTGACGGCGACAGGACGTTTACATGGAGCGGCCTGGACGGCGTGGTTAATTTCACTCAGGATTTCAGGCAGGTAGTGTCGAAGCTGGAATCCGCCGGCATCGAGGTAAACGGAAAGGACATGAACGTATCCGTATCGGGCATCAAAGGAAACTCGAATCTCAACTATAAAACCGAAGGATACAAACAGCCCACCGGCAATGCGGAATTTTCGATCGAACAGATAGTCCTTAAAAGCACTGATAAGGAAAGCGGCGAAGAGGAAGAAATTACAGTCAAAAACATCGATATAACCGGCTCTACAGAGGTTGAAGCGGGCACAATGGACAGTACTCACAGCCTCAATTTCGGTAAGCTTACGGTGGGCGGCGGCACATACGGACCCGGAGGATATGAGCTTACGGTAAGTAATATTGACACGAAGTCATGGGCGGAAATACAGGAGCTAATAAGCGAAAACGAAAACATGGAGCAAACGGAGGAAGCAAGGGAGAAATTCATGGCCGAGCTGATGAAGATATTGCCAGGCCTGGTAATGAAATCGCCAAAGATCGAGCTTAGTAATCTGAGACTCGAGACCGATAAAGGCAGCCTCAGGGGAAACGCTGTCATCTCAGTCGACGGCAGCAATCTGGACAATCCCGAGCTCGCGGCAAACCCGCTGTTCCTTATTACCACCGTAAAGGCATCTGCAAAGCTGTCCGTCGCAAAACCTCTCCTCGACAACGTGATTACGGACTACAAGAAAGAAGAGCTGATCGAAGATCATAAAAAGCTCGGCGAAGCGCTCCCGTCCGATGAAGAGCTTCGAACACTGGCCGCCGAGGACGCCAAAGAGGAGATCGGCAAGCTCGTCGATCAGAAGATCATTACTGCGAGCGGTGATGATTACGTGATTACGGCAAGCTACGAATTGGGACAGGTAACCCTTAACGGCCAGCCGCTGGATCTGGAATCATTGCTCGGTCAATAATAGAAAATTATTTCAGACTTTATCTTTGTCTTCGGAAGGTTTAACGCTGCTGTATTTGTGTTCCAGTTCTTTGTATTTCGGCACGTCTATCATGTTCTCAAACTCCCCGAACGTAAGCATCTCCTCGAATCCCGACGTCGTACCGTTTCGCTTCAGGTATTCGAAGCATTTCTCCATGGCCTTCGTAGCGGTAAACAGAGCGGCGAGCGGAAATACGACAATCTTATAACCCAGCTCGTCAAGCTCCTGCGAGTTCAAAAGAGGAGTTTTACCTCCCTCGATCATATTGGCGAAAAGAGGAACATCGGGGAATGAATCCGATATCTCCTTCAGCTCCTCAACCGACTGCGGAGCCTCTATGAAAACCACGTCCGCACCGGCCTCATAATACGCTCTGCCCCTTCGTATGGCTTCGTCGAGACCGAGAGGAGCGCGTGCATCCGTCCTGCCGATTATCACGAGGCCGCTTTTCCCGCGTGCTTCCGAAGCCGCACGGATCTTGTCTGCGTGCTCTTCCATCGGTATAACACGCTTCCCCTCGAAGTGTCCGCATTTTTTAGGCCATTCCTGGTCTTCGAGTATTATCCCCGCTGCTCCTGCCGCAACCACCTCTTCCACGGTTCTTATCACGTTGAGCGCATTACCGTACCCGGTATCAATATCCGCCACGACGGGTATATCGACCGATGCAGTAAGACGGCTCACGCTCCAGAGCATCTCGGTCGCTGTCAGAAATCCGTAATCCGGCCTGCCGAGAGTAGAGCCGGATATGCCGAATCCGCTCGTGAAGGTGGCCATGAACCCCGATTTCTCCGCTAGCCTGGCGCTGATACAGTCATAGACGCCCGGAAGAACGAGTATTCCCGGCTTCGAGAGTGTCTCCCTGAATTCCTGTCCTTTCGTCATGTTCAATTCTCCGCCAATCTGATATTAGAAACATAGATACCGCGGTTGTGAGTGTCAAGGCCGGGATTGCGCTTGCGTATGCTTTGTGATATTTTGAGATTGTACACACCGGCATCGGCTTCGATAGGGGACACTCAAGGTGAGCAAGAAAAAGAAAAGCAGGCCGGCAAAGAAAGAGGGCTCAAAAAGGCTCCGGGCGGGCCTCAAGAGCAAAGACGTAATACAGCTTATAGAGGCGCTTGAGGGCGTTAAGCTCGATTTCGACCGCCTTTACTATTACGAGCACACGGGGCTAATCGTTCCGAGCCTGAGGAAGGGGCAGGGCAGGGGAGTGCCCAAGCTCTACTCCACGGAGGATTTCATAATGCTCCGCTGGCTCGTCTCGCTCCAGAAGAGCGGGATACCGGTGAGCAGGTTCCGGGAGGTGCTTCAATTCCTGAAGGACAAAATGCCGGAAGTTTTGGAAAAGCCCCAGAACTGGGCGCTTATAACAGACGGCAAGTCGGTCCAGTTCTTCGATAAGGTATCTTCGAGAACGCTCGACGTGCTCAAGGATACGGGACAGTACCTTTTCTTTTTTCCCATCGGAAAAGTCGCGGACGAGAGCAGGAAAGCCGTGGACAAGCTCGGCAAGACCGTCAAACAAAAAAAATAGGACAGAGCTTACTTATACCTTCAGGTCACTATGTCAAGAGGGTTCTGAACGGGCAAGAGTCTTCAAGGTATCCGACGTTCGAAGAGGTTTTCGCGATTCAATATTTGAACCGAAAGTTAAAATCGCGTAGCCTGAGCACGTTATCCCTTAATGAAGAAATTCAAGGATCCCGGAACAAGAAATAACATAATACTATTGGACAGCGGTTTAGTGCGGTAATCGCAATACAGAACATTAAACGGAGAAACTTACGTGAAAAGGATCGTGTCTCTAACAATTAATCCGGCCATCGACGTGAACACATCGGTTGATAATTTTATAGCCGACATAAAATTACGATGCAGCGCCCCCCGCAGGGAGCCGGGCGGGGGCGGCATAAATGTTTCGAGAGCTATTAAAAAACTGGGAGGAAATTCTCTCGCCCTTTATACGTCCGGGGGTCTCACGGGTCAAATGCTCCAGGAATTACTGGACAGTGAAGACCTCGAAAATGTACCGATTCCCATAAAAGATATAACCCGTGAAAATATCATCGTGTATGACAAATCCACGACCTACCAGTATCGCATGTGTATGCCGGGTCCGGAACTGGCAGAAAAGGAGCTTAAATACATACTGGATCAGATAGCCGCTATGGATCCAAAGCCGGATTATATAGTCGCAAGCGGCAGCCTGCCCCCAAATACCCCCACAAATTTTTATGCAAGGGTAGCAAAAATCGGAAAAGAAATAGGCAGCAAGGTAATAATAGATACTCATGGAGAGCCGCTTCGAGCAGCGTTGCAGGCAGGCGTATTCCTAATCAAGCCGAATTTCAACGAGCTCGGCAAATTAGCAGGACATGAAATAACGTCCGATAAGCAGATGGAGGAAATATCTAAAAAACTGATTGAAAACGGTCAATGCGAAGTAGCGGTAGTATCACTCGGTGCAGCGGGGGTTTTATGGGTGTCGAGTGAATCGTGCAAGTATATCAGGTCACCCGCGGTCATCATAAAAAGCAAAGTCGGAGCCGGTGATAGTATGATCGGGGGTATCGTGTTGAAATTAGCTCAGGACTGGACAGTCGCGGACGCTATAAATTATGGTGTCGCGGCCGGAACCGCCGCTGTGATGACTCCGGGAACGGAGCTCTGCCGCCTTGAAGACACCGAGCGTTTATACGAGGAACTTAAAACCTTCTAGGGAAAGATCCATACAGTAGCCGACGAAGAAAGGAAAGCCGCAGACAAGCTCGATAAATCTCGATAAATACGGAAAGCGAAAGAATTACTTCTTGACCGCGGAACCGTTGCGCTTGCCGCTTTCGGCCACGACGTCCGGTATGGAGGTAAACGATATTCTGAGCGGAGCGGAGTCCGCGGCGCCGTACATAGAGCCGTAAAATATGCTGTTCGCGCCGAACTGCTCGTTAATCTTGTCAAGCGCGGAGGCGACTTTATCGCGCTTCAGCTCAGCTCCGAAAAGAGGGAGGCTCGTCTCGCGCGATGGAGTGAGCTCGGTCAGGGTAACGGATATGCGGAGCGGCTTTCGTCCTTCCGGTCTTTCTTCCCACATCGAAGCGAACGCTTCGATCATCGTGAGCGTATCGTTCCGCCTGCCGACATTCTTCCATTTCTTCCAGCTTTCATACCCGCCGAAGTAATCGATTTTGATAATCATACGCCCCGCCAGGTAATTGAGCCTCCTGAGCCTGAAGGCGGCCTTGTGAATGAGCCTCACGAACACGGCGCGGGTTCCCTCGTCGGTCCTGAGATCGGGCGGGAGCACGTGGGAATGGCCGACCGTCCTTCTCTTCGTCGCGTCTTCGGCTATATCCTCTCCCCGCAGCAGAAGCCTGAGCCGCTTTCCGATGATGCTTCCCCATATTCTCTCCACCCGCTCTTCTGGCAATTCCGAGAGGTCCTTTACCGTATGAACCCCGCTCGCCTTGAGGCGCGCCTGCATCCTGCCGCCGATGCCGGGCAGATCCCTCAGTGAAAGGGAATAGAGTCTTTCCGGAAGCTCTTCCCGTGTTATGACCGTAAAACCGTCCGGTTTTTCCATGCCGCTTGCGATCTTGGCGATAAACCTGTTGGTAGAAATACCCACAGAGCATCTAAGATATTCCCCCACCCGCTCCTTGATTACTCTTTTAACTTCCCGTCCGATGGAAACCGCCCTGTCCGGCTCCGTCTGGCTTCCAGTAAGCCTGCATGACATCTCGTCTATCGAATAAACGGTGTCGACGGGCAGGACAGTATTAACCGCATCTACGATCGCGTGGTGGGTCTCAATGTATTTCTCGGGCCTGGATTCGACCAGTCTCAGCCCGGAGCAGAGGCCCCGCGCCGTCGCGACGCGCGTACCGGTCTTTATCCCGTATTTCTTTGCCTCGTAACTCGCCGCAATACAGCAGGTGTTGTCCGTCATTACCGGAACCACGGCGGTCGGAACCCCTCTCAGCTCGGGCACGAGCTGCTGCTCGACGGACGCGAAGTAGGAATTCATATCGAGAAAGAGCCAAGAAAGCCGCGGTTCGTCCATACTGAAAATAATAACACAAATACGAAAATTTAGATGAGCGTAAAAGTACATGATCCGTAGGAAGGAAATAGTTCTGTGCTAGACTATCCGTATGAGCGGCGGCAGGTTCGATTTCCTATTCATAGGTGCGGGGATTATGGGTTCAGCCGGTGCATACGCGCTCTCCCTAAGGCTCGGGGAACTGGGCAAAAAAGCGAGCATAGGAGTCCTTGACCTGGACCTCGAAGGGGAGTATTCATCCACGCTGAAGAACGCAGGCGGCGTAAGGGCCACCTGGAGAAACCGCGCCAATATAGAGCTCTGCGGCTACTCGATAGATTTTTTCGGCACTATATCCGAGGTGATACAGTTCCAAAAGCTCGGTTACTACTGGATGCACAACGCCCGCTCCTGGCAGGAGATAAAGGAGAATTACCCCCTATATAAAGAGTACGGCCTCCCTGTGGAGCTTCATCCCACGGCGGCCATACCGGGAATTCTCCCCATGGTGGACAATCTGGACGGTATAGCCGGGCTCTCAGTCTCCAAAAAAGCGGGACTGATAGACCACTATTCGCTGAGGGAATTCTACCGGCAGGGGGCGAGGAAAAGAGGCGTCAGGTTCGTCGACGGCTGTTATGTAACCGGAGTTTCGGTCGAAGGGGGAAGCGCAAATACGGTAACCGCCCTAGACCTGACAAAAGTGGAGAATAGAACGGAAAGCTTCGGCGAGATAGCAGGACGGCTGCTGACCGACGAGACGGTAAGCCGTCAATATCCCGAAGCAAAATTCAAGTGCGGCACGCTTATAAACACGGCGGGAGCGTGGTCACCCAGAATATCCGAGATGTACGGATTTGATGACGAAAGCATAAAACCCAGGAGGCGGCAGATGGTCGTCCTCGACTGTCCTGAGGTCGATCTTTCCTCTTACGGGATGGTCATTGATACATCGGACATATATTTTCACAAGGAAGGGCGAAGCATACTGGCCGGTTTTTCGAATCTGGACGAGCCCTACGGATACAACTTCGATTTCAGCTTCGGCGGCATGTCCGAGGACAGTCCTTTCGTAAAGCATATATGGGAGCCGCTGTGGAAGCGAATAAGCGGATTCGAGAAGGTCAGGTTCGTGAGGGGATGGGCGGGAATCTACGCGGAGACTCCGGACAGGTCCGGCTATCTGGGAAAGGTTCCGGGTCTCCATAACGTTTATGAATGTACGGGTCACACGGGAAGGGGGCTTATGATCTCTTACGGCGCGGGGACGGCGCTCTCCGACCTTCTTCTGGAGGGGGCATTCCGTCAGGAGCTTAAGCACGCGGAGGATCTTTCCCGTGAAAGAAAATCAGGTCCTCTGTACGAGGGTCTTCACCTGTAGAACATTACTATATTACTACCTTCACGACGCCGTCTTCCACAATCACCCTGTAACTTTTCACGTTTTCGTCGGCGGGAGGAGCCAGAGCCCGGCCTGTCCTGATATCGAACTCGGCGCCGTGCCACGGGCATATAACCTTGCCTCCCTCTATCTCCCCGTCACACAACGGGCCGCCTACGTGAGTGCATTCGTTATCAAGTGCGAATATTTCCCCGCCGCAGTTAAATATCGCTATTTCCCTCCCTCCAGCCTCGATCATCCTGGCTTGGCCCGGCTCTATCTCGCAGACTTTGCACGCTTCTATTAATTCGGACATTCTGATTTTCCGTGATCTGATACAAGCCGCGGCGTCTCGCCTCAAATAGACACTACGCGCGATTACAGTACCGAGCTTTATTCATTCAGGAATTCTATCGCTTCCTCGTACTCTTCCGCCATACCCGGATGCCCGTGGCGGTTGGCCGCCTCTATACCCCTGATGTATGCGAGTCTCGCCTTTTGCGGCTCGCCGATGCTCACATAACACTCGGCAAGCATGCGGTAAACCGCTCCCTCGTCGTCTGCGACGTCCAGATACTCGTTGATCGCCTGAATGGCCTCTTCATACATTTCCAGCTTATAATACTCATGTGCGAGACCGTACCTGCCGAGCAGGTTGTTCGGGTCTTTTTCCAGAAGTTTCTTGAGGGTATCGATCCTGCTGCTGCTCATCATACTCTCCGTGTTCGTGCATATGTTAATTTCTATTTTAACACGGCTTGCGCGTAAATTTACAGACCGCAGGGTAAATAAGCGCTTTGCGCGATCTTATGGTAACGGCATGCCGCTCCGTTCGCCCACCGCAAGCACGCACACACGTCTTTACGGGCAGCCTTGATTGTTTACGTCAGTCCTGCATAATGATAACAACATCATAAAGAAAACCGGCCTATATGCTCTATAAAACACTCAACTTTATATACGAAATGGTGGCGGTCAAGCAGTACCTGATCTTCTCGGCGAGCTTCTTCGCGCTCACAGCCATGGTATTGCTGATGACCGACAGCCTTGTACGGCCGCCGGGGTGTCCGGGGGTGATTCCGATTGAATTCGCGTTCACAAAATCAACATTCAGCGAGATAGTAGCTCAGTGCGGAGCGGCGGGCGTCCGCGCGCACATCATACTCGAATGGATCGACTATATTTTCATATTCGCCTATACGGGTTTTCTGGCGAACCTGCTCGGCTCGCTCTTAAGAGGACTCGAGCGGAAACGCGCGCTTATCCTATTCTCGCTTCCGCTCATCGCCAGTCTTCTGGATTTGATCGAGAACACGCTCATACTGAACCAGCTCTCTAATCCCGAAACGCTCAGCGAAACGGTTATTCTTGCGGCTTCGACAGCGGCGTTCGTGAAATTCGTCCTGATCGGTCTGACCGTGATATTGATACTTCATTATCTGTATAAAGCGGCAGTTAAAAAATCGCCCGCCACTTAAGAGCCGATCTCATCCGTAAGCATAGAGCTCTCTCACACATTCATTGACCGGTGTTATACATCCCTTTGAGTTTAACCCGCCGTCTATATTGTGGAAATTTATAAAAAGCACTAAACTTAGTCAAAACCCTTTTTCAAATCCCGCAAACAAAGGAGGATATGTCCATGAAACTGAAGAAGAGTCTTGCCTTTTATGTATCTGCATTGTTTATCTTCGCGGCTTCGGGCTGCGTGAACTATCAGGCGGTGCAGGATTTCAGCAAAGGCACCAGAGAATTCGCCGGATCATACGACACTGTATTCACAGGCAGCTACGACACGTGCCTCTCCACGGCGGAAATCAAGAATGTCATTCTGGACCTCGGCCAGACGCCCGCGAAATCGCCCCTTACACAGTACGGGACCGATAAGGAAGCATGCGCGCCTTATAAAACCGAGGCGGACGCGTTTAGTCAAACGTCCCTGGCCCTTCAGGATTTCAGCCAGGCCCTCAGCCTGACTATAAGACACAGCGAGCTCGGAGGGACGTTCGAAAAAGCACAGTTCGTACCACAGTTCTCGGGCATAGACGAGAACATCACGGAGACGGTGCATGAGTTAAGGGATCACAAGCAGGAAATCATAACCGTCAATCAGTGGACGGACTATTTCGGCTCGTTCTTCGTTCAGAAAAGCCCGCAGGAGGTCATCGTCGAGAATCAACCCAGAATAGAGGCTACGCTGGCGCTTCTGGGAGTATTCGCCGACATATACCAGGTGCAGCTCGATAATTACGAGAGGAATATCAAGCTGCTCGATTCGCTCCTCTATGATACGGAATCGAACGATCCGGTAAAGAGGACTTTCGTTATCAATGGAGGAAAGGATCACGACAGCCGCCAGGAGCTGCTCGACAACTACAACGAGTCGCTCAAAGCGGTCAAGGAATCTTACAAGAGGATATACGAGCGGTCCGAGCTTCAGAATCCTCACTACAGCGACCCCATTTTTCAGAGTGAGATGAAGGAGTTTCTCATCAGGATATCCAACCTTGTACAGCAGGCGAAGCTAATATAAATCGATGAAAACTTTAAACGCGCGCCTCGGCGTTAAAGAGCCGGGGCGCGGCTAGTTCTTCTCCGTGAACGTGATCCTGTAAATCACGCCGCGCTTGTCGTCCGAGACGGACAGCTCGCCCGACGGGCCGACTAGAACGTCCACGGGCCGCCCGGAGCGTTTTTCTCCCTGCAGCCAGCCATAGGCGAAGTCTTCTATACCGTCCGGCTGCCCGTTCTTCATCCTGACGACCTTATACCCCGTGGGCACGCTGCGGTTCCACGAGCCGTGATACGCGACGAACAGGTCGCCCTTGTACTCATCCGGGAACATGTCGCCGTCATAAAACACTAGCCCGAGCGGGGCGGAGTGCGCCTGTATTTTGACTACGGGTTCAACGGTGTCGGTACATTTTCCGGGCTCGCCATAGTCGGGATCGGGTATTCTATCGCCGTAACAGTAGGGCCAGCCGTAGTCTTTCCCCTTTTTAATAATGTTTATCTCGTCTGGAGGGATGTCGTCCCCGAGCCGGTCTCTTCCGTTGTCAGTCGCCCAGAGCGTCCCCGTATCGGGATGAAACTCAAGTCCGACCGAGTTTCTGAGCCCGGAGGCGTAGACCTTTCCGTCCTTGCCTTCGGAGGAATAGACGAGTATCGTAGCTCGTCTCTTGTCCTTCTCCACACATACGTTGCACGATGAGCCCATGGACACGTACATCTTCCCGTCAGGCCCGAAAGCGATTGTCTTTGTAAAGTGACCGTTGTTAGGGAGTCCCGAGACGAGCACTTCCTTCCCGCCCGGCTTTTTGTCGTACCCGTTATACTTGAAGCGGGATATCTTATCCGTCTCGCCGACGTAGAGGTATCCGTCGTGGAACGCTATGCTGTTGGGCCTCTTTAGCCCGCCCGCGAATGTCTTCACGTCGTCGGCTTTGCCGTCGCCGTTTTTATCCGGCAGCGAAAGGACTTCTCCCCGGTCCATGGACGCCACGAAGAGTATTCCGTCAGGGCTCTCGGCCATAAACCTCGCGTCGCCGAGCCCCTTTGCGTATTCCGTGATTTCGAATCCGTCCGGAAGCTCAATATCATCTAAAACATCGGAATGAGCAGGGAAGGGTGACAATAAAATTAAGAATAAAATTGTCAGGCTGATCGGTTTAAGATTGTACATGCACAATAGTTTAGCCGTTAAGGGCGGTGTTTCATAAGGATATCGGCTCATGATGCAGATGTGCCGGACGCTCGCTCAGTGTTCGTAATTTTATCCGCGAAAAGTTCCATGTCACTCTCGAGATCCGGGCTGAATTCATTAATAGTTATTGATTCAGAGGGTGTTTTGTCAAATACATGATAAAATGCTTTAACTATATTTTCCTCCGCGGCAGCCATGTCCACGGGCTCTTTTTGCGCAAGCCATCGCTGTATGGAGGTCATGCGCACGTCCTGAATACCGCAGGGTACTATCATGTCGAAGTAAGAAAGGTCGGTATTTACGTTAAGCGCGAATCCGTGATAGGTAATCCACCTCTTGACGCCGACGCCTATGGAGGCGATCTTATGCCATTTCACCCATACGCCTGTTACCTTGTCTATCCTTCTCGCGCTTATATCGTAGTTCTCGAGCGCCAGGATTATTGTTTCTTCCAGGTTCCTCAGATATTTGTGAACGTCCTTTCCCATGCCGTTAAGGTCGAGAATGGGATAGCCCACAATCTGCCCCGGGCCGTGAAATGTAATGTCACCCCCGCGGCTTATCACCTCGAAATGTATGCCTTTGTCGGCCAGATAATCTTTTGCCGTGAGAAGGTTGCCCATGTTCCCCCGTCTTCCGATTGTGAACGTGGGCGGGTGCTCGAGTAGGAGAAGCGTGTCCTCGATCTCATCCCGTTTCCGTTTCTCCAGAAAGGCAAGTTGAAGCTCAAGGACCTTCCGGTAGGGGACCTGTCCCAGTTTATAGACCGTGAGCGCACTCATGCTGTTTAGTATATCAGGAATCCGCCTTGATAATCCAAGAGGGCGTGATCAGGATACGGCACAAGAGAAGAGGGACCTCACATATTCCTCGCCCTTCCGAGCGTGGCGAGCGCGGCCTCCATGACCGCTTCCGAGAGGGTGGGGTGAGCGTGCGAGGTAATGGCTATCTCAAGAGGCGTCGTCTCGAGAGTCCTGCCGACGGCGATTTCCGAAATCAACTCCGTTGCGCCGTGCCCTATAATGTGCGCGCCCAGAATCTCTCCCGTTGCCTTGTCGGATATGATCTTTACGAAGCCTTCCGTCTCTCCCGTGCCTACGGCTTTACCGGCGGCCTTGAACGGGAATTTCCCGACGCTATACTCGTAGCCTTTCTCCTTTACTTGCTTCTCCGTCATCCCTATCATCGAGATTTCGGGCTGACAGTATACGCAGCCGGGTATGTTGTCGTAGTGCACTTTGCTTTTTAGCCCTGCCATCATCTCGACGGCGGCGACTCCTTCTTCAGAAGCCTTGTGGGCTAAAAGCGGAGGGCCTATTACGTCTCCAATCGCGTACACACCGCTGCAGGTTGTCATGTAGGAACCGTCCGTTTTTATAAACCCTCTTTCGTCGAGCTCCACTCCCACATCATCGAGCCCGATACCGCCCGATTTTTTGTAATAACTAAGGGAAGTCGGGGCATCGTTCGCAACCGGCCTTCTCCCGACCGCGACGAGAACCATCGAAGCGGTGACTTTGGACTCACTGCCGTCAGAGAGCTTTTCGAGCATCACGTCGGCGTTCTTCCTCTTCTTTTTAACTTCTTTGAATACAGTGCTCGTGAGAACGTCTATTCCGCTTTTCTTGAAATTTTTCTCGAGCTCCCTCGACACGTCCTCGTCCGCGCCGGGTATGAGGTGATCGAGCATTTCAACTATTGTTACCTTGCTGCCGAACGAGTTATAAACGTAGGCGAACTCCGCTCCTATATAACCTCCTCCTATAACCACTACGGAGTCGGGCACCTCTCTATGGAATATCGCCTCGTCGCTCGTCATGATGAGCTTGCTGTCGATCTCGAGGCCGACCAGGGTAACAGGAACCGAGCCGGTGGCAATGAGCACCTTGTCCGACTCGACCTCTATCTGATCTTTATCCTGAGTCACCCCGACCTTGTTTTTCGTGACCAGCTTGCCTACGCCTTTAATGAGATTGACCTTGTTTTTCTTGAGAAGGAATTCAACACCCTTGTTGAGCGTGTTAGAGGCGTTCCTGCTTTTGTCAATTACCTTCGAAAAATCATAAGACAATCCTTTATGTTCGATACCGAACTCCCCTGAATGCTTGAAATATTCATAAACTTCTGCACATTTCAGTATGGCCTTGGACGGTATGCAGCCCCAGTTGAGGCATACGCCACCCGGCTTGTCCCTTTCGATCACCGCTACGTTCATGCCTAGCTGGGCCGCTCTGATAGCCGCAATATAACCCCCGGGTCCCGATCCGATTACTGTTAAGTCGTATTTTTCCATGGTAGGCACTATTATATATCTAATTGGTTTACCGTCAATTACAAAGCCATAAACATTCACTCCTGCTCCGGCTGAGACCACAGAATACTTAAATGAGACACGGAAATACGTTAAGCGCAGAAATAAACGGCCAGGCGAGACCATCCGGTTGAACGGCTCAGAGTGTGCAAAAGGCTGCTTCGTGCCTGTTCAGATAGTGAAGGCACATACGGTAGAGCCAGTCCTCATTTTGAAGGCGTACGATGGAATAATTTATTTTGTCTTTTAAATCGGAGTCTTTCTGAAGCGCGATGGAAAGCACGTTACTGCGTACAACAATCTCGGTTATTTGCACTCCCTCAGGCTTATGTTTGTAGAGATAATCCCGCGCAAGCAGTTTATCCGCGATGACGGCAGACACCTCATCATTCCGAAGCGCTTCAAACGCTTGTTCCATAGTATCTACCGTCACTATATTGGCTTCGAGGTTCCGCGCGTATCTATCGACTTCCGTCCCGCTGATTATAGCTACGGACTCACCCTGCAGATCTTCAAGCAGCGCCGTTTTATTCGCAAACTGTGAATGTGACAGCGTAAGAGCGCTCGTAATCGCAGCCGCCGAGATTGAGACCAGGGCGACGCTGCAAATTAGCATAATCACGGTCAGTACCCTGGCATAAGTGTCTTTTATCTCGAAGAAGATGTCGGCGGAAAATATTGCGTGAAATCCGTACCAGATCGAATACGGTATACCGTGCTTAAACGATTGCGGGAATCGGTCGGGAAAGTTCTTCCGCTCCTTGAGCCAAACCAGAAAGCTGCAGACTAGTACGGTTAGCAATAATAAAAACAACGGCAGTCTGAAAACTCTCTTTACAAAGTGCAGTAAGAGTGAGCCAAACGAAGTGTTCGTATCTTTTGTGATTACGTTTGACGTAGTTATGAAATACGGTATGGAGTAGGATATATCTTCTAAACGTCGGTAGCTTATGGCGATCGGACCAATTACAACGTCCAGTTTATTATCTTTGAGGAGGGGCTCTATCTCTTTATAACCGGACTCGGGCAAAAAGTCGTATTCGTATTTCCAGTTATTGAGCCTCGCGATTTCCTCCCAGAGCTCGATCGAAATACCCTTGTTTTCATCTTTAGCCGCAATCACAAAAGGATCGAACGGTATTACGCCCACGCGCAGCACATCCGCTTTTTCGGATGAAGCTTTCTCTACCGAATATGCAGGGTAGATATAAATGCAGGATAAAATACTCAGTAGCAGAAACAGGGTTTTATTGATGTAAGGCAATTGCATAAAAACATCTCACGATTTAGCCGCATTATATCGATATCGCTTCAATTCAAATCAATACAACAAATCCATCGCAACTCATGAGAAATACGCATCGATATGCATAATTATAATCCTCATATCAAGATATTGGCTTTCTTTTCATAAATCTTCAGAAGCAACCGTTTCTTTAAAGACTACTGGTCATCCTTGAGCGAAAATACTCAGTACTATCTTAAATACTTCCCGATACTCGAATTAAACACCGGAATTACGGACTTACAGGTAGCCATATTGCGTAGGGAAAGGGAAGAATTGTTGACTATAAGGTGTCGTGTGATTTATTATTCTAATGTTACCTTATAGCTGTTACCGACTTTGCATCCGGGGTCTTTCAAATGCAGGAAAAAGCCGAAAAGAGCAAAAAACAGACCGAATTGGAGCGTATCGAGAACAGGGAATGGATTGAATCTCTGGACTACGTCCTTCAATCAGGCGGGCCCGAGAGAGTACGCGAACTTTTAAAAATTTTACAGATACACGCACGAAAACACGGCGTAGCTCCTCACTTTACGGCCAAGACCCCTTACATCAACACCATACCCCTTGAGCGTCAGCCTCCTTATCCGGGAGACAAGGAAATAGAAAGACGCATAAAGAGTCTCGTCCGCTGGAACGCTATGGCGATGGTCGTACGCGCCAACAGGCTCGAGGAGGGTATAGGCGGCCATATCTCGACCTACGCATCGGCTGCGGCCTTATACGAAGTAGCCTTCAATCACTTCCTGCGCGCAAGAAACGGAAACCAGGAGGGCGACATCGTATATTTCCAGGGTCACGCGGCGCCGGGAATTTACGGGAGAGCATTTCTCGAAGGACGGCTGCCTATCGAAAAGCTGCGGAATTTCAGACGCGAGCTGCAGACCGACGGCGGTCTATCTTCATACCCGCACCCATGGCTTATGCCGGATTTCTGGCAGTTCCCGACCGTGTCGATGGGGTTAAGCCCGATAATGGCTATATATCAGGCGCGCTTTAACCGCTACCTCGAAGACAGGGGTCTCAAGGAACCGATGGACGCCAGAGTATGGGCATTCCTCGGGGACGGCGAAACCGACGAGCCTGAAAGCCTGGGCGCGATAACGCTTGCCGCCAGGGAGAAACTGGACAACCTGATATTTGTAGTCAACTGCAACCTCCAGCGCTTGGACGGGCCGGTACGGGGGAACGGAAAGATAATCCAGGAGCTGGAATCTATTTTCCGGGGAGCAGGATGGAACGTCATAAAGGTGATATGGGGAAGCAACTGGGACCCTCTGCTTGAAAAAGACAAGGACGGCCTGCTCGTCAAGAGAATGGGCGAGGCGCTCGACGGAGACTATCAAAAGTACAGCGTCGAGCACGGTAACTACATAAGGGAGCATTTTTTCGGAACCGAGCCCGAGCTACTGGAAATGGTAAAGGACCTTTCCGACGAAGATCTTCAGAAGCTGAGGCGGGGAGGGCACGACCCGAAAAAGATTTATGCCGCGTTTAAGGCCGCGGTCGAGAACAAAGGCTCGCCCAGCGTGATACTGGCAAAAACAATCAAGGGGTACGGACTCGGGGAAGCGGGGGAAGGACGGAATATCACCCACCAGCAGAAGAAGCTGAACGAGGACGAGCTTAGGGAATTCAGGACCAGGTTCAATATCCCCATTTCGGACGAAGACGTGGCGAGGGCCCCGTTTTACAGGCCGTCGGAGAAAAGCCCTGAAATTAAATACTTGAAAGCGCGGAGAAAAGAACTCGGGGGATATGTCCCGAAAAGAGAGCTGAGATGCAAGCCGCTCGAAGCT
>Ga0307426_1001168_pt1 | contig 17633 bp, 12 predicted proteins | sample SalMarWE160340MG_FD_202165 | JGI IMG/M metagenome (GOLD analysis project Ga0307426, IMG submission 202165) | Salt marsh sediment microbial communities from the Plum Island Ecosystem LTER, Massachusetts, United States - WE1603-40 | ecosystem: Environmental > Aquatic > Marine > Intertidal zone >... | reverse complement strand
CCCAATACCTTCGTAATCGCCGCCGTCAACGTCGTCTTACCATGATCAACATGCCCAATCGTCCCTATGTTAATATGCGGCTTCGTACGCTCAAACTTAGCCTTGGCCATCAGATGACCTCCTTCTTAATCTTAATTTTTATAGCGTTTCTCCACTCCTGGAGCCCACGATCGGGATTGAACCGATGACCTCTTCCTTACCAAGGAAGCGCTCTACCCCTGAGCTACGTGGGCGCTCACCGTTTCATGCCATGGTGAAGAACGTAATGCCTGATGTATGAAAGCTGTTGTGCCTTCTTGGAGCGGGAAACGGGATTCGAACCCGCGACCCTCAGCTTGGAAGGCTGACGCTCTAGCCAGCTGAGCTATTCCCGCTTGGTTCCCTCTCATATCAGGTTGGTGGAGAGGGGAGGATTTGAACCTCCGAAGGCTACGCCAGCAGATTTACAGTCTGCCCCCTTTGGCCGCTCGGGAACCTCTCCTCCGGCCACACAATGGAGCTGGTGATGGGACTTGAACCCGCAACCTGCTGATTACAAATCAGCTGCTCTACCGATTGAGCTACACCAGCGTAATTTTTAATTAAAACGCTAAATAACCTAAAAATCAACAACTAAAAAGGGCTTGAAAGGGATTTTTTTCCATTTTTTTACCCTTTCTTCCCCCCTTTACTTTGCTCAATTAAATATAAACGATTTTTTTCACTATTTCAAGCCCAAAAGAGCTTTTCTTGGCAAAAATGTATCAAACAATCTCCCCTTTGTCAACAAAATTTGTTCGTTCTCCTGGGAGTAGGGTGTGTTTATAACCTCCCTCTGCTAGCAGTTATGTCGAGAATAGAGCCGTTTCCGGACATTCTCCTGCCCACAGGCACAAGGCCGACCAGGGTGAATAGGTGTGGAAAAACTCGTCCGGCAGCCTTGACAAGAATGATGGCCAGGATGAGTAATATTTTATTGACAACTATTCCCTTATTTGCTATGGTCGCCACTGTTTGGCAAGTGGAGGTCCTATGAGGGCGGTATGATGACCGCGGTGGGGTCCCGGTATGGTCTTCATATTGCCCGGAAGGGTCTTACTTGTGAGAGAGGGAGCTGCATAGGGCAGGGCTTCGGGAAGATTAATTTTTTTGCAAGGAGGAGTTGTCAGTATGGTTAAAGGACGGGTAAAATGGTTTAATGACAAGAAGGGGTATGGCTTCATCGAAAGGGATGAAGGGGATGATGTATTTGTTCACTATTCCGCCATTGACGGGGAAGGGTTCAGAACCCTTTATGAAGGACAAGAAGTGGAGTTTGAGATCACGGAAGGGCCTAAGGGACCCCAGGCCTCCAAGGTTTCTCTGGTGTAATCCCTTTCGGTCCTTCAAGGGGACCCTCTGAGGAGGGTCCCCTTTTTATTTGGCAGATTATAGGACTCAGTAAAAGAAGAGATACGTCTTGGTTTGACAGAAGGCTTATTGGCCTTTGATCCGGGCAATGTCGAATGTTTCGAGGATGATTGCGCCGGCCGCCTTCATTTCCTCCAAGGCCTCCTCCGAGGTGTCGGGGGCAACGCCCCGGCACAGTTCCTCAATCACGGTCACCTGAAAGCCCGCACGGATTGCATCAAGGGCGGTGGCCCGTACACAGTAATCGGTAGCGATCCCATAGAGCACAACCTCTTTGATTCCGTTTTGTCTCAGGATGGCCTCCATCTCCGTTTTGTGTCCCCCATCGTCCTGAAACGCCGAATAGCTGTCGTATTGTTTATCCTTTCCCTTCTGAATGATGGCCAGGAAGAGCTTGTTGTCGACTAATATCCTGGCGCTCTCGGTTCCCTGTACGCAGTGAGGGGGCCACAGCACCTGAGTCCGGCCCTCGATCTCTATGGTCTCAAGGGGCTTTTTACCGGGGTGGTTGGTGTAAAAGGAGATATGGTCACTCGGGTGCCAGTCTTGTACCCCGAAGATGGGCAGTCCCGCGTCATATAATATTTTCGTGATTTCTTCCGCTTTCTTGACATAATCACTCCCGGTGTCGGGGACGGCAAGGGAACCCTCTTTCCATTCAGTAAAATCTCCCTGGATGTCCCCTACGATGACCCCTATCTTGTTGTCCATATCAGATAAAATTCTTCTTCGGAAGTTCCTTTTTTAGGTAACCGATAAACGTTTCCGCCTTTTGAGTCGGAGCGCGGGTTACGAGGCTGATGATGATGTACAGGATAATGCAGACGATAAATCCCCATACTCCGGGCCACCATCCCAGGGGCTTGTACCCGGTGATTTGGAGCGCTAAGACCAGGATGGCACCAAGGACCATGCTGGTCAGGGCGCCGGCTGCGGTCGCCCGCTTCCAGAAGAAGGCGCCGATGATGGTTGGCACCGCCATCAGGAGCCCGGCCGATGCAGCCACCGAGAGGGGTACGATCATAAAAGCAAGTCCCGTCTTTCCACCTGCCCAGTAGGCAAAGAGAAAGAAAATGACCGCTAAAATGGGGATAGCAACCTTGCCAATCATGAGTTCCCGTTTTTCCGGGACCTGCGGATTGATGCCTGTCTTGTAGATGTCGCGGGCGACCATTGACGACAAGGTCAGCAAGATAGAATTAATGGTCGAGATGGCTGCTGCCAGGATGCCGATCATAACGATGATCGCTATGGCCCATGGGATTGTTGCGTGGGCGAGGAGCGAAGGGGTCGCCAGCTCTGTGTTTTCCAGTCCGGGGATCAATAATCGGGCACCAAACCCCCACAACACAGAGACAATGGTGTAGATGAACCCGAAGATGAGGAATCCCCCGATCATCTGTTTGAAGGCGGTGACGGATTTTGGTATAAAGAGCCTCTGGGTCACCTGGGGATTGGAAAGGGAGAAGAAGATCCACGGCAACGCAAGCCCAAAAAAGACATTGAATTTCAACAACCCCGACCCGGCAAGGAACTGAGGAATTTCCTGGTTCATCTTAGCAAAGAAACCTCCAAATCCGCCAAATCCCTTGTAGGCCAAGAAGCACACCGCTGCAATGGATGCCCCGAGCATGATAAGGGCCTGCAGCGCATCGGTCCATGCCACAGACCGCAGGCCGGCGATGTTTGCCCAGACAATGGCCAATACGATGGCGAGCACCATGCCGACGAGGAGGGAGATCGCTCCCTGCGAAACACCTGCCACGAGGATGCCGATGCCCATTACCTGTATGGCTGCATATGGGATGAGGAAGATGAGGCAGATGAGGGAGGCCACAATCCCTACTGCCCGGTTTTGGTAGCGGTCCGCGAGGAGGTGGGCATGGGTGAGATAATTGAACTTCTTCCCCACCAGCCAGAACCGGGGGCCGAAGAAGACTACGAGGACGAGACCACACAGATAGGTCAACTCGAATCCCAAGGCCCCGACTCCAAACTTATAGGTAAAGCCTGCGAGCCCCACCATCATAAAGGCGCTATACGTGGTTGCGGCGTACGTCAGGGCGGCAACAAAGCCACCGATGCTACGGTTCCCGAGAAAAAACTCGTTCATCCCAAAGCCCAGCTTGCGCCTGGCGAGGATCGCTATAACGATCCCTACCACTATATAGATACCGATAGCCAACCATACATAAAAGCCTTCGCTCATAGTTCACCTCTCGACCGTTTTGTTTGATAGGAAATATTCATAAAAATCAATGCGTTACGCATTTTTACCTTTCTCCCTCCATCTGAGGAAGATGGCGAACATACTCACGATGGCGATGGCCATCCATATGATCCAGAAGAGGAAGCTTCCTGAAACCTTCCCGACACCTTTCAGCGCGTGAAAGGGAATGGTGAAGTCCACAATAAAAAGGAAGATAAACCAACACACCCACCCCCAAAATGCCTTTCCCATTGTTCACCTCCTGCGAAGCTATGGTTTGATTTATCCTACTGCTGTGAGATGGCCTATTCATACCATGGGCAGAATCACATAGCAACGGTTTTATTGCACTATTTTGCACGTGTTTAGTAAACTGAGGGGGGAATCATATCGCCATGCAAGCACCAGGGGGGGTGCAATTGCTCCGACTGCAAAATCCTTGCGATCTTTCCAGTTATAAAAAATAAATTGCTAATCATTAAAAGGGGTTGACAAACCTTTCATAGTTTAGTATAAGGTTTTCTTGCCGGCGGGGCATGGTTTTATGAGAGAAAATAGGTCATAACATTTTTTGGAGGGGGAGTGGCTATGAAAAAGGAGGGGATCTTTACGATATGGGTATTCCGTGGGGGGCGGGTCAAACCACTCAAAATCAAGCTTCCTGGCCGAACCGCTAAAATCCTTCTAGCAATTTTACTTGTTATTATTGTTTCTTTTCCTTTTATTACCATGAGTTATATCTCTCAGACCGCACAGTTGGTCCAGATAAAGCATGAACGGGCCGCACAGAGTACGCAGATTGCCTCCTTGAACGAGCAAGTAGGGGACTTTCAACAGCAGCTCCAACGGTTGAAGGAGTTCGATGTAAAACTCCGTATCATCGCCAATCTCGAGAATGCGGAAGAGACGGACTCCTTTCTCGGAGTAGGAGGGATTAGTCCCTCCACTCGTGAACCATGGGAGGAGACAGAGGCAGAAGCAGAAGCAAAAGATCTTCAGCGGATGAAGGCAGACTTAGACCGCCTCTGTACAGAGGCGGAGTTTCGGGAGAAGAGCTTTCAAAAACTGTATTCATTTTTAGAGGGCAAGAAGAACGAATTGACATGTACCCCTGCGATTTGGCCTGCCCGAGGGTGGTTGACCTCGCGTTTCGGCTATCGTATTGACCCTTTTACCGGATTGCGGCAGTTGCATGAGGGGATTGATATCGCGAACAAGATCGGTTCCCCTATTATCGCCCCTGCCGATGGGGTGATTATCCGTGTTTTCAATAACTTTGGATTCGGATTAATGGTGGAGCTTAACCACGGATATGGCATCGTCACCCGCTATGGTCATCTCTCCAAGTCATATGTAAAGGTGGGTCAACGGGTCAAACGGGGTGAACGGATTGCTGCCATCGGTAATACAGGGAGGGCTACCGGCCCCCACCTGCACTACGAAGTGAGGTTGAATGGTGTCCCCCTCAATCCGCAGAATTACATTTTGAATTAAGGCTGATTTAAGGTCCTTCCTTTTTCTCTCGGTAACTATTATAATAATATTCTTAGAATATTCCGTCCTGAGGAGAAATCCTCCCCTCACGGACAGTTGTATGGAGGATGGTCGAAATGCTTGGAGATGTTGTCAAAAAAGTCGTCGGAAGCAAAAACGAACGTGATCTCAGGAGGATTCAACCCCTTGTTGAAAGGATAGGCGCTCTCGAACCCCAGATCTACCCCCTCAGCGACCAACGCCTGGCCGCCAAGACAGGTGAGTTTAAAGAACGGGTAGAAAAAGGGGAGTCCCTCGATGACCTCTTGCCCGAGGCCTTTGGCGTGGTGAGGGAAGTTGGGCGACGCACCCTGGGGGAACGCCACTTTGATGTCCAACTCATTGGGGGGGTCGTGCTGCACGAGGGGAAGATAGCAGAGATGGCTACCGGCGAAGGGAAGACCCTCGTATCCACCCTGCCGGCCTACCTCAATGCCCTGTCGGGGAAGGGGGTGCATATCGTCACCGTCAATGACTATCTGGCCAAGCGCGACAGCGAGTGGATGGGGGCCATCTATCGTTTTTTAGGGCTTTCGGTGGGTGTGATCCTGCATGATATGGACGATTCAGCCAGGCGAGAGGCTTACGGGGCCGCTATCACCTACGGCACCAATAATGAGTTTGGGTTCGATTACCTGCGGGACAATATGAAGTTCAGCCTTGATGACTATGTTCAACGGGAGCTTCACTACGCCATCGTGGACGAAGTAGACAGTATCCTCATTGATGAGGCCAGGACCCCCTTGATCATCTCCGGACCTGCGGAGGAGTCCACGGACAAATATTATAAGATCAACCGGATCATTCCCCAAATCAAAAAAGAGCGGGATTATACCCTCGATGAGAAGAGCAATACGGCGGCCCTTTCCGAGGATGGGGTGGCCCGGGTGGAGAAGCTCCTGAATGTAGAGAACCTCTACGATCCCCTGGAGATCGATACCCTCCATCACGTCAACCAAGCGTTACGGGCCCACACCCTCTTCAAGCGAGATGTGGACTACGTGCTGAAGGACGGCCAGGTGATCATCGTCGATGAGTTTACCGGCAGGCTTATGCCCGGCCGGCGCTGGAGCGACGGCCTCCATCAGGCCGTGGAGGCCAAGGAAGGGGTCAGGATAGAGAGCGAGAACCAAACCTTGGCCACCATCACCTTCCAGAACTACTTCAGGATGTACGACAAATTGGCGGGGATGACGGGAACGGCCGATACCGAGGCCGCGGAATTCAAGAAGATATATAACCTCGACGTGATGGTGATCCCCACCAACCGTCCCCTGATCCGGACCAACTATTCGGATGTGATCTATAAGAGCGAGCGTGAGAAGTTCAATGCCGTGGGGAGGGAGATAGCGGAGCTCTACGAGATGGGGCGTCCTGTCCTGGTGGGGACCGTATCCATCGACACGTCGGAGCGGTTGAGCAAGTTGTTAAAGAAGCGGGGGATCCCCCATCACGTGCTTAATGCCAAACACCACGAGAGAGAGGCGGAGATCATTGCCCAGGCGGGTCGTTTTCAAGGTGTTACCATATCCACCAACATGGCCGGGCGTGGAACGGACATCCTCTTGGGGGGGAACCCCAAGCTGATCGCCCTCCAAAAAGAGGGGAAAGAGGCGGACGAAGCTGACCTCGAGGCCGCCTATCAAAAGGCATTGGCCGTTACCTCCGAGGAGAAAGAGAAGGTGATCGAGCGGGGGGGGTTGCACGTCATCGGGACTGAGCGACATGAAAGCCGCCGCATCGACAATCAATTACGGGGAAGGTCCGGACGCCAGGGGGATCCGGGATCATCTCGCTTCTATTTGTCCCTGGAGGACAACCTCATGCGGATCTTCGGCTCCGAAAGGATAGCGGGGATCATGGATAGGCTGGGCGTGGAGGAAGATCAGCCCATCGAACATGCTCTTGTCACCAAGGCTATTGAGAACGCTCAGAGGAGGGTGGAGGGGCACAACTTTGAGATCAGGAAGCACCTGTTGGAATTCGACGACGTGATGAATCAACAGCGAGAGGTGGTATATTCCCAGCGCAAGGAGATCTTGCAGGGGGAGCGGCTCAAGGAGATGGTCCCCGATATAATAGAGGAGGTAGGGGAGGGGATCGTCACCGAATACACCGATGAGAAGCGATACCCTGAAGAGTGGGATATGGATGGGCTCAAGGAGGCCTTTCACCAGAGTTTCTCATTTCCCCTGGAGCTTAAAAAGGAGACCATAGAGGGGATGAAACAAGAGGATTTGAAGGCTTCCCTCCTGGAAAAAGTCCGGACCTTTTATGAGGAAAAGGGAAAGACCTTTGGTGAGGATGTCATGAGAGAATTGGAGCGCTTCATCCTCTTGCGGGACCTCGATAGCCACTGGAAAGATCACCTCTTGAACATCGATCACATAAAAGAGGGGATAGGCCTGCGGGCCTATGCCCAGAAAAACCCCCTCTTGGAGTACAAAAGGGAGGGGTATGAGCTGTTCATCAATATGCTTGCCAGTGTGAGAGAAAATGCCGTGCGCAAGCTCTTTGCGGTGCAACTTGCCGAGGAGGGAGAGGTACCGACGCTGCAAGATCCCCGGGAGTCGCGGCTGTTCCTGGTCAGGGGTGGTCTCGAAGCTCCACCAGCACCCCCTGTGCCCTCACCGACAGCACCCCCTCAAGAGATTGCCATGCGGGCCGAGGCTGAGCCGCCGCACACCATGCCCGTACGTCGTGAGGGGAAAAAGGTCGGTCGTAATGACCCCTGCCCCTGTGGCAGCGGGAAGAAATACAAAAAGTGCTGTGGGGCTTAGCAGGGTGGGACTAAAAGGTTTTCAGGCAGCGGGTATCGCCTGCGGGATAAAGGCTGCAGCGGGGGCCAAGGATCTGGCCCTCATCTATTCAGCGGTGCCGGCGCAGGTGGCCGGCCTCTTTACCAAAAACAGGGTTAAGGCCGCACCCGTCCTCGCCACCCGGAAGAGGGTGCGCAGGGGCCTCTGTCAGGCCTTGATCGTCAACAGCGGCAACGCCAACGCCTGCACCGGCGAGCGGGGTCTGCGAGACGCCGAGGCCATGGCGCAATTGACCGCCCGTGCCCTTCACATCCCCCATCAGCATGTCCTGGTTTCCTCTACTGGCGTGATCGGTCGCCCCCTCCCTCTGGAGCGGATCGAGGGGGGTATCTCATCCCTGGTTGGCCAGCTTTCTCCTGAGGGTTTTCCCGATGCCGCCGAGGCCATTATGACCACCGACACCCGTCCAAAGATGGTCATCGAGCAGGTGGCGTTTGCTGGTGGGGAAGTCACCATCCTCGGGATGGCCAAGGGGGCGGGGATGATTCATCCACAGCTTGCCACCATGTTGGCCTTTATCATGACCGATGCGCAGGTAGAGGCAGCTGCCTTGTCCGCCCTTCTGCACGAGGGGGTGCAGTCAACGTTTCACCGGATCACCGTCGATGGTGATACCAGTACCAACGACATGGTCCTCCTGATGGCCAATGGAGCGGCAGCTCATGGCGCCCTTCACCCGGGCGATGGCGGGTTTCGCCCCTTCAAAGAGGCCCTGTTCACGGTCATGGACCAGCTGGCTCAGGCAATTGTCAGGGACGGGGAAGGGCGGACGAAGGTGGTAACAATCGTCGTACGAGGGGCCAAGAATACCCGTGAGGCCGAGCGAGTAGCCTTCAGGGTGGCCCATTCACCCTTGGTGAAGACGGCCTTTTTCGGCCAGGATCCCAACTGGGGGAGGATCATGGCGGCTGTGGGAGATGCAGGGGTCTCCTTTGATCCGGGGGAGGTATCTATCTTTTTTGATGATGTCTTGGTTGTAGAGCATGGGGTCTCTGCCCCCGGCGGGGGTGAAGAGAAGCAGCGGCGGGTGTTACAACAGGAGGAGTTGACGGTTACGATTGATCTTCATGCGGGTAGCTCACAGGCCTCTGTCCTGACAACGGATCTCTCATACGATTATGTCAAGATAAACGCATCATACCATACCTAAAAAAGGGTTCAAGGAGCCGAGGGCTCTAGGGTTCAAGTGTTTGAGAATTTATTGGTTTGATCGCATAGTCACTTGACCCCTTGAATCCTCGAATCCTTTTATGTTTTTCCTTCCCCTCTCAGGATCCTCTCGTCACCCACCCGGACAGTCACCTTGATCGCGTCGAAGTACTCTGCCAAAGGTATGGTGTACTTCCTGGAAACGCCGGTGAGGGCCTTGAAGTCCTGGGTGGTTATCTTACCGTTCTCTTTCAGATAAGCAACCAATCCCTCTCTGAGTTCATGCAAGGGGTCTTGATGAAAGTGTACCCCCCCTTTCAGTTTGACCAGTGAGCCCCCATTGGCGAGCAGTGCAAGGATTTCCTCTACCTCTTTTTCGCCGGCCTTGAGTTGTTCGGATAATTCCTTCACTGAAGGGGGGCTGAGTCCGCTTCGACGCATGATCCCCACAATCTGTTCCTCCAGTTCCTGCTGTTTCCCTTCAAGGGCGATGTGATGTCCCGACAGCCGTACCTTGTCCTTCTCCTGGGCAACGGCTTTATCTGCCATGAGGTCTGCCACAAGGGAGTTGAAGAGTTTTCCGTCCACCCCCGGGGGGAGTTTGGATTTGAGTTCCTCTTTAGGCATCCCCTGCTTGAGGGGGTTTGCGGTGTGGTATGTCTCCAGGGCCTTCATTATCTCATCTTTGAGCTGGGCGTAGAGCCCTCCGTCGATGACCCGTTCTGCCTCCCGGTCAAACTTGATGACCTCTTTTCTGGTGAGGAGCTCTTGCAGGGCCTTTGACAAGGTGCTCGGGGGGATATTGGCGCAACCGGCGAGCTTATGCACCTCTAGGCCCCGAACCCCTCCCTCCCTGATGTGGAAACCGAGGGCAAATGAAGGGTTGCCCGCCTTCAATTGTTCCAAGGTGGTAATGACGTCGCCTTTGAACCGCCTGTGGCGCTGGGGGTGGGCGTCGAGGATGATCCCCCCGCCAATGGTCTGGATGAGGGATGAGCCGCGCAGCACAAAACGATCATGCGGGAGGGCCACGACACGATCTTTGAGGCGTATCTGGGCGTATCCCCGCTCCCCCGGTTTCAACTCATCCCCCCCCAACAAGAGTACCTTGGCCATGTGGAGGGAGGTGCCGGTATGGAAGCGGAGCATAACGCCATTGTGCAGCGGCCGCGGGGAATGAGCGAGGTGGATGATTTCTACATCAAGTAGGTGTGTGGGCTCCACGGTATTCGGATGGAGGATCACGGTCCCCCGCTCTACCGCGGCCTTCTCCACCCCCTGCAGATTGACGGCGGTCCTTTGCCCTGCCACTGCTTGGTCCGCCTTTTCGTTGTGCACCTGCAGCCCCCTGACCTTTGCCTGAATCCCTGTGGGGAGTATCTCAACTGCCTCCCCTGTTGCCACCGTCCCCGATACAATAGTGCCGGTAGCCACCGTTCCGAATCCGCGCATGGTAAAGACCCGATCAATGGGGAGCCGGAAGAGCCCATCAGTAGCCCGTTCCTCGACCTGGTCGACCAATTGGTCCAGAGCCGTGGTGAGTTCCTCGATCCCCTCGCCGGTTATGGCCGAGACGGGGATGATGGGGGCCCCTTCAAGGAAGGTCCCCTTTGCAAAGTCCTTGATATCCTCTCCGGCAAGTTCGCGGAGTTCTTTATCCACGAGGTCGATCTTGGTCAGGACCACCAAGCCCCGGGTGACCCCGAGGAGTGTGCAGATGTCCAGGTGCTCCCGGGTCTGCGGCATGACCCCTTCGTCGGCGGCGATAATCAAGGCCACGATATCTATCCCCCCCGCGCCGGCCACCATGTGCTTCACGAATCGCTCATGTCCCGGCACATCCACGATCCCGATCCTTCTTTCACTCGGCAGATCGAGGTAGGCGAAGCCCAACTCAATGGTGATGCCGCGCGCCTTTTCTTCTTTGAGCCTATCGGTGTCTATGCCGGTGAGGGCCTGTACCAAGGCGGTCTTGCCGTGATCGATATGTCCGGCTGTTCCCAAGATGATTTGTTTCATCGTATACTCCTACTTCGTTTTCCGCTTGAGCACGATCCACTCAGCCGTGCCCCGCTCCATGTCATGGCAAAACGTGCGGTAGCCGGGATATGCCTCCAGGGGGACGGTGGTGCTTTTCAGTATCAGTTCACCGTGATAGGAGATACTGTTTTCCTCGTGGTGATAGGCGCCCCGGAACTCGTACGAGGGGATTGTGAGCTCCATCGCTGTGGGGAGATAATAGACCTCATATCCCTCGGGAAGGATGATCTGTGCTTCGTCTCTCAGGAAAGAGACGGAGGGAAACTCGAGGGAATACCTGCGTCTTTCTGGGGGGGGGGTAAGGCATTCATACGACATGCCGGGCAACGGGAACATCAACAGATCCCCTGCGCGCTTGCAATACCGTTCGGCGGTGTATCGGTAGGTCCTGGTAAAGGGTATCTCAAAATCAAAGGGGTCAGAGATTAGATACGCGGTCAGCTTTCCCCTGGGATCTAAGGAAGTGACGGTCCGCTCAAAGTGCTCACGCAGCTCGGTCGGGCCGTAATCCATATACGTCGCCCGGTCTGTTGCACCGTAATCGCCAAAGGTGGAAACCTTTCGTACAATCGCTATGGAACCATCCGAACGGATAGTAATGATTTGTTGTTGCAAAGCCCCATTGTCAAGGGGTCGCGCCAGAGGGGTGTGGGCAAAAACCCCCTTTGTTCCTTTTAGAATAAGGCAATCCCGATCTTGATTCGTGCTCGGCAGGTAACCGAAGGGGTAAGTTTCTGTTGCGGGATCGAGGAAGTGATACCCTTTTTCCCTTTCGATGGCGACGATGCAGTGGTTGAACTGAAAGGGGTAGGGAAAGTCCTCGGTCATGCTCTCTCTGTCGCGGGTAGGGATCAGTACATAATAGGCGGGGATCCCGGCCGCCTCGAGCATGCTGATCAAGAGGGTGCTCTTGTCCTTGCAATCCCCGTACTGGTTCTCGAACACCCCTGGGGCCGTAGCCGGTTCATACGCGGATTGCCCCAAATTGATGGAGACATACCTGATTTCCCCCTCGACATAGGAGAAGAGGACCGCTGCTTTTTCTTCGGGGATACTGAGCCCCGCAGTCAACGCTGCTACTTTTTTCCGTATGGCATCATTGGCCTCGGTCTTGCGATCTTTCAGCTCGTTCCACCAGGTGATGAATTCCTTCCAGGAGCTCAGCGTCGTCACGCGAATGTTGCAAGCGATTTTCGCAAGAGGAGGCATGTTATATTCGGGTATGATCTGAGGGATGTCCCTGTATTCCCAGAGAGAGATCTTTTTCCCGTCCTTGCGGGAGACCTGGGGGGATGGTTTCATTTCTGTGAGCGGGTTTCTGACGGAGTATTCCAGATCCATATCCTCCGGGGTGATCACCAGGAATCTGGAGATGATGGTCGGCTCGTACCCCTGGAAGTAGAACGTGCTCGCATACGCCCCCGCCATAGCAGGACTCAGTTCCTCGACCACTACCTTGTAGTCGATGATTGAACCGATCGCCACGCCGTGCAGTGAGAAGGTCAAAACCCTGTAGTCGCTGTACGAAGGGTAATTGCCGTACGGTGTCGACACCCTGACGGCAATATCGCTCAGCGGGATAACCTTACCCCAGGGGGTAATAGACCTGGCGTATTCAATAGAGACCTTCTCACGATGCGCATTATACCCGATCTCTACAGCGGCATATCCCTTGCCCTCTTCTGTGATAACCTTGAAGACCTCGTGGAGGGTAGAGCGGCGGGTGCCGTCTGCCTGAACTTCATCCACCTTTTCGTCAAGGACCACGATGACGGAGGCATCGGGGAAGGCTTCATCCGGGGGGAGGGTTTCCAGGAGGTAAATGACCTCGTCGTCAATGGTCCCTGTGAGCTGGGAGGGATTGAGGGCGAGCGAGGAGAGGGGGAGGACGGTCAGCACGCAGAAGAGTACAAAGCAAGAGACTATGTTTCCTGTCTTTTTCATGGAAAGGTCCTTGGGATACTATAGTGTTATAAAAATTGAAGAAAATTGCAAATGATTTTTCACTATGGCTCCCCAAGGGGCGATGTGAAAGCTCGGCGGAATAGCCATATTCCGGGGGGGTGTCTATGGCACAATCAGGGTAAGGGGTGTTTGGATGTCAAGGGGAAAGACCTCACCTATCTTATCATTGACATGATTATCGCTTATTGTCATACTTAATACTGTTAAAACCGACGAATTATTCCGTGCATAAGTGTATAGTTTCATGCTGTTGTGAGCATTTTACAAGCTACAAGGCATAAAGGGAGTAAAAATGAACGGCTATTGTGGGAAGATGCTTTTTGTGAACTTGACACAGGGGAGCGTTGAAGAACGCACCCTCACCGAGGAGATGGCCAAGCAGTTCATCGGCGGCTACGGCATCGGCGCTCAGGTATTGTTCGACATGATGAAACCGGGTGCAGACGCGTTGGGACCGGACAACATCGTGGGATTTATCACCGGACCACTCACCGGCACCGGTGCGTATTTCAGCGGACGTTATACCGTGGTCTGCAAATCGCCGGTCACCGGCGGTTGGAACGATGCCAACTCCGGGGGCTTTTTTGGACCCGAGCTGAAAAAGGCCGGATTCGATGCCGTTTTTGTGCAAGGGGCGTCGGACAAGCCGGTTTATATCTGGATCAAGAACGGCACGGTGGAAATCAAGGATGCCGCCTATCTGTGGGGCAAAGATGTGGTGGCGACCGAGGAGGCTCTGAAAGCCGAGTTGGGTGATAAGAAAATCAGGGCCGCCATGATCGGACCGGCCGGCGAAAAGCTGTCCCTTCTTGCTGCGGTGATAAACGACGGCCATCGGGCGGCTGGTCGCGGTGGCAGCGGGGCCGTCATGGGCTCCAAAAAGCTGAAGGCCGTGGTCGTCCGAGGGACCGGCAGCGTGCCGGTAGCCCATCCCGATCAGTTAAAGGCCGCCAACCAAGAAATCTTAGATACCATGAAACATGGACCGGAAGCTCAACTGGCCGAAGGGTTTTCAAAGTTCGGTACCACCATGATGACGGCGACTGCGGCAGTGAGTGGCGATTCTCCGGTGAAAAACTGGGACGGCGTCGGTGTTGTCGACTATGGTGAAGAGGGCGCCAAAAAGTTTGAAGGCTCGTCCATGGACCCCAAATACCGTGTAAAAAAATACGCCTGCGCCAACTGCCCTATGGGCTGCGGCGCCATATATGAGGTGAAAGGGGGCAAGTGGCCCGTGGGTGAAACCAGCCGTCCGGAATACGAGACGTCTGCAGCTTTCGGTTCTTTGATCCTCAATAAGGATGAAGAAGCGCTTCTGAAATGCAATCACCTCTGCAATATCTACGGGCTTGACACCATTTCCGCCGGAGCTACGGTGGCCTGGGCCATTGAATGTTATGAGCAAGGCGTTTTGACCAAAGAGGATACTGGCGGCATAGAACTCACATGGGGGAATGCCGGTGCTGTTGTCCAGGCCACACAGGAAATGGCCGATCAAAGCACGGCCTTCGGCCAATTGCTGGCCCTTGGCTCGGCGCGGGCGGCCGAAAAGATCGGCAAAGGGGCCGAATACCTGGTGGCCGTGAAAGGCGTCGAACTTCCCATGCACGATCCCAAACTCGGTCCGGGATTTGCGAGAACCTATGCCGTTGATCCCACGCCGGGCCGCCATGTCAAGGGAGGGTTGGGGATAATGCACATGAAGTCACCCGACCCTTCAAAATATAACCCCGAAGGCAGCGGAGAACCGGATCTCCATGCGACCGTGGTACAGGAAGTCCTCAATGCGGCTGGTGTGTGCTTGTTCAAAGACTTTACCGGCGTGCAGGATATTTCCTTGAAATTGATTCCGCCTGTCACCGGATGGACGTTCGGCGCCGAGGAAGAGAGACGTGCCGGGCTCAGAATCTTCACGATGCGACATGCCTTTAACCTCCGCGAAGGGATGAAGCCGGCCGATTTCCAACTCCCCGCGCGGTGCGTGGGCGAACCCCCTCAGACGCAGGGTCCCCACGAGGGGGTGACCGTAGACCACAAGGCCTTTATCCGTAACTTCTTTCAGGAGATCGGATGGGACGAGGCCACCGGGAAACCAAGCCGCAGTTCCCTGGGAAAGCTGGGTGGTATGGAAGATGTGATCGATGCGCTTGATTTGTGATGCATCGAGAGCATACGAAGAGTAAATGAAGGACGTGGCTACACGGTTAGCAGGTCGCTATGCGGATCACGATAAGGTTTGCAAGTCTGTTTAAGGCCCTTTCACATGTAGACCAGGACAGGGTGGAGGTGGCCGAGGGTACGAGCATCGACCAGCTGTGCCGGACCTTGGGTCAGAAATATAAAGGTCTTCCCTTTGAGAGCGAGCAAACCTATTTTGTGGTCAACGATAAGGTCTCCAAACGGGACCGGGTGCTTCAAGAAAACGATGAGGTTCGAATCTTCCAGATGATCCCAGGCGGATAAGACGATTATAGGGTCTTGTCTTTGATGAATGACCCTTCAATCTCGTTTTATCGTTTCAATACTGTGAAGTTATGATCAATCAAAGGTTTGATCCCTTGACCCCTTTGGGAGAGGGGTGTGCCGTTATTCGTGCGAACAACAACACGATACCTCCACTCAGTAACAGTACAAACCCTGGAATAAAGAAAAAGTATGGAAGGGCGAACATCAAGCCCCCCGGAGGTAAACAAGCTAAACCCAGAAGAACGAGCAAAAACCCTACCACCAAGAGGAGCCAGCCGAATACCATCAAAAATTTTCGCACTACGTTGCTCCTAGTAAGATAACGTTGAGTTCAGCAACGGGGCTGGGCCTTGGTTGTTGTTTGACTCTTCGCCTTCTCCACTGAAAAACGCAAGGTATTGTTTGTCCTGTCCGATTGCAGCGCGTGGTGGGGCATCAGCTCGCGACAAGGAGAATAAAAACGGCCGGAATAGCAAGGATAAGCGCGCTTGCTATCCACAAAAACGAATGTGAGTCCCTTCGCACTTTACCTATGAGCGCCTTCACTGCTGCAACGATACCGAGTATTCCGGAAGCAATGGCGAGCAGAGCTGCAATGAGCCCGCGATTACGGCACCCGAGAAGCTCAACAGGAAGCGATGCTATGACGAAAAAGAGAGCCGGTAGGATCAGAGGAATTAGTATGTGTTTAGTGATCTTTGTCATATAAGCGGTATAAGGGACGTTGTCCAAAATTTATAATTTATGCGACAGTTTTACCTGTAAGGTAAATTGTCCTCAGTCAAGGCCTGACCCCGATTTCTTCTTGATTAGTTGAATCTTTTTTTTCTTCTATTCTTTTAATAGCATCCATTGCTTTCTTGCGTATATCTTCATCATCCGATTTCGATAATGAACGATATTCCTTCAGTGCCAGATTGTATTCACCCGTCTTTTCGTAAACCTCTGCAATTCTCATGTGTGTTCTTGGATCATATCCGTATACATCAAATAATTTGTTATAGTACTCAATGGCTTTCTCATATTCATTTAATTCAGCATATAAGTCTCCAAGTCTTAAAAATAGTACTGGGACTGGTGGTCTCTTTTTTATATCAATTTTTTTAAGGTTTTCCTCTGCCTTCAAATACTCTTTTAATGCTAGTTGTTTTTTATCTTGCTTGTAATAAATCTCCCCTAAAAACAGATAATAAAAATACTCCTGAGGGGCCGATTCAATAGCCTTCTTGATATATTCCTCAGCCTTCACGTAATCATGATCCAAATCAGCATACACAGCCTTTTCGAACCATGGATTGTGTGCAGGGTCCAATGGCTCCTCTGAAGAACATCCGAATTGTGTCAAGAAGGCACTAATGCCGAGAAAGCAAATAAAATAAAAAACAGGTTTCATGTGCATGATATTCATATTATCTCTCTCCCCTGTTCTCTTTTTCTTTGACTTTTCCAATGCTCTTGCACTCTCATATCCTTTCCGCAAGACTATCATGTTTATTCAATGGGATTTGTCCTATGTCAAGGCCTGACCCCGATCTCTTCCGCCGATCTCTTCCGTTAGGTACGTCTCAGTGAACGGATTCCGTTAACAATACCCTTGGAACCAAGAATTAACCAAACACCAAGTACCATTTTTATAATAGCTATGATAATTAGATGACTTAAAGAGTGCCTTCCTGTAGAATCAGCTAATTTTATGTCATAAACAATATACTCAACAATTCCAGACAAGGACATGATAAACAGAAACAATCCAGCTACTGAAAATGCCACACTATGGAAATTTTCAACGGGCACCCGACGCTTTTTCCCGGCAGGTTTGGGTTTAAAAACGGAGTTTGCAAGGTGCGGTGCTATAAACCACAGGAGCAGGCCAAATAGGGAAAATAGTATTGAAGGCAAAATCGCCGCAATATAATTAGCTTTTACATATTCTTGCATTTCATTATTGTAAAGAAGGTAATTGACAATATTTTCAGCTTGATAAAATAGCTGAATTACAAAGTAAACAGCTAACAATTTGAAGCATAATTTTGCTATATCATTTGAGGTCATTTTTAATTCTC
>Ga0307426_1001167_pt1 | contig 17660 bp, 11 predicted proteins | sample SalMarWE160340MG_FD_202165 | JGI IMG/M metagenome (GOLD analysis project Ga0307426, IMG submission 202165) | Salt marsh sediment microbial communities from the Plum Island Ecosystem LTER, Massachusetts, United States - WE1603-40 | ecosystem: Environmental > Aquatic > Marine > Intertidal zone >... | reverse complement strand
TGCCCGGGGAATCGGAACTAATCTGGGATTCCGATATTCGCCCGGAAGGTCTGACCTTTGGCTATCATCGGGAATTTGACAATTTCGCCATCAGCCTGACCGCCTCCGGACTATGGATTATGGAAAGAAGCGGCGGTGATGATTCCTATCTGGCCGGCGGGCAGACTGTTCTGAAATACCAATTAAATGAAGACAAATTCGATATCGCCCTTGGCGGAAGTTATTTCTCCTACGGAAATGTGAAGAATTACAGTCTCCTTTATGAAGATGACAATCCCTTCGGAAATTCGGAGTACAGCACGGAAGACACTACGATCACTAAAGTCGCCTACACGCCGACCGACACCGCGGTTGACGTAACCATCACCGAGCATCATTTTTATATGTACGACTACGAACTGCTGGAATTGTTTGCCGAAGCTTCCCATAAATTCAATGAAATCCCGGTCACGGTGATGGGCGACTATGTCACCAATACCGCCATTGATAGCCTCAAGAACGGATGGTTGGTCGGGATCCGGATTGGAAAAACGAAAAAGCCGGGCTCCTGGGATTTCAGATATATTTACCGTGAAGTTGAAAAAGACGCCGTCTTCGGATTATACACCGATTCGGATTTTCGTGGCGGCGGCACTAATGCCAGAGGTCATGAGATCGGCGCCGATTACCAGTTAATGAATAACACGACTTTTGCCGTAACGTATTTTAACAATCAAATCGATTTGCAGGCCGGCGACAAAACTAATTTTCAGCGCTGGCAATTCGACCTGAAATTTAAATTTTAAACAAAGGGAGTTAAAATGAAAAAAACCATTTTAATCACCGGATTTGCCCTGGTCTTGATGAGCTTGAGTATGCTTATCGCCGGGACAACTATCACCATTAAAGGCTCCGACACTCTTGTCCGCCTCGGTCAACGATGGGCCGAGGAATACATGAAAGTTAATGACGGAGTCGTTATTCAGGTTTCCGGAGGCGGTTCGGGAACCGGTATCGCGGCCTTGCTAAACAACGCGACTGATATTTGCGAGGCATCGCGCGACATGAAGGAAAAAGAGTATAAAAAGGCAAAAGAGCTGGGTATAGCACCTTACCGGGTTTCGGTTGCGCTTGACGGAATCGCGATTTTTCTGAATGAAAAAAACAAAGTCACAAACCTTACTTTTGCGCAATTAAAAGGTATTTACACCGGTTCTATTACCAATTGGAAAGAGGTCGGCGGTAATGACGTCCAAATTATCCTTTATGGGCGTGAAAACAATTCCGGCACATATGCCTTTTTCAAAGAACATGTTTTAAATGAAGAAGACTATTCCGAATACACGCAGACCCTGCCGGGTACCGCCGCGGTTGTGAATGCCGTTTCCAAAGACGTAAACGGTATCGGTTATGGCGGAATCGCCTGGGCCAAGGGAGTCAAATACGCGTCTGTGGCCAAGGAAGATGGCGGCAAGTACATTGAACCGTCGGTGGAAACGGTTTCCAACGGAAGTTATCCTATTTCACGCGACCTGTACTGGTTCTTTAACGGCAAACCGACCGGTGAGCTAAGAAAATTGGTTAACTGGACTCTGTCGGAGACAGGTCAGAAAATAGCCGCCGAAATAGATTACGTTCCGCTTTCGAAAGAACGCGCCGACGCTAATATAGTAAAATAACCTGAGGGATAATTCCCTTCAGGTTTTTGGCAATTCTCCGGGTGGCAAAATCGTCCTCCGCCCGGGATTGTTGATATAATGAAAAGACTAAAGTTCAAACGTAAGTCCCGGCTGAGGGAATTTATAGGCGAAAAATTTATCGCCATAAACGCCCTCGTCGCTTTGTTGGCGATAATTCTTATTTTCATCTTTATATTTAAGGAAGCGTTGCCGATTTTCACCAATCCCGAAATCCGGCAGGAAGCCGGTCTGGATAAAATGATTTTCAAACAGGTTTACTATGAAGGCCGCGATCCTAAATATGCATGGCAGCCGAACTCGGATGTCCCTAAATATTCACTGTTACCGCTTTTAATAGGTACCATAAAAGCGGCTATAATTGCCTTATTGTTCGCCACACCTCTGGGCGTCGGGGCCGCTATATTTTCATCGGAGTTCGCCGGCAAGCGAACCCGCGAATTTATAAAACCGATAATTGAGATTTTGGCCGGAATTCCCTCGGTCGTGCTCGGTTTTTTTGCATTAATGATCCTGGCGACAATCCTGCAAAAGACGTTAGGACTCACTTTCAGGCTTAATGCGCTGAATGCCGGAATCGCACTCGGGCTGGCGGTCATCCCGATAATTTTTACGATCTCGGAAGACGCCATGACTTCGGTCCCGAGCTCGCTGCGCGACGCCGCCACCGCCCTCGGGGCCAACAGATGGGAAGTCTCGATGACGACCATTTTACCGGCCGCTTTGCCAGGTATCGCCGCCAGTATTGTTCTCGGTTTCGGACGTGCTATCGGCGAGACGATGATTGTCCTGATGGCTTCCGGCAATGCCGCCATTATCTCGGCCAGCTTTCTTGATTCGGTAAGGACATTCTCGGCCACTATTGCCGCCGAATTGGCCGAAGTCGTTTTTGGCGGAGCTCATTATTCGGTGCTGTTTTTTATAGGGTCGCTTTTATTCGTCTTTACCTTTTTAATCAATCTTGGTGGGGATATGGTTCTGACAAGAATTAAAGCCAGGATTCAGGGGAAAATTTAAACCCATGTCGCAATCGACGTTCGACATAGAGAAAAAAGTGACGACCGAGAAGCTCCGGTTTAAGCCCAAATCAAAGGGATATATTCCCCGTGGGGCCACTTTTCTGGCCGTTGTGATTATTATTTTAATGCTGGCTATCATTCTTGGCAATATTATCTTTGGCGGTGCGGGAACCATAAGCGTGAAGTTCCTGACACATCCTCCGGAACAGGGGATGGAAGCCGGGGGGATTTTCCCGGCTATTTTCGGAACCGTTTTTCTGGTCTTATTGATGGTTATAGCGGTTGTCCCGGTTGGGGTTTTAACCGCCATTTATCTGCACGAATACACCAGCCCGACTTCGAAAATTACCAAAATCATCCGAGTGGCGATAAATAATTTGGCCGGCGTGCCGTCAATCGTTTTCGGACTTTTCGGGCTCGGATTCTTTGTCGGATTTATCGGCGATGGGATCGATTCTTTATTTTACAATTCCGAAGGGCCGGTATGGGGGCAGCCGGCCATTATCTGGGCCTCGCTGACCCTGGCCCTGCTGACGTTGCCGGTAGTGATTGTCTCGACCGAGGAAGCCTTGCGGACCATCCCGTCCGAATTAAAAGATGCCAGCTATGCTCTCGGCGGAACCAAGCTGCAGACAATTACGCGGATAATCATCCCGCAGGCTCTCCCCGGTATTCTGACCGGTTCGATATTGGCGATAAGCCGCGGGGCGGGTGAAGTGGCGCCGATTATGTTTACCGGCGTAGCCTATTATTTACCTTATTTACCGGCAAAACTTAACGACCAATTTATGGAACTTGGTTATCATATATATGTGATGGCGACGCAGTCGCCCGACGTCGAGGCCACCAAACCGATTCTTTTCGGAACCGTTTTGGTCCTGTTGGTGTTGACTTTTATGTTGAATTTTGTTGCTATATATCTTCGTTCAAGGATGAGGAGAAAACGTGTACGCGTATGATGAATCGATAGAGGCTATGGATAAAGAAATAAAAGAAGTGCCGGCTAAGAAGAATTCCGGATTACCTGATTATAAAATGACGGTGGATAACCTGAATTTCTGGTACGGCAGCAATAAGGTCCTTCATGATGTATCGATTAATGTCGTCAAAACCAAAGTCACGGCTCTGATCGGGCCGTCGGGATGCGGCAAATCCACTTTCCTGCGCACGCTTAACCGGATGAATGAAACCATTCCCGGTACAAGAATGGAGGGAATGGTCAGGCTTGACGACGCGGATATATATAATGATGTCGGAGATCCGTCACACATCCGCACGCGAATCGGGATGGTCTTTCAGAAATCGAATCCGTTTCCGAAATCGATTTTCGACAACGTTGCCTATGGATTGAGAGTCAACGGCATCAAGGAAAAGCAACTGGTTACAGACGTCGTTCAGGAATCGCTTCGACGGGCGGCACTATGGGATGAAGTCAAAGACATATTAGACCACAGTGCTTATACTCTCTCCGGTGGTCAGCAGCAGAGATTGTGCATTGCACGGGCGCTCGCCATCAGGCCGGAAGTGATCCTCATGGACGAGCCGGCCTCGGCGCTGGATCCGATTTCCACGTCGCGAATCGAGGATTTAATCGGGGAGCTTAAAAGAGAGTATACGATCGTAATCGTTACGCATAATATGCAGCAGGCGGCCCGGGTGTCGGATTTTACCGGATTTTTTTATCAGGGCAATTTGATTGAATACGGCAATACCAAAGAAATATTCACGCGGCCGAAAATTAAAAGGACTGAAGATTATGTTACCGGCCGATTCGGCTAAAAAAGTGAGATTTATATGACCAAGCACTTCCAAAATGAGTTGGAAAAACTCAAAAAAAAGATTTTATATCTGGCGGCCAAAGTCGAAAAAAATTTACAGATGGCCGTAAGATCTTTCACCGACAAAGATTTGAATATGGCCGATGAGGTCATCAATTCCGATCCCGATATAGATTCACTTGAAGTCGAGGTGGAGGAGGAATGTCTGAAAATACTCGCGCTCCATCAACCGGTAGCCGCTGACCTGCGGTACATTATCGCGGTTCTCAAAATTAACAACGATCTGGAAAGAATCGCCGATATGGCGGTCAATATCGCCGAGCGCTCCAAAACGCTTACGTACAATTCGGGCCCGCTGATACCGTTTGACCTGCAAAGTATGCTTGAAATCGCCGTCAAAATGGTTCGCGACAGTGTCGATGCGCTGGTAAAGAACAGCACCGAATTGGCACGGCAGGTTTGTATCGACGATGATGCTATCGATGACCGGCACCGGGAGGTTTACAAATTGGCCCAGGAGGCGATTCGAAAGAATCCCGAATACGCGGAGTACTATGTCAGCCTGATCAGTGTCTCCAGAAACCTGGAACGGATCGCCGACCATTCGACCAATATCGCGGAAGATGTTATTTATATGATCGAAGGCGAAATCGTCCGCCACCAGACATAAGTCCGGTACCAATCGTATCAGGCCGATAGCAGTATATTTGTATTTACTTTTTCAACCGGCTGAATGCCCAGCAACTCATTAAGCCTGCGGCGACCAATCCGCCCCACGAAAACCACACCGGAATCGACCACGTCCCGACCTGGACATACCAGCCAAAAATCAATCTGATCGCATGCATTATTGCGACAAAAGCGAAAATTATACCGGAGACGGTAATGTACTTCCTCATTCTACCCTGTTTCCCTTCCTGTTAAACATTTTACGCCACCATAATGCAACGGAAAACAGACCGGCGGCAATATATATAATCGAAATTACTACCGTCGAACTATCGATCGGAAACAGGATTTTTCCGAGCCCGATTAATAATAAATATATACTCAGGCTGATGGTGATGGTCAGATAAGCACCCCTGTAAAATTCCTTGAGCGGCCGAGACGAATCGAGTGCTACCTTTTTGGCCGTCTTTCGCCAGAATCCGACCGGATCAACCCGCTGATAAAATTCTGAAAGAACGGAATCTTCCGTCGGTCTTGTCAATAATGTAACTACAACAATGACAATCGTAGATAAGGCCGACATTAATAATAATCGAAGCCATTCATCTTTGACCGTAAAGAGAATTATTGGAGCGAATATTATCGATGTTACAATGGCGGCAATCTCGGAATACAGGTTAATCCTCTCCCACAACCATCGCAATACAAGAACCGCGCCGGTCCCGGCGCCGAAAAGCAGCGTAATATACCAGGCGGTCTGTATGGAGCCCAGATTGGCCATGATTATCAATGCAATCGCCAGAACCAGAATATTGGAAAGCCGGGCGACGACGACCAATTCCCGGTCGGTCGGTTTTCTTTTCAACCAGGCGTTACTGATTATGCGCTTGTAGATATCGTTACTCCAGTAGCTGGCCCCCCAGGAAAGGTGCGTATCAACGGTCGAGGCCAGCGCCGCCAGAAGTCCGGTCAGCACTATCCCCTTAACGCCAATGGGAAGCAAATCTCTAACGCCGGTCGCAAAAAGCAATTCGCGTCCCGAAATAAACTTCTCGGTCAGGGGCGTTCCCGGCGTGTATGGGTAAATCACCAGCAGGCCGACGCCGATTACCAGCCAGACCAGACTTCTTAAAAGTATCTGCAGCCATGTAAAGACAAATGCCCCGATTTTGGCATCACGATCGGTTTTGCAGGCCATCATCCTCTGGGCGAAATACCCGGTGCCGTCGCTGTTTCTTTCAAAAAACCATTGCAGGCTGATTATAACCAGAAATGGTCCGATAGCCTCGATCTTGGCCGGGCTGAAGGATAATATTTCGTCCGCTCTGACACTTCCATAAATCTGCACGAGCCGGTTGACTATTTCGCCCAATCCCCCGCTTTTTACAACGACAACAATTGCGTAAATTACGGTGCCGATCATGGCCAGGCTGAATTGAATCGTGTCAGTGGCAATAACCGACCGTAATCCGCCGGTGGCGGAGTACAGGCCGGTAAATCCGATGATAATGACGATACTTATTAAATTATTGGTCGTTGCCACATACGTTTCCAGACCGGTTGCCCCGGAAGAGAGCGATATCCCGACTGATTGCACTATATTGTAAATCGGCTGATAAATCGACGGCGGCAGCCATTCGTGCCAGAAAAGAAAAACCTCGCTTATTCGCGATGCGGCCACAAGCACCATCGCCATGATAGTGCAGTTCATGATCGTGCCGTAATAAATCGCTTTCAAACCCCGCAGCGCCAGCACTCCCCGGCCGCTGTAACGAATTTCAGTGAATTCGGCATCGGTTAACACGCGCGCGCGCCGCCAGCCGCGTCCGAGCAAGAAACCGATCATCAAAAATCCCAGACCATATATCCACAATCGCCAGAGCATAAATATCCCGCCGGTGGCAATCAACCCGGTCACCAGCAGAGGTGTATCGGCGGCATACTGCGTCGCGGCCAGACTGAATCCGGCCCGCCAGCCTTTAATGGACCGCCCGGCCAGGAAATATTCTTCGAGATTTTTGGAGGCCCGGGCGCGATTATGGAATCCATTGCCGACGCTGTAGGCAACAAAGGCAAGTATAATAACAAGGTCGATCATAGACAATAAAACCCTGATAGGTGGAATATTTCCCGACAGCCCATAGTGAATATAATATACGAATATAAATCGTAAACGAAAGAAATCAATAATTTGATTTTCGACAAAAAATAAATGCCGAAGGGGGGAGTTGAACCCCCACGCCCGTAAGGACACTGCGCCCTGAACACAGCGTGTCTACCAGTTCCACCACTTCGGCATAGCTGAATTTCGACGCCGGCAATATACGTTATTTTCATTAAAGGACAAATATTTTTTATAAATTCATATTTAATTATTAATACAATGATTGCATTCTGTGGATATTCCATTCAGACTCATTCATTATCTTTTCATTATGTTATTCATATTTATATCTTTTTCTTGAAATCCGGTACGGATTTTCCTATTTTCCACGCAGTTGGCCATTAATAATTGGTCGAAACGAGTCCCATCAATGGAGAAGCCGAAAACAAATAGTATTCTGATTTTTGCCCTGGTTGTGGCTCTGGCCATAATCGGGTATTTTCTGTTTGCACAATTCGCGGATTATACCTACGAATCCAATAGTCATATACTTGACTTATTCCGGGCAAAACTTTGGTCGATTTTTCTGGTGATATTTTTCGCGGCTATTTTATATTGGAAACGTCGTTCTGAAATCGCGCCGACTCTGGCCGTATTAGCCGTAAGTATATACTTCGTGATAATCTACAGCATACTATACCGCGGTACAGAATACGGTCTGAATGGTCACTGGGGCGATAACGGCTTTCACCTGTCCATGGTCCGCAAAATGATGGCCTACAACTACTTTGCCGATCCGAATCTAAAAGATTTTACCAGTTCTTATCCACCACTATACTACTATGTAATGGCAATCTACGCCAGGATTTTGGGTCTAGAGGCCTATCAAACCTTAAAGTTCGGCTATTTATTCGTTATTATATTTTATCCATGGTTTATATATTTTAGCTGGCGCCCATTAGTTTCCCGCAAAGCAGCCGCCATGATTTCCGTGGCAACGATTTTTTTCGCGCATAGATATATCAATTATGGCCCCCAGGCACATATGACCGCCGTGTTATTCCTTCCGTGGTGGCTGTACTTCTTTGAGGATGCGCAGGATAAATTTACCGGCAAAAAGATCCCGTGGAAATTTTATGCCAGCGGAATATTAATCGGGGCGGCCATCCTGATGACTTACTACTATTGGTTTTTTATTGCGATTATGGCCTTCCCCTTGACTTTGGTAGTCCGATATTTATCCCAAAGATCTTGCCGGGCATTATTACCGAATATCATCCACAAGGCGATCATCACGGTCGGGGTAGGCCTGGTTAGCGCCGTTTACTGGTTTCCGTTTATATCCAAATCAGGATTCACGTCTATTAGAACATCGTACTTCTACTACCCTCATTCAGACCTCGGGGCTTTCTGGAATAAGCCTCTGGAAGGCACCATGATTCTAACCGGCATCTTTTTCGCGGGTTATTTTTGGGATAGATGGAAAAACGCCCGCCTAGTGCTGTTTTACGGTGGCGCCCTGATTTTAATCATGCTGGACAGAGCCTTTAATCTGGCCCACCAATCCACGCTGACGCGTAAGATTTTGGAATATACGTTCGCCATTACTATACCGCCGCTTATAATGGGAATTGAAACCGTCTGGGGAAAAATCAGGAAAAATGTGAATATTCAAAGAGGGCTGGTTGCTTTAATTATTGTATTGGCCGTACTATTCGGCAATAATCATATTGATGATACCAGAAGCGGTCTCTACAAAAACGGGATTAATACACGCTATCCGGCCGCATCGCTTTCCGATTTTAAAAACGCGGATTGCTATGGAACTGTTTTCTTAACGAATAAGTACATCGAGAACTGTTATCTGCCGTACTTCGTATTTACTCCTGTTTCCAATGTCACGGCCCATCCGGCGGGTCAATTCGATGAACGAGAGAATTTCCTCGAGGCGATTTCAAGACTCAAGCAGTCGAAACTTATGGCCTATACGATGACATATAATAAATATGATAAAATCGACTATGTCTTTTTGCCTTATAATAAGGCGACCAATTGCTTTGAATTTCAGATTAATACTATTCCCTTTAATGCTCCGATGGTTATCGATACAATCAGATTCCATGCTGAGGCCCTCTCGGACAGCGTCTATTTTCCCCGGATAGATTCCAACGGCATGATAAAAATTAACCCGCCGGAGAGAAGCCGGCAATTGGATTCGACTATACTCAGCAACTACCCGCAAATATATCGTCAACTATACCAACCTGAACGGACTGGATTGAATTAATAATAAAAACAGTAAAAATTTCCGATTCTTGAAGGCAATCGTCATTCCATACTGCCCTGTCATAAAATCGCTATTTTTGGCCGATAAACGAATACCTTTTCATCCTCGTAACGATTTCGTAAAAAGCATCCTTTATCAAGAAAAACGGAGCCGCCCCCTGAGGCGGCTCCGTCCTAAAATCTTCTGATATTTACATCAATATCTATTGGGGGATATATCGAATAACCTGAAGTCCATCTGCATCAGCCGCCACATAAATATAATCACCGGACATACTTACGTCTTGGCCATGCCCGCCTGCCGTAGGCGTATCAAGAGTATCGACCAGAGTCGGAATTGCCGGCGTCGATATATCAAGCACATATAAACCGTAATCATAGTGACTCATCAAAGCGTAATCGCCCGAGACAGTCAATCGCGCGAATTTCCAAAATGAATCATAATAACCTACCAGAGATGGCGCAGACGGATTAGAGATATTTACAATTTTCAAACCGTGATAATAATCGGAAACATAGGCGTAATTACCAACGACATAAACATCATAAGCATACTCAATAACCTGATATTTTCCCGCCAACGACGGACTGGTCGGATCGGATATATCGACTATTACCAATCCGGAATCCGGGGTGTTCACCGGAGGCACTGCCAAAAAGGCATAATCGCCGCTTACCTGAACGGCCCGAACCGTTGTATCGGCAAAAGATCCGATTAGACCGGGATTTGATGGATTCGTCTTAGCGTCAATAATCCACATGCCGTTTAACTCATCGGCAACAAAAGCTGTATCACTCACTACATAAACATATTTTGAAAAGGGGGTGGGTGTTCCGGGATTATATTCTCCGACCTTGGTCGGATTGGTCGGATTGGATACATCAATTATCAAAAGCCCATCAGTATAAGCGGCCAGATAAGCATTATTCCCGGCAACAAAAATATCGTAAACATGGCCCCCCGTATTATGATAACTGCCGACTGAATCGGGATTGGCCGGATCGGATATATCGTAAATAACCATTCCCGAGGTTTGTGTACCGACGTAGGCATAAGTACCCGATACGGTTACACTAAGGGCCTTTGAAGGGGTGCTGACACTTCCGAGAGAATAGAAGCCGGGTGCCCGTGTCGCGAACTTCCAAACCGGCCCGTCTGTCGAATGGCCATGATTATCTTTGGCAACCACCTGCCACCAATAATCCCACCCCCATTCAAGTTGACCCGGGTCATAAGTCATTGAAGTCAAATCCGAATCAATTAGCGGCGGGGGAAGGCTGTGTCCAAAATATAAATCGAAGGTTATCGTATCCGCTGTATCGGGGTCGGTACAATCCCAGCCCAACTGGACATTGTTCTCCTGATTTACGGCCAGATTAGCCGGCGATGGATTAGCGGACGCATTGGGGGGCTGATTGCCAGGCACTTCCGGTTTGGTCGTTTCGTCATCCCCGCATCCCCAAAACGCAAAGGCCAGTATTGCTAATAGCATTATCGCCCTGGGCAATAGGTTCTGTCTTGACATTTTGATTAACCTCCTTTGTTTTATTTATTTTATCCAATCATTTATTGGTATGAAAGATTATCATATACATAACAAAAACCTGTTATAAAATACACTCGTGATCTCAATTGATAACGCTATAACGTAAAAATAAAAATTCCACGATATTTCCGCTCCCACTATTTATTTTATTCACCCAAATAATAGATTAGGGGTTTGACTTGTCAAGTCATTAATTTTCCACAAAATAGCGAATTTAATCGCTGTCTCGGCTAAAATAGAAATTAAAAGATACGGAGTATTTATGAAAATAGGAAAAGTCACATTAAGTCAGGAATTCCAGATATTTCCTTTCATCCCGGATGGTAGAATTGACTTTAATGCAATCTAATACTCGCAGGGAGGCGGGCCGCCCAGATAAAGATACGAAATCAGGTAGCTTATATCGAAAATATCGCAATTGTAAGAGCAATTGCAGTCACCGCCGCCGGCAAATTGCGGCGCCTCGCCGCCCATATAAAGAAAGTTAATCAAGAAAGATACATCGAATATATTCAATTCGCCGTTACAATCGGCATCGCCATTGGAACCACCCTCAATGCCCAAATCGAAGTACTTGAAATAAATTTTCGACGGTTGGAATGAATCCCCAACGCGAACGGCAAATGAACTACTCCCGGTCTGTTCAGGATTTCCGTGAAGAAGTCCATCGGTATCAAGAACCAATCCGGAGGGAAGCTGACCGTCGACTATCATCCAGCTGTACGGTTCAATCCCGCCGGCGGCTTCAAACTGAAAATTATATTCATCGCAGACATTTGAATTTGGAAGCTGCCTGTCGCTGACTATATTGAGCAGGGTATCCAATTTGAGAAGAGCAGCGGCATAACCGAAATTGCACTGGTCATACTGGATCCAGAAATAGCCGTTATCCCCCCACCACGGTCCCCAACTGTTTTTCACGCGCCAGGCGCCCTCGCCGTTACACATGTCGTCATCCCACCCGACAACGAGGACGGCATGATTAAGATCTTCGACAAACCCGCCATGAGAATAACAACCGCCGGAATAATAGAACAGGTCGTTGAAGGCCATAAACGCAACCGCCACGGGGGCGGTTAATACCGCCGTTTTTATATAGTTGCGCGACTGCGGAATTGCTGTCCAGCCGTCTATTTTAACCAGCGCCGGGTAATTATCTTCGATACAAGGAATATCATCATTGGCCTGATACGGCATCGCTTCTTCGGAGATGGCGCCATAATTATAATAATGAAGATATGCATCCTCCATCCATCCGCCCTGGCAGCCATGCCCGGGCGTGACACAAGACAGAATGGCCTGCTCGGAAAGGTCCAGCTGCCGGCCACGATAGATACTGTAAATCGCTTCCAGCGCCGCCGTTGCCGCAAAATCCCAGCAGGAGCCACATCCCCCTTGATTTTTAACCGCTGTTATTACATCCGAATCTTCCCAGTTGAAATATGACGGCAGCTCATCACGAGATTTCGGCAAAAAATCATCATCCAAATGAGCTCTCCAGATTTCCTCCCAGTTTTCCGGTAATTTGAATCCATGCAGTTTGTCAAGCTCTTCGACGGAAAGCTGTTCAACCAGCGGATTTAAATCAGCCGTCCAGTTCATTCCCTGCTCGGCGATCTTGGCTCTAATCCCAGCCAATTCGCGGCCGGCACGTTCATTGCCGAAGGCAGATATATGAAGAACTCCAAATAAAAGCAGGCATAAAATTATCTTGATTAGATTTCTCATTATTTATCCCGATGTAAAAGCTCCGGTATGTAATAAAAGCATATCTAACTTATTATTATATAATAAAATACGAAAATGTCAATAGTTTTATTGGCTCTGATCGGTCATAAAAATCACGACGGATTTAATATACCGGTCGGAAACGAAAAACAAGGACTATTTATTCCCAGTCGGGCGGGCAGTTCGGATCCGGCCCTTCGTTGTAAAGGTAGGTAATTAAATAGGTTATATCGAAGATGTTAATAAGATGGTCGTTATTGACGTCAGCCTCCCACATATTAATCGGCGGCGGACCATCAAGATAAAGAAAAGCGATAATATATGTAATATCAAATATGTTGATGGCTTCGTCGTCATTAACATCACCGCATTCAACCTCGCACGCATCACCGATACCGTCGCTATCCGAGTCGGCCTGATCGGCATTGTCGACGAAAGGACAATTATCACAGACATCGCCCAGGGAATCGGAATCCGAATTATTCTGTTCGGGATTGGCCGTGTCCGGGCAATTGTCACAGGCGTTGCCAAACATATCGGTGTCATCGTTTTCCTGACCCGGATTGTAAACAGCGGGACAGTTATCGCATATATTGCCGAGCGAATCTCCATCGGCATCTTCCTGACCCGAATTGGCGTCATTCGGACAGTTATCGCAGGCGTCACCAACGGAATCATTATCAACATCCTCCTGAATCGGATTGGCAACCGTGGGGCAGTTGTCGCAAGCATCACCGAGCGAATCGTTGTCGGAATTTTCCTGATTATAATTGTCTATGGTCGGGCAATTATCGCAGGCATCGCCGACCCCGTCCTGATCGCCGTCCGTCTGATCGTCATTCGCCGCATAATCGCAATTGTCACATGCATCACCAAGGCTGTCCGTATCCGAGTTTAGCTGACTCGGATTCCAGGTCGTCGGACAGTTATCACAGGCGTCGCCAAGACTATCGAGGTCACTGTTTTCCTGGCCGGGATTATAGGTAAACGGACAATTATCGACAATGCCGCAGATCCCGTCACCGTCGGGATCATTACCGGGATCATCAGGACAAATATCGCAGACATCGCCGATATCATCGCCATCGGCATCTGCCTGATCTTCATTGGTACTGTCCGGACAATTATCACAGACATCACCATAACTATCCGCATCCGAATTCATCTGGTTGTCATTATCAAAAGCAGGACAATTATCGCAGGCATCGCCCAGGCTGTCGGCATCGGAGTTCAACTGAGCCGCGTTGGAGTCGGCCGGGCAGTTATCGCATAAATCGCCGACGCCGTCACTATCGCCATCATCCTGACCGGGATTGGCCGTATTCGGGCAGTTATCGCAAGCGTCACCCGACCCATCCTGATCGTAATCAGCTTGAGTCGGATTATACACGGTCGGGCAATTATCCACGTCGGCACAATAACCGTCATTATCAGCATCATTGTCGGGATCATTCGGACATATATCGCAGGCGTCGCCGGCCATATCACCATCGGCATTCGCCTGGTCGGTATTGGCAACATCGAGACAATTATCGCAGGCATTTCCGACGCTATCCTGATCATTGTCCTGCTGACCCGGATTATAAACCGTCGGACAATTGTCGACATCACCGCAAAGGCCGTCACCATCATCATCATTCACCGGATCGCCGGGGCAGATATCGCAGGAATCACCGACCAGGTCACCATCACTGTCCTGCTGATCAGGATTATAAATCCCGGGGCAATTGTCACAGACTTCACCATAAGAGTCACCATCATCATCCTCCTGCCCGGGATTGGTCACCTCCGGGCAGTTGTCGCACAGGTCGCCGAATTGATCGCCGTCGGAATTCTGCTGATCCGGATTGGACAAATCCGGGCAATTATCGCAGACATCACCGATACCATCGCCATCTCCATCCTCCTGCCCCGGATTATAATTAACGGGACAATTGTCATCGCCGGCGCAAAATCCGTCTCCATCGATATCATTATCCGGGTCATCCGGACAATCATCGCAAATATCGCCGATATTATCCCCGTCGGCATCTTCCTGATCGGGATTATAAATGCCGGGACAATTGTCGAGGGAATCGTGAAGGCTGTCGCAGTCGGCATCATCAAGGCACGTAACCGTCCAGCAGAATGGGCCATTAAATGTCATCGGCGGGTTAAACAGCCAGTCGAATTTTCCCGGCGGAGATACGTTGGGAATACTGCAGGAGTCAATACAAAACGTCCCCGCTTCGTTGATTAAAAAGGCGAAAGAAATATATTTCTGCAGTCCCCAATCGGCAGGCCAGCCTATCGTCGTAATCGTTGAATGATTTACCGTATCGGGCAGCGTATCATCCCAGCTCCATGCATACCATTTATTGAAAAAATTCCAAAGTGTATCGAAACCGTTAAATACTTGAATGGAACTATCGAAAAAATCGACCGGCGGCAAATCGGCGGTTATCGGCGAGATACCGTGGACATTCTGATGATAAGCATAATCGATACTCGAATCCGGGCTGTAAAAATACAGCGGCATGCTGTAACCGGCGCTGACGTTCTCGTCATTATTCATATAGATATCGACCGTGAAAGGAGCGCCGATCTGGATGGTATCCGGGGCCATCAGGGGCGAGGCTTCCGCCTGAATTACGCCGGCAATAGAAATATTATTAAACGCGAGAACCGTCAGAAACAGGGCAATTAGGAGTGACTTATATTTCATACTTATATCTATCGGAGAAAATCAGTCATGATAAAGCGCGGACTTTTGGAGTGCCTATACCCGAATTATCCCGTATATTAAATTATGGTTATTGGTAAGACCGGCAGCACAGGCTGCCGGTCTTAGACTATTTAATGTCCTATTCACACGGCCAGTAAAGCGGGCAATCCAAAGGCGGACCATTCCTGTAGAGGAAGTCTATCATGTAAGCGATATCAAGAATATTAACCGCACAATCATAATTAACGTCACCTGCCTGCATTTCGACCGGCGGCGGCCCACCTCTATACAGATAATTAATGAGATAAGCAATATCGAGGATATTGATATCACCCTCCCCGGAGACATCACCGCAGATATATTCGCAGACATCACCGATACCATCGCCATCGGCGTCGGCCTGATCTTCGTTATCCACATACGGACAATTATCACAGGCATCACCATAACTGTCATTATCCGAATTCTGCTGATCGGTATTGACACTGTCAGGACAGTTGTCGCAGACATCGCCGACAGTATCGCCATCGACATCGGACTGGTCTTCATTATCGGTGAAATCGCAGTTATCGCAGGCATTGCCGTGAGAGTCATTATCGGAATTGGCCTGGTTTTCATTGGTTGTCGTCGGGCAGTTATCGCAGGCATCGCCGTGACTGTCGGAATCCGAATTTTGCTGATTTTCATTATCGGTTACCGGGCAGTTGTCACAGGCGTCGCCATGACTGTCGGTATCGGAATTAGCCTGATTTTCATTGGTTGTTGTCGGGCAGTTGTCGCAGGCATCGCCGTAACTGTCGGAATCCGAATTATCCTGATTCGGATTATAGGTGGAGACACAATTATCGCAGGCATCACCCATACCATCACTGTCGCTGTCTTCCTGTCCCGGATTATATGTTGTCGGGCAATTATCTTCGTCGGCGCACCAGCCGTCGCCATCGATGTCATTTTGGGGATCATTGGGGCAAACATCGCAAACGTCGCCGATATTATCACCGTCGGAATCGGCCTGATCTTCATTGGTGCTGTCCGGGCAGTTATCGCAGGCGTCACCGTATGAATCAAGATCCGAATTGGCCTGGTTTTCATTATTTATAAAGTCGCAATTATCGCAGACGTCGCCATGACTGTCGGTATCCGAATTGGCCTGATTGGTATTGGGATCATCCGGGCAATTATCGCAGGCATCCCCGACCGTATCGGTATCGGTATCGGATTGATCCTCGTTGGTCACGGTCGGACAGTTATCGCAGGCGTTACCGTAAGAATCGGCATCCGAATTGGCCTGATTGGTATTGGGAACGGTCGGGCAGTTATCGCAGGCATCACCAACAGTATCGGTATCACCATCCTCCTGACCCGGATTAGCCACGGTCGGGCAGTTATCGCAGGCGTCACCCAATGAATCGGCGTCGGAATTCTGCTGATTGGTATTGGGATCGTCAGGGCAATTATCACAGACATCGCCGACATCATCGCTGTCGCCGTCCGCCTGATTCGTATTGGGATCATCGGGGCAGTTATCGCAAGCATCGCCGACCGTATCGGTATCGGCGTCCTCCTGACCCGGATTCGTAACATCGGGACAGTTATCGCAGGCATCACCGTACTGATCGCCGTCGGAATTGGCCTGGCCGGGATTATAAGTCCCGACGCAATTATCGCAGGCATCACCGACGCCGTCGCCGTCAACATCCTCCTGTCCCGGGTTATACGTCGTCGGGCAGTTATCTTCATCGGCGCAAAAACCGTCACCATCAATGTCGTTATCGGGGTCAAAAGGACAAACATCACAGGAGTCGCCGTCACCATCACTATCGCTGTCTTCCTGGTTGGGATTGTAGACATAAGGGCAATTATCCTGAGCATCATTATGGCCGTCGCAGTCGACGTCGTTTTCACAGGCAAAAAACCAGCAGTATGGACCATTGAATGTCATCGATGGCGAAAATAACCAATCGAACTTCCCCGGTGGCGTAGTTCCCGGAATACTGCAGGAATCAACACAAAACGTCCCACCTTCGTCAATCTGGTAAGCAAACTGTATATTCAGCTCCTCGGCGGTACTGGCGGGCCAGCCGGTCATAGAAACGGTTGTATTATTGATAGTATCGGGAAGATTACCGTCCCAGCTCCATCCGAACCA
>Ga0307426_1001166_pt1 | contig 17667 bp, 20 predicted proteins | sample SalMarWE160340MG_FD_202165 | JGI IMG/M metagenome (GOLD analysis project Ga0307426, IMG submission 202165) | Salt marsh sediment microbial communities from the Plum Island Ecosystem LTER, Massachusetts, United States - WE1603-40 | ecosystem: Environmental > Aquatic > Marine > Intertidal zone >... | reverse complement strand
ATGCCTCTATGCCGTTCAGTGTAAATCGCCTCAAGCTCATTTCCTCTTTTCTCCTTTCGTTCGAGAATGAGAGGCCGAACCGGCCCCTGGATAGTTGGTTTGAAAAAACCGAGCCCTTTATTACTATCACCAGGGGTAAGTGTCAACTATATTGTGGTCTCGATTCTCCAAAATGCCATATATGGTATACAATTCTCAAACAAAGGTATTTTGGAGCTTCACATCGGCCGTGAGATTTGTGAGTTGAGACACGATAGAAGGAAAGGCTTGCGTTGATTTTTCTTGGGCACCAAAAAGCTTGCTTCCATTGAGAAGGCCCTTCTATGGATGGGGGCTCATCACCTCGTTGGGGCAAATCACCCGCCGGTTCTGAATTCATTTCTCAAGAGTTGGATTGCATTTCACACCATGGTATGAGGGGGACGCGCTAAAGGAGGGGGCCTACAGGGTGACCGGGGTCAGCCTGTCGCCGATCAGACCATTGTGAAAGTGTCCGAGGGGTGGTATCCTTCATGAGCCTGGCGAGAGTGTTTGTTCACGGCTTCGAAAGCAGCAACCGTGGGACCAAGGGCGTATTTTTCAAGCAAAGATACCCCGACATGATCATCGAAGATTTTCACGGAAGCCTTCCGCAGCGGATGCGCAGGCTCAACGCCCTCCTTGCCAATAACACATCCTTGATCATAGTCGGCTCAAGCCTTGGAGGCTTAATGGCTGCGATGTATGCGTGTGACAACCCGGGGCGTGTAAGGAAGCTTGTCCTTTTGGCCCCGGCCCTGACCTTTCCGGAATTTGAGCCCTATTTACAGCACCAGATAGATATCCCTGTGGCCATCTATCATGGAAAAGAGGATGATGTTATTCGTGTGGCACCCGTCCATGAAGTGGCCCGTATGGTCTTTAGCAATTTAGCCTTTAACACGGTTGACGACGACCACGCCCTGAGAAAAACTTTTAAGAGTATGGACTGGGACAATCTCCTTGAAACAAAGCCGGCCCCAGCGCGGGCTTGAGAAAACCCGCTGAACCGCAATAGCGAGCGCTTACCTCGCAGCCTGCTGCAGGTGCTTCAAAAAGCAGGGCTACCGTTTACAACTCGTGATGGAGAATGGCGACATGACTACAGATGCGCTGGATATACGGGCCATTGAACACACCCTGGTGACCCTGAACTACCGACTTACGTCCCGGGCCTTGAACCTCTGGCAGGGAAACGACTCCCCCCCATCTAGCCGCGGCATGTACGATGATCTGGATGATCATCTGAAACCCTCCACCATAGCCATGTTGCGGAAGGCCCCGATACCTAAGAAGGAAGCAGAGCGGGTTTTTCATGGGCTTCTGGGACACTATCTCCAATACCGCCTTTTCCCCTATGAGAATGAATTGTTCACATGGATGAAAGGGGCGGCGGCCCGCGTCGATGGAGAAAAGATTTACTTCAAGGATATTCTCTCGTGGTGCCAGAAGCGAAGCGATCTTGAAAAACGCCGAATGCTTGAAAAGGAGACAACGAGCCTTTGCAAATTCTTGAAACCCTTTGCCCAGAGCTTCTGGGAATACTTGCTCGAATTGCTCAAGGACGAATTCGCATACCCCGGCTATGCAGCGTATTGTAAGGATAAGAAGCACGTCGATTACGACGCCTACGTGCCAAAGCTCCACGCGATATTGGAACAGACCGAGACCTTATACTTTGAGGCCATGGAGCTCTGGACCCAAAGGAGTTTGGGGCTGCCCCTGTCTGAGCTGAACCGCTTCGACGGTGTTTACCTCCTTGGGTTGGGAGAATTCGATCCTCTTTTTCCGGGTGACATCTCCCTGGGAGAGCAGCTCGATTTTTTCGATCAATGGGGCATGAATGTCAAGGACATGCGGGGCGTCCACCTTCACATCGATCACTCCGCGGAAAAGGGTGCCCAGGCCATGAGTTTTGCCTTGAGGATACCAGACGAAATCCACCTGGTCATGAACCCACAAGGAGGCTGGATCGATCTTGAGACCCTGTTTCATGAAATGGGTCACACCCTCAGTCATGCCCTAACGTCGCCGGAGCTTTCTTTCGCGGAAAAGGATTTTTTCACGTCGAACACCCTCTCAGAGACCCATGCGTTCTTGCTCCAAAACATGTGTTTTTCCCCTGTGTTCTTGGAAAGAGCGCTCAGTCTATCGCCCGCAGCAATCGAGGAAATCACTTTTTTCAAGGCGCTCAAAGATCTGTCAGTGTTTAGGAGATACGCGAGCAAGTTCCTGGCTGAGTATGAAATGTTTGACAGCAATGACATTGGAGGCGGGAGTATTTATGCCCGTCTATTGAAAGAATACACGGGTTTTTCCTATCAGCCGGAAACCCAGCTCTTTGACCTGGCCCCGGAATTCTACGCCCTCGATTATGTCATTTCATGGATCGCCGAGGCAACCATGGAAAAATGGCTTGTCCAAACCCTTGGCGATGACTGGATGTTTCAACCTGAGACTGGAAAGATTATGAAAGATTGGTGGCAATGCGGCAATCGTTACGAACTCGATGAGTTCTTTGTCGTCAAGGGGATCGGGGCTATTGACACGGAAGATATCGTAAACAGGTGGCAGCGCAATATAGGAGGAAGAAACAGCAGGGCAGGATAGTACAGACACTTTCAGTCAACTGCTTGCAGGCTGTTTTGCAGACCTCTTCTTGCTTTTTCCAACATATTTTTCCAGCTTGCCACATGCCGACAACTCGCCAACAGATGATCTTGCTGCTGTCTGAAGGGGACTGCACGGCCCGAGATCTCTCGCAGATATTGGGGGTGCGGGAGAAGGAGGTCTATGCCCATCTTGTCCACATTGCCCGTTCTGTGGTGCCGCAAAGGCAAAGGCTGCTTGTCATACCCTCTGAGTGCCTTTCGTGCGGGTACGTGTTTGACGCCCGCAAACGCTTTACCAAGCCGGGGCGCTGCCCCACGTGCAAGGGCGAACGCATCCAGGAGCCGAGATACCGGATTGTCTGACCTTAATTGAGCGAAAAGTCGAGGGCGTCCCAGCTTCAAGACGTCCGAGGGCGAAGCTGTGGTCGTCCACTGCGAGCCCCTGGCAACAAAGAAGATGGGATGGCATCGGCTTTCCCGAAGGGTAAACAAAATGAAAAAATCTCTAAAGACTATATCTCATCAATGGAAGACATATTGAACCGCAAAAGCGAGCGCATTCCCCGTAGATTGCTACAGGGAGCTTCAATTGTGCAAAATATAACAAGGATGATCACTATTTTAAAACCTTACTCCTCTTTTTCAGTTTGTTTACAATCAATTAAGGTATGAGAAACGTGGAACAGTGGCAGGAAAAACGGACGAGCTAGAACCATGGACGAGTCAGAAATCAACAGACTCTTTATGAGGGTTGCAGGACAGGCCAGCGAAGTGCCTGAAGAGGCTAGAAGGGTCTTTTCAATCCTGGTTTCCTCCACCCTTCGCTACAGAGATTCCTTAAAGGCGGAGTTGGGCATCGTTGTCACGGTTGAAGATGTTCGGGTGGCGCTCGACTGGTTATTGGAATCCATGAACACGAAGCGACTCCCCGAAACCAATCATGCGGTACGGTTGGACCTTCTCAAGATATGGCTGGACGCCCTGAAACCGTATTTGTGACGGATAAGAAACGTTCCCACAAGACAAGGGTTAGCCAACATGAACGCTAATCCTCCTCCGCGTCATCGCCATCGTCCTGGTCCTCGTCATCATCTTGGTCCTCCTCATCATCAGAGGCGGTTGTCATCGACGGTTCCTGTCCCTTTATCATCTCTGCACCAGGTTCTGCCCTGTCAGTTGTAGCTGGTGGTTTTTTTGCCTCCATGACCTGTCCGCTAGTCTCAACGCTTTTAACATGGGTTGTCTCTTCTTGAGGGACTTCAGACGGCCTGCGAACAACAACGGAGGCCATGAGGACCAGGATGCAAAATATGCCATACTTAAGAAATTTCACGTCAATCTTTCTTACCGAACTGTCAAGTCCAAACCGTCATGCCTCTGTTTGTGATCAGCTCTATTATAGCGCAAAAAAAGCCCGGTGTCATGGACCGGGCCTCTATCTTCAATGTGGCTCCCCGTGTGCAACCCTCTTCATAACCGTTCTCGTTCTCCGGCTGTTAACCGAAAACCGTTGTGATTCAATGAGCTATCAAAGAGCATGTGGCCCCCGGCAGGCCGGAAACCCCGACAAGCCCATTTTCCCACTCACCTTACCAAAGGAGGTGTCACAAGTCGAGTCGTGCGTTTGTCGCAAGTTGTGTCGCAAGATTGTCGCAAGTTCAGCGGGTCTCCTTCATCCGGTACATGAGCTTGTTGGTCGCCCCCTCTGAAACTAACAGCCCTACATCCACCATTATCTTTAGGTCCCGCTGCAGAGACCGGCGGTTCACCTCGGGGCAAAGAGCCTCGAAATCCTGGATGGTCAGACTGCCGTTTTCAAAGATGTGAGCGAGGGCCTTGGCCTGGCGGTCGGAGAGGTTGTGCTGTTTGGCCATCACGTCCCGTCGGATAGCCTGCTCGCCGCGCTCCCTGACCTCAGCAAGCTGGGTGCTCAGGCCCTCAACAAAAAACTCCAGCCAGCCGGTCATATCTATGTTGTTTTCCCGGACCCCTTGAATTGCCCGGTAGAATGCGGTCCGGTCCCGGTCATAGTATTCGCTGATGGTGAAAAGCCGTTTGAAATCGTATCCTGCCCGATAAAGACACAACGTGGAGAGCAGCCGGGAGGCGCGGCCGTTGCCATCCAAGAAAGGATGGATGTGCACCAGCTGAAACTGGGCGATGCCACTTTTCAGCACGGGATGCATTTCGGTTTTGCTGTTCAGATAACCCACCAGTTCGGCCATCATGATGGGAACATCGTGCGCCGGAGGCGGCGTATAGATAGTTTCACCGGTTGCAGAGTTGACTACATAATTCTGGATTTTGCGGTACTGGCCCGGTGCCGCCGAGCCGCCTCTGACACCTTCCACCAGCCGCTTGTGAATTTCACGGATAAGACCCTCCGTGATCGGGTCCCCGCTGGTAAGGTATTCTGAGACAAAATCAAAGGCCTTTCGGTAATTCAGGAGTTCTCTTGCATCATCCGGGTCGGCCTCCGGAACACTGCCGCCATACCAAAGGCGTTCGGCCTGGTCCAGGGTAAGACGCGTCCCTTCGATATGGGTCGTATGATGGGCCTCCAATACCAACGCACGTCGGCCCATCTCCCTCACCCAGGCATCGGATAAAGTCGCGGCTTCTAGGAACCCCCGGGCCCGCTCGATTTGGGTCAGCCCGGAGGTGATCTTGTTGGTTATAACGAAGGTCGGTTGGAAGGTTTTTGTCATTCCATTATTCGTTTTCACGATCCTCCCAGGCTGTTTTCGCCTTCACCTCATCAATGAGAAACCGCGCGCCCTGGTTGTCCGACGGGTTCAGCCAAAGCATCTGTTGAAATATTTGCTCCGCCTCGTCAAAGCGCCCGAGCCGCCAGAGACACAATCCATAGCCGTGCATGCAGCGCAGAAACGGACGGTTGTCGATAAGGCCCCACGGCAGCACGCCAGTTAAGTCGCCACCCAAAGACAGCTCGCCGATGCGCAGGCCGACTTCGTAATGCCGGATGGCAACTTGTGGGCTGTGATCAAAGACGAAATTGCCCAGATGCGAATGGGCATCGAGACAGCGCAGGTCCGCTTGGCACAGCTCCATCAAAATCTTAATCGCCTCTGCCCGCTTTCCGGCATCTTTGAGATCGTTGGACCGGGTGATGGGGTCATTGAAAGGATCGTCAGGGTTCTCGCCGGGCAGCACCTGCTCCATCTCGAACATGGGGCGGGGGCCGTGAGCGATGATCGGTCGGGCCCATTCCTCGATAGGTTCGTCTTCTTCTCCCCAGTACTCTTCCTTGGGGTCCCACATGCCCATATCTTCAAGCCCAAGAGGCACCAGATCGAGGGCCTTCACGTCGATTCGAGTCGACTGAATCTCGCCGGAGAGATATGGATGGCCGCCGTAACGCCACTGCTTTCGGGGCGTTACCGTGACGATGGCACCAGGCACCACCTCCCAAAGGCGGCTCGCGCGCAGGGTAATGATACGGTCACTTCCCAACAAACGGCACCGGGCGGCCCGCTCCTTGACCGCGAGGGCAACCATTTCGACGGGTTTGCTCAGGTCGATCTCATCGTCTGCCGCCTTGTGCTGCCGCCCCCGTCGGGAAGGTTGTTGCGTTTCGGAAGGGTAAGGATCGAGGTTGAGCCACCTCCGGTAGGCGGCGATGTAGCGTGCCCCTGCCGACGCCCGCGGCAACACGACTTCAGAGACTGCCACCACATATACGGAACCGTCTTCCCGCTGGCACCTTCCAGTCAAACCGCGCCGTTCGTTACCGTCGTAGTCCACCGCGATCACCGAAACCGGCTCCCCGATGACGAAACCGTCGGCCGGCAGCGCAACGTCATCCTCGAAAGCCTGCCGAAAAGCCCAAAGCTGCTCATCATCGCCATATGCGTCGACTGTGATTTCCTCTATAAGCTTGTCCAAGGCTTCGAGTTTCTTATGCCCCTTAGGACTGCGTGGCTTCATTTTTTTATTTTTCCTTCCAGATACCAGCTTTCACAAGACGTTGAATCAGCGTCTTGCGCCGCATGTGACCGGCCATGAATTTTTTCAATTCGTTTTGAAATTGCCTCTTGGTCGCAAAAAGGGCGTAGGCTTCGGAGATGTCGACGAGGGCGCGGCAGGCCTCGTCATACCCCCGCCCCGATCCGCGCTCGACGGGTTCCCGAACCGAATCCCATGCCTTGGGAAAATCGTTGGACAGGTCCTTCAGATACGCTTCACGCTCCTTTCGGCGCTTGATTTCCCGTTGCTTGCGGTCACGTTTTTGCTTTTCCAGCCTGATTTGGCGGGCCTTTTCGGCATTCTGCCGCAATTCTCCCACCGTACGCCGGGACGCGTCGGTCTTGTCTGTCTGAAGGTCGCGCCGCCATGACGCGAACCGGTTCCTGATAGACCGTTCGGTCTGCTGCCCCTTGCCCTCGAGAAGTTGTTTCAGAATCGAATTGACCTCATCCCGGGGCAGGGCATCGATCCACTTATCCATTTCCTGTCGCGAAATTTCCGCCTTCGGCGCAGCCGGGCTGCCCATGCCGGCGCCTGCCAGCAGGTCCGGGTCCACCTCCAGAAATTCGGCCAGCGCCTGCTGCGCTGCTGTCAGGCTCGCCAATCCGCTCACGGATAGCGGCTCCATCTCATCGTCATCCATCATTTCCCCGGTTATGGCCGCCAGCCAACCGATGTACAGAGTGCGCAGATCCCCGCGCAGCAATTCATCCCGCACCGGGGCCAGACGCGCCATCCAGCCCCGGCCGTCTTCCAGGCCGAAACGGTCGTAGTTTCCCGACTCTTCCAGGCTCCATGTGACTATCCAGTACTTCTTGGTGGCCTTGATATCCAACATGTAAGGCACGGCCACGGCTTTAGCCGTCTCTTTGGTCAATACCTCGATGGGCAGGCGAACCATGAATATAGCCGTCATCCAGTTGGCCACATAGACATGGGCATCAAAAAACCGTTGCATCAACATATACGGGTCGCCGTGGAAATTGCCCCAGTGGTATTCGTTGGTGAAACTAACAGGCGTGATATGGGCACGGGTCGAAAGCCCCCGCAGTTCGGCCATCTCATCCGCTGTCAACGGCCGGTCGATGGCGAGAAACTCGTAATATTGGTATTCACTCATGCTCGTTCGTCCCACATGTCGCGATAGGCGTTGACATATGAGGCCGTGGACTCTGGGTCAATCTCGAAGTAGTACCGGCAAAGCTTTTTGTACAAGGTCAACATTCTAGAATCGAAACAGAAATCGAGTATGCCGTCAAGGCACCTTTCGATGCGCTGTGGATCACTGCTTTGCATGTTCAAAACGGCCTCAACTTCATCCGCATACAGCCGCGCAGCCTGACCGGCAAGCTCTTCTACGGCCTTGGCCTGTTCGCGTATTTGCTGAACGAGATTTTCCTCTTTTGAATCCGCTTCACTCTTCATCAGAACCCTTGTCTTTGACCGATTACGTAATGAGACCTTGCGCCTCACTTGTCAGCTGGAAGTCTGTTGTCAAGTGGTTTGTCCGTAGGCTGTCCATTTTTTTCAAGAATTACCCGCAGGATACACCCTTCAATTTGAGAAAAAGATAAGGCTAGGTCACGTAGACCGGTCGGACCACTTGGCGGCGGGCCGCAAGTATTAGGTTATAGATATTTGTCAGACGTGTCTGGCAAATCAAACGGCGACCCTCCTCCCGTGCGTTAAACCGCCAGAAAAAGATGGTAGATGGTGAAAGAACGGTTTCTCAGGGCATGTTGTGTTTCGTCAATGGGCTTTTTGGGGAGAATTGAGGAGCGAACAAACCGGCCTATAAGACTAAGTGCGACGGCCTCCCTCTCGATATAACCGGCTACTCCGGAACGAGCTTTTTGTATGTCTCCGTCATAAACATACCCGAGCATGGCACCCGTATTCATAAGGGGGGCGTACTGCCCGGTAATGAAACGCATCATGCCTTCATTAACATAGTCGTCGTTACCAGCATCCAGTTTTCCACTGGTTAAACGGAGTCTCAAACGCTTCGCCTCAATTGCAAAGTAGACTTCGGCGCCAAGGCAGCAGGACACCAGAAAATCAATTTGCCCGGACGCTTTGTCCTCATCCAAATCAGTTTCAACAATCTCGGGTTGCAGCCTGATATCAAGAGGGCCGTCCCGAAAAGGAAAAATCCTTATCACTCGCCCATACAGACGCCTTGAAATCCAGTTCTCATGATCATTGGCCGTCTTCTTCCGAAGCGTTACACCGGCTGCAAGCAAGGAATCCAACACAGCGGGGATATGCTCACGCGGGAAAAGCCGTCTAAACTTGCCGGCCGGGTGACGCGTCATCGCGATTCCCTTCTTGCTATCGCGATTTCGCCATATATTCTGGCCGCATCATTTAAAGCAGCCGTGCGCGTCCAGTTCAAGAGGATGTTTGGACGCACTATATATATTGTCTCACCTTGGAAAAAAAGAATGTCGCGTTCATATCTCAAAGTGCCTTGTTCTTTTGATACGCGATCCCGTAAGGCCTTCAAAACCTTGGATAGATCTGAGGATAAAGCCTTGGAGCTAAACGGCGCTTCTTTTTTGGTAATGTGGACCGTAACCATGGCTAAGCCTGTGCCGTCGTCAGTGCCGCCTTCCGTACGGACACGGTGGTTCGATCCTTCTGTTTTGGCCCAGGAGTTCAGTGTTGTCGCCAAGGTATCTGCATATGCGCCCAGGCCTTTCTCTGCATAAGGCGTCGTCTTGGATTTTTCCAATGGATCAAGCGTAATCAATCGGGAGGACCGCCAAGTTGTTGGTGTCGCACTGGGGATAAAGACATCAATCGTATCTTCAACCAGGGCAATCTCCTGATCGGTCAAACCAAAATATTGATAGATCAGTGGCTCAAACTCAGATTGAAGATTATCAACAAGCGTTTTCCTCTTCCGACGCCAGGTTCTTAATGCCTCCTTTTCAGCTTGGTCAAACAATGCGTTCTTATCAATTTTCTTCTTCAATGCATTTAGAGTGCCCTTCAAAGAGGTTTCGAACTCTCCAAATCTTTTGGCCACATGATCCACGATGATATTCGCCCTCGGCGAGACGAATTCGCTATTCGGCAATGGGAAGGGTACCCTAAGCAACTCGTTTAGATGCACTTTGTCCCTTTCGCTACCCCAATTTGCTGATGTGTGAAACAGAAAGTATCGGGCCAACCTTGATCTCAAGTACGCTGTCAAGAACTTCAAAAGTCTGGCATCCTTTTTGGGGCCAGCAATTGATTGAAGGGCATGTTGAAAAAGCACATCGAAATTACTAAAGGCAACTTTGCCAAACCCTTGGCTTATTAACACCATAGGCGCTCTAAAAATCTTATCGTTTGGAACGCGTCTTAAAAACTTAGTTGATGCTCCTAATTTCGTCAGTCTTTCTCCTAACTGAATGCAATCGTCCTTAAATAAGAGCATTTTAAGAGATTGATCAGTCTGAACAAAACGACTATCTAATGGCCATGGATTTAATTTCGGTTTGGGATATTTTGGATCGCTCTTAGCCTTTTCAGGATAGTACGGTTGAAATCCCTGCCCTTTTATCCACCGTTTTCCTTCGTTGGGCTTACCGGCTAAATCTGAAAGGGACGGTAGCTCCTGAAGCAAATCGAGCAACTTCTGATCCCGTGGCGTCCCCCATAGCCGACGTTTCCACACCACAGGAGCGGTTTTAGATTGAGTGGCTGCGAGAAGGTCAGCCAATGGAATCCATGTGCGGGACGACGGATCGATTTTGACAACTCCCTGACGAAGTCCGTCACGATTGAATTTCGGCGCGCTAAATTTCACTACATGATGGCTGCGATTTGGCAAGGCATTCTTGAAGCGACAAATAAACGCTGGGCATAAGGCGTTCTGAAAAAGCAAAAAACTGTAGTCCGCCAATTGCAGCACTTCTTCAAGGGTTACCAGGGTCAACCATTGGGCCTGAAAGGCATCCGTCTGGTTTTGAAGAATTTTAGTGGGCAGCAGTAAACAGCCGGTGCCGCCGTCTCGAAGCATCTGAGGGGCTTTTTCCATGAATTTTTGGGCCAATTGTTTGGTTCCCCGGCCCTCCCATGGCGGATTGCCGATAATGAAGTCGAACTTATCTTCGGTGAGGGTCTCATCGGCAAGAAAATCGGCCTTGTGAATGACGGCGATATCCGCAGCCGGCCGATCGGGTGCGTTGCCGTAGTCCAGCAGTTTCGGCAGGGGCCGGCCGGTTCTCTCGATATATTCCTGGATATCGGGCGGGTCGAAAAAATCCAGGTAGGCAAGATATAGGCTGAAACAGGCAATACGACATGCTGTCTCCTCCCGGTCGACACCATGGATTTGACGTGAAAGGGTTTCCTGAAATGCTTTTACCTTCGTATTGTAATGGGCCCGGCTGTTTTGCAACAGCCATCGATTGGCTATCCGGTTAAATAGAATCACTAGAAAGATGCCGGACCCGCAGGCAGGATCGAGAAAAGAACCGTCGAGGGCATCCGGGTCTTCATGGACGGCCGTGTCCACTACCATTTCCGCCAAAAAACGTGGTGTATAAAATGCGCCTTGTTTGCGCTGTTTTTCAGGGTCTTCGGTTTTCAGGAAATCCTGATATACTGCGCTGATGGTCTCCACGGGGATCATTCGAAAGTCATAGGGCCAAAAGGAGAGTTGGCCGCTTTTCACATCGTGACCGCCGAGAAAAAGAAGCAGCTTATTTACATGGGAGGGCTTTATCAAACGCCTCTCGGCAACCAGATCCTGGTCGAACATGTTGCCGTTGAATCGTTCCTTAAGATCGGAGAAAACCTCATAAAGGAAGTCGATTCGTTTATGCTCCGGTTGTTTCTCCAATAACTCTGTAAAGCGCGTCGTTCCTGTGCGGTTGCCATTTGATTTGCCGATTGAATAGATTTCCCGATCAAGGAGGTAACAGAGGAAGAGCACACGTCCGATAAAGGCATGAGCCTTCTGGGTGTCCTCTATTCTGTCGTGGCCTTGGATCAATGCGTTGCGTAAAACCCGAAGGTTATCCAAGAGGCGTGCATCCACGGCTTGGCGTGGGTTGAAGTGGCTTTGATGCGTTTCATAATAGTGACCTGTGGCCAATCCGTGATGCAGGGATTGAATACGGTGAACATAATCGGTCAAGGTCAGGGTTTGTACCAGGATATTTTTCACCGCTGATTGATCGGTATGGTCTTTTGCCGGGTGTGCCAATCCAGAATAAATGTGAACGGATGTTGGATCTGCCAGGACAAGGACGTTGGCCACGCCTTGATTCCAGAAAAGCCGCTGCTGCAAGAGTCTTTCCGCAGTGGAAAAAGGACGGGCGTATTCCTTCAGGTACAAGATGGGTCGTCCGTCCAGGCACAACACACCGTCCAGTTTCATTTCTCGCCAAGCCCTTTTAATAACTGAAATATACCCGAGCATGTCTGGGTCTTGCTTGGCAGCTTCGAGGGAGGGATAAAAGATCATCCCTGGCGGTGTAGACAAGTGGGCTTGAATGAGATCAGACTTTTTTGCAGTTGCAGTGGGCATATTGTCGCTATATCCGTCTGATTAGGGCCTTTACAATCCCTTGAACTGTCATCTCTTCTATGGGAACCCAATCCGGATAGTCTGGATTTTCCGACTTCAGATAAAGGCGTCTGTTCTTCTTGGCAAGCGTTTTAAGTGTACTATCGCCGTCGATTAAACCTACAACCATATCGCCCTCATTGGGGGACGCATCAGCATCCACTATAACCCAATCCCCATCAAAGACACTGCGTCCCGTCATTGATTGGCCTGTGACTTTCAGCGCAAACAGCCGACGCCCTTTGTGGTTTCCGAGAATCCGCTCGTCAACAGCGATGGTGCTCGACCGATCTTCTTCTTTTTTCTCGGGCCTTCCGGCCGGGATTTCTCCCAATATGGGTATGGAAACGACCTGGCCGATTGAATCAGTTTTCGCCGATATTATCTCTATGCTGCGGGAGCGGTTCCCGTGAAGGCGCACGTAGCCTTTTTTCTCTAAGGCACGCACGTGGTCAGAGGCTGCTTTGGTGCTCCTAAAACCAAAGTGACCTGAAATCTCCCTATAGGTGGGCGCCACTCCCTTCTGGTTTTTGAAATCTTGTAGAAAGTCTAAAACTTGTGCCTGTCTGTCCGTGAGAACCTGTGTACTATACATTTGTATAGTATCTGACAGAAAACATCTTTGGTGTCAAGCGGTTATTTCACAAAAACAAAAGACCAAGCAAATCGCCTGGACACTCATCGCGCCAAACCAGATTAGAAGTGCGGCCGCTGCCTCTACGCCGCCGCCCCTTGGGGCCGGCGGGTTCTACCGGTGCTGGCGTTTCCAACTTCAGCCACTGATGATCGTTGTAGGCTTTTTCACGCAATACCGGATCAATCAGAAAGAACCGGGTTTCCACCTCGTTGTAGGTCATTGGACCTCCCAATGGCCGCCCTTGGCCGGGCCGATCCGGCGAAGTCGGCCTTCTTTCCGCAATTTGGCAATCTGTTTTTCTACAGCCCGTGGGGTAATTTCCAGCCGGTCGGCCACTTCTCTTGCAGACAATTTGGGCTCGGCCTTTAATAAAAAGAGGATTTTCTCCGAACTTTTCTCCGAACTTTTCTCCGTTTTTCGGTGAACTATTGCTGTAAACAGGCAACCGTCTCGATCATCGACAAAGTCCATCTCAGGCCAGGCTCCCAACGCCCGTGTGATACCCGAACCGAGCCCCGTTAAAAGGCAGCAACCCCTTTGGCAATATAAGAAACCAGGATGTGATTGCCATCCTCTCCTTTGGCAATAATGGCTTTCAGTTCTGATTTTTTCATATAACCGTTCGGTGGTTTGTTCCCTTAGCGTTAATCTGTAAGAAGGTAACTCCCGCGAACGGATTCAATACCCACCCTTTTGTTTTGAGGAGCATCGCGAAAACGTCTCCACGTCATGGACACATCGGAAAAACGTGTCCACAAAAACTGAAAATATCGACACGTTTTTGCGATATGTCGATTTCGTCATCAGTCCGTCTCCTTCCCTACTGGTTAGGCAGATCCAATCTGCCCTCTTTCAACATCCGATCGCAAAATGCATCCAATTGCGCCCTGGCCAGCTTGGACGGTTTTGCCTGGCTGTTTTCCCAGCGATTGACAGTGGCATAGCTCACGCCCAGCTCCCGGGCTAGATCCTCCTGGCTTAGGGCGAGTTGCCGGCGGACCTCCTTAACCAATAAGGGGTAATCCGGATGCATGGGTTTCATAAGGCCTTGGACCTCCCTCGATGCTGATTATCATTAATCACAATAAATTTAATGACGGATGTTATATCATCCGCAAAAAAACTTGCAAGCTTTCTCTGGAAAGGGTCACCTATCCCGGCTCCTTTAACGCAGCAGGCGGTCAGCCAGAAGGGTGGGCACAGGAACACTGATGCCAGTGTAGGAGTACGCATTCCTTTTTTGAAATAAAGATCCGGAAGCCAATTGCAATCCCGCCTGACGGGATTAAACAGGCCGACTCGAAAAACGCCCGGTTTCGCAGAGGCTTCGCTGTGGCAAGAGGGGAGGCGGTCAGCTCGATTTCGTCGTTTTTTCGGACTGCCGGGCACCGGTCAGGACAACGGCCGGAAACTCGGAAGCGGCCTTCTTGAGTACTGTTTCCAGCGACCGATTGATATACTTCTGGACCATGATGTGACTCCTTGTTAGCAATGATGCATTCCGAATGCAAAATTGCAAGCAAAAGCTCAACGCTTCAATCCGAGCGATGCATTTTGGTCGTTGCTCGGAGGGGGATTCTGAACGTCTTTTGATCTTGACTTAAGAGGACTCTTTGTTATTATAAAAGGCTGTCAATGATCCCCAGTAGCTCAGTTGGCAGAGCAGATGGCTGTTAACCATCGGGTCCGCGGTTCGAGTCCGTGCTGGGGAGCCAAAAAATGCCAGGGCAGTGCGATATGACTGCCCTTTCTTTTTCCCCATGTATTACACTTACATAGTGCAATCTGAGACAAACGGCCGCTTCTATGTTGGCTCCACGGACAACCTAAAGCGACGTGTAGCTCAACATAATGATCCTCATTACACGGGCTCCAAAACCACAAAACGTTTCGAGGGCCCCTGGAAATTAGTGCAGTTCGAATCCTACCCTTCACGCTTTCGTGCCGTCACCCGGGAAAGACAGATCAAGGCCTGGAAGAGTAGAAAGGCTATTGCACGCCTCATCAAAGACCAGCGGGCAGAGTCCCGACACGTCGGGATTAACCATCGGGTCCGCGGTTCGAGTCCGTGCTGGGGAGCCAAAAAAACATCCGCCGGCCTCGGCGATTTGAGTTCAACCCAAGACCCCGAGGGGTGATGCCCCAGGGGTCTTAAAGGTTGGCCGCCGCCGGCCCTCTTCCCGATCCTCCTTCGTCCCCCTTTTTGTCTTGAAACCATCGGACCTTTTGCTATACAAGCATGGACTTAAGCGGTATGACACCATTGTATCGAATAGCCAAACCACGGACTTAGAATCGGAGGAGCATGAAGGTACTGGTTTACGGATCAGGAGGCAGGGACCATTGCCTTGCCGACAAGTACGGCGACAGCCAACACGTTGACAAGGTCTATTTTTCACCCGGAAATCCAGGAATCCTGCGGACACCAAAGGGCCATGAAGGCAGAAAACTCATAGAGCTTGTGAGACTAAAAGACGTTGGCCAAGTCGCGGATTTCTGTGTGGAGCGCGGCGTGGACCTGGTCGATGTCGGCTCTGAAAATCCTCTGGAGGAAGGGCTCTGTGATGTCTTGAATGGGAGAGGAATAAGGACCGTTGGACCGAAAAAAGAATATGTGAGCCTTGAGAGCGACCGGGCATTTACGGACGATCTGTTGCGACGCATCGGTGTGCCCAAGCCGGAATATCAAGTTTTTACCGAGCCGGACAAGGCGAAACAATACGTTCGCAACATCGGCTATCAGGTGGTAGTCAAGGCAAATGGTCTTGCCGCCGGAAAGGGCGCCATCGTTTGCGACGACATCCCTGATGCCCTGGCCGCCATTGACAGGATCATGGTTAAAAAGGTCTTTGGACAATCGGGAGATAAGGTCGTTATTGAGGAGAGAAAGTATGGCACAGAGATCTCCTTTTTTACTTACCTTGACGGCAAACATGTCCTGCCACTGAGGATGTTTGCCCAGGATTACAAGCCGGCATTTGATCCCGATGATCAAGCATCCATTGAACAATTCGGCGGAAACCTGAACACGGGTGGCACGGGCTGCTATTGTCCCCACAAGCTGGTCAGCCCGTGGCTGGTCAACAGGATCATCAAGGAGATCGTCAATCCTACGGTCAATGAAATCTACAACCATCTGGGCTGGCAATACAAAGGGGTCCTTTATTTCGGGTTGAATCTCGATCCCTATGACAACCTGGATGTATTTGAAATCAACGTGAGGCACGGAGACCCGGAGTGGCAGGTGTTGGCCCGGAAGCTAAGCACAGATCTCTTTGAAATCGGCACCGCGGTATGGGAAGGGACTTTGGATCAGATCGAGCAGGCGTGGAACAACCAGCACTATGTGGACGTCATTGCCATGGAGGGCCGCTCAAAGGCTTCCAGGGGTTGGAACAAGGGATACCCAGGCCGCTACGGGAAGGGCCACAAGATTGTTGGCCTGGACGACATAGAAAGGGGCATCGCGATCTATTTCGCCGGTGTGGACGAGGATTCAGAAAAGGGCCTCGTCACTTACGGGGGCAGGGTCCTGCATGTTGTGGCAGGGGACCAGAGCCTGGAAGGCGCAAAGGAAAAGGCGTACAGAAATATCAAGAGGCTCACCTTCGTGGATCACAACAGCAACGGCACAAACTGCATGAGGTTTCGCCATACCATAGGTTTATGAGGCAACGGAGTCGGTTATGAACCAAGCAGAGGAGAAAAACAGCCCACCACTAGTGGGCATTGTCATGGGCAGCGATTCAGACTGGGGCGTCATGCAAGAGGCCGCCTCTGTGCTGAAAGAGCTTGCAATACCCTTTGATGTGACCGTTGCTTCAGCCCATCGCAGCCCGGAACGGACGGCCGAGTATGGCCGATCGGCGCGGGCCTCGGGCCTGAAGGTCATTATTGCGGGGGCAGGGGCTGCGGCTCATCTGGCGGGGTCCATTGCGGCGGTTACGACACTGCCTGTGATCGGCGTCCCCCTGGATTCTTCATCCCTCAAGGGCCTGGACGCTCTGCTGGCCACGGTTCAGATGCCTGCCGGGGTTCCGGTGGCCACCATGGCCATAGGCGCTGCCGGCGCAAAGAATGCCGCTATCCTGGCCGCGCAGATCCTGGCCATCAGGGACCCCGAGATGGAAGCTAGGCTGGAAGCATTCAAGAAGAACCTGGCCGCTCAGGTCGCCCAAAAGGCCGAAACCGTGCGCCAGGATGTGTAGTCAGACGTACTTGGGGTCAAGACGCCGATGAAAGGCTGTGAGTTTGTTTCCGTGGACCCCCGATTTCCTGACAAGAAGATCATCGGAAAGGCTGCGCAACTGATCAAAAAGGGCGGTCTCGTGGTTTTCCCTACCAGCACGTTTTACGGCCTCGGGGCCTACGCCTTTGATTCGGATGCGGTGGACAGCGTCTTTCGGGCAAAGCAGCGCAGTCCACAAGAGCCCATTCTCGTCCTGATTGCTTCCCAGGCCGACCTCGCCCCCCTGGTTCAGTCTGTCCCGGCGGCCGCAAGGTGCTTGATCAAGGCCTTCTGGCCGGGGGGGCTTAGCCTCGTATTCCGCGCTTCAGACGTCTTGCCGCCGAATCTCACCGGTTATACAGGAAAAATCGGCATACGCCTTGCCGCCCATCCCGTGGCCCGTGCCTTGGTGAAGGCGGTGGGAAGTCCCATTACGGGAACCAGTGCCAACCTCTCCGGAAAAGGCGGCTGCACGACAGTGAGCGAACTGAAGCATCCGATCAGATCACGGGTAGATTTGGTGCTGGACGCAGGAGGGCTTGGTGGTGGAGAGGGATCGACCGTGGTAGATGTGACGCAAATGCCCCCCGAGATCTTGCGCGCAGGCGTTGTCAGTGCC
>Ga0307426_1001165_pt1 | contig 17679 bp, 14 predicted proteins | sample SalMarWE160340MG_FD_202165 | JGI IMG/M metagenome (GOLD analysis project Ga0307426, IMG submission 202165) | Salt marsh sediment microbial communities from the Plum Island Ecosystem LTER, Massachusetts, United States - WE1603-40 | ecosystem: Environmental > Aquatic > Marine > Intertidal zone >... | reverse complement strand
CGAAGTCAGAACCGAGATACTCGACCAGGCTTTGATACCCGGCTCTCCCGAGTTTGCACAACAGCTTCGAGTCCCCCCGGGCGTTGACCTGGTGATTGTCAGGAGACTCCGCTACGTCGACGGAATTACCGCCGCCATCCACACATCCTACTTCGATGCTCGAATTTATACACCTCTTTTACAAGTCGATCTCACGAAAGAATCGATCCTCGAAGCGGCGGAGCGGGTCGGCCGGATCCGCATGTCCTATTCCGTCGATTCTCTGCGGGCAGTTCCGGTTAAAGCAGCGGACAGCCAGATACTGGGTATCCAGTCGGGTGCGCCGGCTCTGGAACTGGAGGGGACCGTGTTCGATGAGAACAACGTGCCTAGCCGCTACACCAGGGGAATCTACAGGGGAGACATGTTTCGACTGGAAGTGAAGAACACGGGCAGGCAAACAACGGTTCTCCGAATCATGAAAAACCAGCATACCCGGGAGCTCAAGGCATGATATTCGAAGGAGTTGAAAGCAAAGACCAGCGGCGGGCGCTGGGAGAAGCATTCCCGATTCTTGGCAACGAATACCCGGACCTCCTCGTGCTGTCTCCCGACACCTCCCGCTCCACCGGAGCGGCAAAGTTCAGAGATGCCCTTCCCGAACGTTTCCTCTGCACCGGAGTTTCGGAGATGAACACTTTGGCCATGGCCGCCGGATTGGCCCTGGAAGGCTGGAAACCACTGGTCGCCGGATTCTCAATGTTTGTATGTGGAAAAGCCTGGGAACCGCTGCGCAACTCCATCGCCTACCCGCGCCTGAATGTTAAGATCGTCGCCAGCCATGCCGGTATCAATGTCGGTCCTGACGGGGTCACCCACCAGATGGTGGAGGATATCGCCCTGATGCGGGCGATTCCCGGCATGACGGTTTTGGCTCCTACGGACGCCAACCAGGTGCTTCCCGTTCTGCGGGCAGCTCTGGATTACGAGGGACCGGTGTACATCCGTCTGGAACGTCACCCTATGCCCATGATCAGCGACGCGAATCAGAAATACGAGATCGGAAAGGCGCTGCTCATGAGACGGGGAAAGGATGTGACCCTGATCGGCGAAGGCGGCATGGTGTTTGCCGCTTTGGAGGCCGCCGCGGTACTGGCGGAGCGGGGAGTGGAAGCGGAGGTGCTCAGCGCCGTATCGATCAAGCCCCTGGACAACGAAGCGGTGATCGAGTCGGCCCGGCGCACCGGGGCGGTCGTCGCCGTAGAAGACCACAACCGGCACGGAGGATTGGGATCGGCCGTGGCCGAGGTCCTCTGCCTGCACCACCCCTGCCCGGTGGAACAGGTCGCTCTGCAGGACACCTATGCCGAGAGTGGAAGCGCCGATCAGCTGCGGAAAAAGTACCATCTGTCGGAGGCCGACGTCGTTGAAGCGGTTCAGCGGGTTTTGCTAAGACGTGATAGTTAGGGGAGCCGAGAATGAAAGCGAGCGGGAAAACCGGCAGCAAGAAAGAACTCGTACTACGGGTGAGGGAGCACGCCCGCCGGATGCGGATCCACGTGATCCGCATGACCACACGTGCCGGCAGCGGACACGTGACCTCCGCCTTTTCCGCCGCCGACATCGTGGCAGCCCTGTACTTCGCCGGGATGCGCTACGATCCCAAGAATATCGAGGATCCGGACCGAGATCGCTTCATTCTTTCCAAAGGCCACGCCGCGCCTGTTCTCTACGCGGCCCTGCATGAAGCAGGGGTGTTCGACGAGGCAACGATGATGAGCCTGCGCCAGCCGGGGAGCCTTCTCCAGGGGCATCCCTGGTGCCGCACCCCGGGGGTGGATGCGACCAGCGGATCCCTGGGCATCGGACTGTCCCAGGCGGTCGGACGGGCTATAGGGGCTCGTATGAGAGGCAGTCCCAGCAGGATCTACGCCATGATCAGTGACGGGGAGTGTGACGAAGGGCAAACCTGGGAGGCGGCTCTGGCGGCGGCTCATTTCGCAACGGACAATCTATGCGTGTTTTTGGACCGCAACAATGCCCAGGTAGACGGGCCTACCGACAGGGTGATGAACCTCGAGCCATTGGCGGACAAATGGAGGGCCTTCGGCTGGCGGGTGGAGGAAATCAATGGGCACGACTTCTCGGAGATTCTCGACTATCTTCACAGATCCGAAGAGCACAAGGGTCAGCCTTCGATCGCGATCGCTCGCACCAGGAAGGGGCGGGGGGTATCCTTCGTGGAGGAGGGAAATCGCTATCGCCACGCCAGTGTCCTGGACCCGGAGGCCGCAGAAAAAGCTATTGCCGAGCTGGAAAAAAGTCGAACATTCCGGGAGAAGAGATGAAACCCGCTGCCCGCTCATCCGCCCTCCTCATTGACAGCCACCTGCACCTCGTCAATCTGGATCGATTTCAATACTACTGGATGAAGCCGGAGTTCACGGTCCTGCAGCACAACTTCCTGGCTGATGAGGTCCGCCCGCTGTACGAAACCTGTAACATCGATCAGGCCGTTCTTGTTCAAGCTCATCCGTCCCCGGCGGAAACCAAGTATCTGGTGGAAGTGGCAAACAGCTGTCGCTTTATCTCAGCGGTGGTCGCCCACATCGATTTGACAGCGAAAGACATTGAGCAAGATATGGCCAAACTTTCCCGCTCCACGATCATTAGAGGAGTCCGGCATCAGCGCTCCGAGGATCAATCCGCAGACTGGTTTCTCAGAGCGGATGTGCTTCGGGGGTTGCGGGCCGTATCGGCTGTTGGATTGAGCTACGATTTGCTCGTCAAACCCCGGCATCTGCCCTCTATTCCCGCAGTAATGGAAAAGGTCCCCGATCTGAAGATAGTGCTGGAACACATGGGCAAACCTCCTATCGCTTCCGGGTCCCTAAGTCCTTGGGCTGAGGACTTGGCCGCGATAGCCCAGAATCCCACGGTTTGCTGCAAGATCTCCGAGCTGGTAACTCAGGCTGACTGGAAAAACTGGACAAGCGAAGATCTGAAGCCATACGTTCAACATGCTTTGGAGTGCTTCGGGCCGGACCGGCTGATGTGGGGAAGCGGATGGCCGGTCTGTCTGCTGGCCGCGGATTTCGCACAGACCCTCAGTTCCGTCCTGGAGGCGCTCGGCCCGCTCTCCCAACCAGAAACCGACAGGATCTTCGGCGAAAATGCCCGCCTCTTCTACAATCTCGATTCTCAAGGCACCTCAGGGCAGCACCTGAAATCCTTCTCTGGCGGCCGCCTCCCGTAGACGAAGATCACTACAGATGAACGGGAGGGTACGTGGATTTTCTTCAGAGACGATCAGGGCGGCGGCCAACTGCAGAGCGTCAGCGGCGCGCATGGGGTGTACGCGCAGAAGGCGTATTGCCCGCTGACGAAGCTTATTCGTAGGCTGGGTCTCGATCCACGAAGCGGCGAGGGTATCGAAACGCTGTGAAAGCTTATCAAAATCGGTCTGCTCGATCAATCCTTCCCGCAGCAATCGATTGAACGCCGAGGCACATTCAACCTGACTGCCCCACCAGGCAACTACATGCGGATCTTCACTCAGCAGAATCAGATGAGACTTCGTGTTATCCTGCTCGATAAACAGAGGAATAAGTGCCGATGAATCCCAGAATCTCATCGCTCCTCCCGCTCCTCGATCAGGAACTGAACGGCGTTGGCTCCACCCGGAAGTCGTGGCCTCTTCCAAGCCAGGAAATCCTCGAGATCCAGTGTGTGCCTGGGTGTGCTCGCCAAACCCTGGCGCACCAGACGGGCTACCCTGTCGTTGTTCGTAGCACTGTCTGTCACAACGGGTTCCAGTCTGGCAACCGGTTTGTCCCGATCCAGGATCAGGATCGTCGTACCGCTCTTTACCTCATCGAGGAGCCGGGAGAGGTTGTTCTTTGTTTCGGTTATACTGGCTTTTTTCATATAGCTATATTAGCTTATTATAAAAATATTTTCAAGCTATTTATAGTAAACATCGACCGGTATTGTCCGGGCGGCGGTCAGCGCACCGCCGCGGAGTAATCCCGAAGGACCAGATGGATGCTCGCTTGTATCAACTCCTCCGGTTTCGCTGTCAAGCGACCTTCCCGAATCTCCAGGTAGTGGCGGGGCAGGTACTGGCTGATCAGCGTCAGGGGGATCGTAACCTGCCCGAGATTCTTGATCAGAAAATCTACCGCGTCCTTGACCATCGGTACCTGCCAGTAGTAGCGGCTGCGGTCCGAAAGGCTGTACTTCAAGGCCAGGTACACATCCTGCGGGCTGCCGCTGTAGTACTCTTGCCAATGTCCCGGATTGTCCCTCATGGCCTTGTCCAGAAACATCCCCAACTGGGACAGGCGGGCCTTGTAGGTCCAGCCGAAGATTTCCTTCTCCATGCATTCCAGGGCAAACAGGCACTCCCGCATGGCGAAGGTCAGGGCCGGCCCCACTTTGAGGACAGCCACTCCGTCCTCCACCAACTGCCGAAGGAGCTCCGGACGTTGATAGTCGGTGGAGTGTCCCTCCAGGGCCAAATCGGGATGTTGCCGGGCGGCGGCAATCAAGCTCGCAGCCTTGTTTCGGTCGTATTCAACCACGACGTGATCCCCGAATTCCACTCCGGGCTGGACGACCACGCCGATGACCCGCTCCCAGGCGTCCTGTAGTCCGGCTTCCGCGAACGCCTGCTCGCAGGCGGTTATGGTCTCCTCAAATTCACCCACGCGGGTGACCTGCACGGCTTCCTCTTCCGCCTGAATACCACCGGGGGGCGGAACGTCTGTACCTATGACGTACACCGGTTGTGAAGTGGCACCCCTGCCGCCGGCCCGGCTCGATTCCCGGAATGCCGCTTCGGCTGCTGCCGCCATTTCGGCTTCCCTGCGAGCAATCAGCTGCGGAGCCAAAACGCCAAATTGGTCCACAGGGTCTCCGCCCAGCGGCATGCTGGCGTCCAGGTGGATCTTGGAGTACCCCCCTCTTACGCAGACGGCAATCAGCTCGTTGGCTTTCCGCATGGCCTGATCGGCGGGCTCATTTCGCCATGGATAGGGTCCGAGGTGGTCCCCGCCGAATATAATCCTCCCCCGCGGAAAACCGATCCGATCCGCCAGTGCAGAAACGAAATCCCGGAATCCGACCGGCTTCATGCCGGTGTAGCCGCCGAACTGGTTGACCTGGTTTACCGTGGATTCGATGAGCAGGGGAAGATCGTCGGCCCCAGCCTGGTCCATGGCCGCGCCGATAACCCTTGGATGGGCGCTGCAGATCGAGTAGATCCCTCGGGGTTCACCTCGTTTTTGGGAGTCGATCAATCCCCGGAAAAAATCCTGAGTACTAATGGAGTTCATACCTGCATTCACCTCTCCAGAAATTCGGCTACGGAATCCGTCGTGATCCTCCCCTCCATGGGGCCGAAGGCCTGGGCGTTTATCGCGCCGACCGCAGCGGCCATCCGGGCCGACTCGCAGAGCGTTCGTCCCTCCAGCTGACCGCAGAGAAAACCCGCATCGAACCAATCTCCGGCACCGGTAGGATCGACTTCGGTTACCTCGAAAGCGGGAACTTCCTCCGCTCCTTGCGGGGTGTAAACCGTGCATCCGCGACTCCCCCGTTTGAGCACGATGACTTCCAGGGGGTAGCGGTCAAACATCGTAGCGATAGCGGCTTGCACCTCCGCCTGGCCGCTGAGCAACAGCAGCTCATCATCGCCGGGAAAGAGCACCGAGCAGCACCTGAGGATCGGACCGGCGATCTCCTCCACGGCACGTTCGGCCAGGAGCTCGAAGCGGATATTGGGATCGAAGGTGACCCGAGCACCCTCCTCAGCGAATAGCTGCACCGTCCGGAAGACCCGCCGGCGGAAGTCGTCGTTGGCCATGAGGGAGCAGCCCATGAGGTGGAAGAACCGGGGCTTACTCTCCCGGATCTCTTCCACTGCCGGTGGTTCAGCCATGACAGCGGGGGTTCCATCCCAGTGAAAGATAAACTTGCGGGATCCATCCTCGAAATAGGTGACAAAGGCAACACCTGTCGACTTGTTGGCGATCACCTCGATGAAGTCGGTGCGTACCCCGTCTTTTTGCAGACGATCGAGCAGACAACGGCCGAAGTCATCCTCCCCCACCCCGCTGATGATGGCAGCCGAGTGTCCCAGCCTCGCTGCGGTGTCGATTAAGATCCCGGGAGCACCGCTGGGAAAGGGACCTTGGAACTCCCCCGGTTCGTAGAGGGTCATTCCCGCGCGGGGCCGCATGATCTCGACCAGCAGCTCTCCCATGGTCCAAATCTCGATCATAATCCCTCCTCGGTCCGAAGGCTACCAGATCGTTTCGCATATTAATGGAGAAAAATGAGGGACTGTCAATTAAAATGTAAAGATTTTCTGAAATTTGATATGGGCGAGCGCAAATAATCACTATACTTCCCCGCAATGGCTGTCTTTGTGCTCAACTACTTCTTCCTCTTTGCCACCGCCGCGGTGTTCTACCCGTACTTCCAGCTGTTCCTCAAAGCCCGGGGGTTCTCCCTCTCCCAGCTGGGGGTGCTGCTGGCCGCCACTCAGCTTGCCGGCATCATCGGTCCTCTGCTGCTGGGAAGGGTTTCCGACAAAACCGGCCGGTCCCGCCTGATCCTCATCTTCTGTGTATCCGCATCCGTCCTGGTTCTGGTGCCCCTGAACTTCACGAACCGATTCGCCGCCTTTCTGCCGCTGGTGATCGTGGTGGGAATGAGCTATTACTCTCTGATACCGCTCACCGATGCCCTATCCAACCGCATGCTGAGCGATCCCGACAAGAACTGGGGACGGGCCCGACTTTTCGGAACGATCAGCTTCATCCTCGTCTCCCTCCTGTACCGCTTCAGCCACCTGATCGACGGGAGCTCTTCCAGGTCCATCCTCGTGAACCAGGCCGTGGTGAGCGTGGTCTACTTCGGCTCACTGTTCCTACTGCCCGGGCGAACGGACACCGAGGAGGAAACCCTCCACCTGGCCGGCGGCAGGGAGCTGGGAAAAACATTCTGGCTGGGAATCGGTATCATCTTTATGGCAGCCTTCAGCTCCAGCTCGTATCTGTCCTTTCTCTCCCTCTACCTGAACCAAAGCCTCGGGATCAGCAATGTCAGCGGCATGTATGCCCTGTCGGCATTGGTAGAGATGCCCGTCTTCTACTACGCCGGTCACCTGATCCGGCGTTTCGGCCTGCGCCGCATGTTTCTGACCTCCTTCACCGCCATCGTGGTGCGACTGCTGCTGTACGCGGTTTTTCCCAGCCGGCCGGCGATCATCGTCGCCCAATTGCTGCACGGATTCACCTTCGCGCTGTTTCACGCAACCGCGGTTCGCTACGTGTCCAGGATCGCCGGCAGGCGGCGCATGGGGGTGGGCATGACCATCTACAGCGCTCTGGGAAACGGGCTGGCTCTGTTCTTCGGCAGCCTGATCGGCGGTTATATTATCGAGGCCATCGGATTTCAGCTTTTTTACGCGCTGTATACCCTTCCCGTCCTGCTGGCCATCATCATCCTGGCTGCGCGGGGCAAACGGATCGGAATCCCTTGAATCCCCGGGTCGCCGTATTTTCGCCGGATAGCGGATACGCGCTTCTTGACGGGCGGTTGGGGGAGCACTATTGTGGTGGCAGCTGCGATCAATGTATCGAAGGACGAGCGCTCATGGGCAGCCCGAACACAACCGAACCAAGAACACGCCCCGCCATCAGCCGGCGGATTCGCCGGCTTCAAGAGCGCATGGGGCAGATAGACAGGGAGCGCCGCCGCGTTTTTTTCGCCGTCAGCTCGGACATCGCCCTGGGGCAGGCATCCAGCGGGCCGCCGGTGGGAAAGAGGGCGGGGATCCTCCAAGCCTCGGTGGACAAACCGCGGAGCGAGGATTTCGTGCTTTTGGGGGATCAGTGTTCGACGGTCCGTGTTGACCGTCCCTTCCCTGGAAACATCCCCTCCCAGGAGCATGGCACCCGATATGGACCGACCCGCATATTCCCGGACTCTCATGAGCTGGAGCAGCTGGCCGACAGAGCAGAAGAACTCGGCGCGGGGGGGTTTCCCCATACCCACACTTGCGCGGACCTGGAAATCGGCCTGGAACAGGGCTGGGGAAAGATCCTCGATCGAATCCGGGCCGCGCGGCGGGCATGGGAGGTACGGAATCAGCAAAAACAGGTCCAGTATCTGGAAGGTCTAGAGATCGTTTGCCGGGCGATCATGCGCTTCATCACCAGGCATGCCGAGCAGGCCCGCGAACTGATAGCAGAGCTGTTTCTCAAGTTTCCGACTTTCTATTCTTTGGGTGGCCGGAGCGAACAGGGCGAAGATGCCACCAATGAGCTGAGCTGGGTTTTTCTCCAGGCCTACGACATGATCGGCGGCACCAATGAATTCGGGGTGCTCTGGCACAGCGACATCGACCCGCAGTTCTTCCGCTACGCCTGCGAAGTGCTGATGCGCCACGGCGGCGGCAGCCCGGCTCTGATCAACCAGGATTGCCTGAGAGACAGCGAGGTCCAATACGGCGTTTCTCCGGAGCACGCCTGGAACGTGGCCTACTCCGGGTGCTTCTGGTACTGCATTCCCGGCAGGGAGTGGTGCGCCCACGACACGCTGGCCGTGAACGGCTTGAAATGCTTCCTCAAGGCTCTGGGGGAAGCCGTCGAATGCGGCATCACGGCTTTCGAAGAACTGATCTCGATGTTCACGGATAAACTGAACTCCGCTGTTCGGGCTTTGAAGGAAATGACCGACTGGCAGTTTGCCCGTATCCCCGACGTGTTTCCGGAGATGGTCACCAGCCTGTTGACCCACGGCTGCATCGATTCGGGAGTGGACATCAGCGACTGCGGCGTTCCCTACAACAGCGTGGTCGTCCAATTCGCCGGGCTGGCCAATATCGCCGATAGCCTGATAGCGATTCAAAAAATGATTTTCAACGAAAAGATCATCTCCCTGCAGAGGCTGGGAGAGGCGCTTAAGGCGAACTTCTCCGGATACGAAAAGGAGCGACGACTGCTCCTCGCCTGCCCCAAATACGGCAACGACATCGAAGAGGCAGACCAAATGGCTGCCCGCGTCTCTGCGATCTTCAGGGAAGTCCTGGGCCGGTACGTGACCTGCAAGGGGACTCGCTACCGACCTGCTTTCTTCTCCTGGGCCGGCCATGCCTATGCGGAAAAAACCCTCGGCGCCTCCCCGGACGGACGCAACAAGCGGGGACTCACGGCCACGGCCAAATCCGTCAGCGTACTGGATTTTCCCCGCAATGCCGGCGGACCTCTGCAGCTGGAGCTCGATCCTTCGATACGCCGGTTGCCGGACCCCACGGCTGTGCTTGCTGGCCTGGCAGCGGGCTATTTTGAGCTCGGCGGGGTCCACATCCTGGCCAATGTCGTTTCCACGGAAACACTCAAAGAGGCTATCGAGCACCCGGAGCTCCACGAGGACCTGGTGATCCGCGTTACCGGTTTCTCGGTCCACTTTGTCCAGCTTGATCGGAAAATCCAGGAGGAGATTGTGCAGCGCACACGACACCAGGGCGGTTGAAACCACCCACAGACATGAAAAGAAAAACGACTAACACCGTGCTTTATCTTCTGTTCTTTGTTACCGGCATCAGCGGATTGATCTACCAGGTCGTCTGGGGGCGGATGTTCGGTCTGGTCTTCGGCAACACCGTGTTCGCCTCCAGCACGGTTCTGGCTGCCTATTTCGCCGGATTGGCCCTTGGGGGTTATCTAGCCGGCAGGTTCGTCGCCGAGCGAACCGATGGATTGCGGATCTACGGCATCCTCCAGCTGGGAATAGGTCTGTTCGGAGCGCTCATGCCTCTCCTCGTCCAGGCGATCTCCGGCATCTACGGCTGGATCTATCGTGGCTTTGAGCCTTCCTTTGCCACTCTGACCGCCATCCGGCTGCTGCTCTCCTTCCTGGCCCTAATCGCCCCCTGCGTGTTGATCGGGGCCACCCTGCCGGTGATGAGCAAGTACCTCACCGACATCTACAGGACCGGGCGCGGCACGATCGCCAAGCTGTACGGCATCAACACGCTGGGAGCCGTGGTTGGCGCTTTCACGAGCGGTTTCCTGCTGATCGGCCGCCTCGGCATCCTGCTCACCACCTTCAGTGCCGCAGCGATCAACCTGACCGTGGCAGTCCTGGCCTATCTGATCTATTTGCGGCACCTCCGGCTTTTCGGCGCTGCGGTCCCGCGGATTGCCGGACGCGGTCCTGCCGGGGACTCGCTGAGAAGCAAAGCTGGGACTACCGACAGATCGGAAACCGTCGACAGCCGAACCGCCGACAGATCTGATACAACAACCGGAACGGCAGCAGCCGACTCGGTTCCGCCTTGGCTGCTGCTTCTCACCTATGGGGCCGCGGGCTTCGCCGCCCTGGCGCTGGAGGTAGCCTGGACCCGGGCCCTGGTCTGGATCATCGGCCAGGACTCCTACGCCTTCGCCGCCATGCTGTCGGTGGTGTTGGCGGGGATCGGATTGGGAAGCTTGCTGTTCTCCTTTTTCATCGACACTATCAAGAACGAGCTGCCCCTTTTGTATGGATTCCAGTTCGTCCTGGGGGTGTTCGTATTTCTCTCCATCGCTGCCATCCACGGCGGCCACGATCTGATTCGCAGCATTCTCTCGGTAGTCAACAGCTCTCGCTTATTGCGGTGGGTCTTCGTGAACCTGGGCGCCTACACCATCATTCAGATGACCGTGGCCTCCACGGTGATGTTCGTGCCCGCGCTGATCATGGGAGCCGCGTTTCCGTTGTTTGCCCGAATGTTCATCCGTATCACCGGAAACGTCGGCAGGGGGGTGGGCACGATCTACTCGGTGAACACCCTGGGAGGTATTGCCGGCTCCCTGGCCATGGGTTTCCTGATCGTCCCGATCCTGGGGTTGCTTTCCTCGATTGCGCTGATGGGCTGCATCTACCTGCTGGTGAGCCTGGTGCTGGTCGCCGCAGCCGGTGGCAGGAGGGTTGTGCTGAGGATCGGTCAGGCAGCTGTGGTGCTGGTGGCAGGATTTCTGCTTCTGATCACGGCGAATTTCGATTTTACGAACATTCTCGGCAAGACCCTGAAATCCGTAGGGGACTACACCTTTGAAAATGTTCTCTACTACCGTGAGCACGCCACCGGTACGGTGATGGTCAAGCAGAGCGAGGTGTACGGAACGGAGATGCTGATCGACGGCACCCAGGTGGCCTCCACCGGGGACTTCGATCTGCACTCCCACCTCTACCCCGCCCACCTGATGTCCCTGCTAAAGGAGGATCCGAAGGACGTCCTGGTCGTTGCCTTCGGCGCCGGGGGAACCAGCGGTTCCCTGCTGCTCTACGATGAGGTGCAACGGCTGGACGTCGTGGAGATCTGCGAGGGGGTGATCGAACCGGCCAAACGCTACTTCAGCCAGATGAACAGCAATGTCTTCGACGATCCCAGGCTGAATCTCATCATCCAGGACGGCAAGAACTATGTCCGCATGACCGACAGGAGCTACGACATCATTTACTCGGGGCCGATCCATCCCCAGTCCAACCAGGGCAGCGCAGCCCTGTATACGAGAGAGTACTTCGAGGACTGCCGGGAACGGTTGAAAGAGGGGGGTTTCCAATGCCTGTGGCTGCCCCTGCATGTGACCAGCCCCGTGTATTTCAAGATCATCCTGAAGACCTTCATGGAGGTCTATCCTTACGTGACTCTCTGGCAACTGCCCCATACGGAGAACTCCGCTTCACACCCTCACCTGATCGGCAGCCTGGAACCGATCTATCCGGATTACGGAGTTGTGAAGCGCAAGCTCGAACGACCGGCAATCCAAAAGGATCTGGAAAGGCTGCACGACACTCGCTTCAGCGAGCCCTACGAGTTCTTCGCTCAGCTGGCTATGGATCAGGATGAGCTCGAAAAAATGGTGGAGGGTGTCGAAAGCCTGAACACGGACAACCTTCCGGTGGTCGAGTTCTACAAACACACGGTGAATTTAGTGGCCTCGAGCAAGGCCTCCAAGGCCAAGCTCCTCAATGAGATCGCCAAACACATGCAGCACCCTCTCCCCTACATTGTAAATGTACCGGAGGATGAGCGGGAACAGCTGAAGAAGGACTTGGATCGATTGTACGAGGGGTATCGCTACCTGCTCGTCGGTCACTCCCTGATCGCCCTCAGCGACTTTTCGGGAGAGGATGTCGAGCAGTTCATCAGGCAGTATTACCGGCAGGCCTACGAGCTCCTGCCGGAGAGCAGCTATCTGCAACGATATCTAACCGAATAGCGGCGAACAGCCCGAACCGGGCGCCCACCGGTGTCCTTGCCGCAGCTACTCGTAGGCTTTGTACTGCTCGTCAATCTCCTCGATCCCGACCGGGCGGTTTTCCCGGGCTGAGCGAATCACGGCCAGCGTGCATTGAACCGCCCGAACCCCCTTCTCTCCGGGATAGCGTGGCTCCCCGCCACCGGTCAGGCAGTCGAGGAAATGGTGGATTTGCCGGATATGCCCCCGGCTGTAGTAGGAGATATCCGATTTCCAGACGTCATCCCCGCCCTCGTCGAAACGGAAGGCCAGGGTGTCCTTCCCTTCCCTGTGCAGGAGAAGATGCTGCTCCGCGCCCTCCCAGAACAGGCGGCCGCCGCCCTCCCCCAGCACCTCGATCATGCCGCGCTCCCCAATCACCGAGCTGCTGAATCCCAGCATGTAGTCGTACTTTCCGTTCAACCGTTCCGCCCTCATCCAGGCGCCCTGGCAGGCCGGGTCTTCATACCTCCAGGTGATGATGGGAATATCGATCGCCGCGGTGCTGTACGGGTCGTGGGCCGCTCCCTTCTGGCTGCGTACGCCCCGGTTGTCGGCTGTGACCGCGAAAACTTCCCGAATCGGTGTATCGAGCATCAGGTACTCGGCGGTGGAGAAGAAATGCACGGCGTGGTCGAAAATCCAGGGAAAATCGCCTCCCCCGGATTGTACGGGGTCCAGCCGCCAACTGCGGTCGGCGGGCACTTCGCTGGCATGGAGCTTCTCCTTCTCCAACCAGGCACCGTGGCGCTGGCGGATCTGCAGCGGGCGCCCGATCTCCCCCGCCTCCAGCAGCTCCCGGGCCTTCATGTGCGAGCTCAGGAAAACGTAGGTTTCCCCCACCATTATCCTGGTGCCGTGTCGGGCGGCCGCTCGACAGGCCTCCAGCCCCTCACCGGCGTAGCGGCAGAAGGGCTTCTCGCAGTGCACGTGTTTTCCCGCTCCCACGGCCTCAGCGGTCATAGTCGCATGCAGGTGGGTCGGCGTGGCGATATCCACGACATTGATCTGCGGATCGGCGAGCATCTCAGTGTACGACGTGTACACCTTGGCAATTCCGTTTTCCCGGGCGAAGGCATGAGCCCGCTCGGCGCTGAGATCGCAGACCGCCATGACTTCGGCAGCGGGATGACTGCGGTAGCCCTTCAGATGAGAATAAGCCACCAGACCCAAACCGACCATGCCAACGCGGGCCTTTCCGATTTTCATGTCCCGGTTTCCTCTCTCTCCACATAACCGCAGTGACGGGAGATCTTCAGCGCGATTTCCTTGATCGCCTGCCCGTGCTCTTCGACAGCCCGATCGGGCAGGCGGTATTTCGGACCGGAGATGCCGATCATGGCAATCGGGGCCTTGAACTCGTTGAGGATCGGCGCGGAGATGCAGCGGATACCGTCGATGTATTCCTCGTCATCCACTGCGTAGCCGCTTTGCCGAACCCGGTCCAGATGTTTTTTCAATTTCGAAATCGTGGTGATGGTGCGCTGTGTATAGGCTTCCAACTCGACGGGATACAGCTGTTCAAGGGTGTTTTCCTCCTGAAAGGCCAGATAGGCCTTGCCCAAAGCGGTGCAGTACAGAGGCTCCCTGGCCCCGATCTGGGTGTTTACCGAGAGGGTTTCCGAACTGGAATAGCGGTCAATGAACACCACATACTTCTCTACGACCACGGCCAGGTGGGCGCTCTCTCCGGTCGTTTCCGCCAAACTCAGCAGATACGGTCTGGTGATCCGCTGGATATCGAGATTCCTCCTCAGAGCGTTGTACAGACCGTAGATCTTCAACCCCAGGCTGTACTGCTTTGTCTCCTGATCCCGCAACAGATAGCCGCGGCGCTCCAGAGTGGCCAGTAACCGGTGAATCGTGGCCTTGTCCCAGTGGAGCTTGGTCCACAGCTCCCCCAGGGTGATCGGCTTGTTGGCCTGCTCCACCACTTCAAGTAGATACAGCCCCTTGTCCAGGGACTGAATGATATGTGGGCTCTTATTGCTTTTGGTCATCCTTGTCTCCCTCGAGGTGAATCCTGCGTGTCCCGGCTATGAAGATGACTGGTCAAAACCCCAACCTGTGGTGCTCCTTCTGAACCTCCTCACACCAGTTGCCGACGTTCCAGGAGCCGAACACACCCAGCCCGCCCAGCTCGTTTTCACCAGCGTACACGGGTACGTGGATCAGGCTCAATCCTCCGTAGGCGTAGGCCTGCTGTAGGGCTGTTTGCAGCTGCCCGGGGGTCGTGCCGCCGGATATCGCCTTCACCCCCCGGACCGAGCGCGCCAGAGCCAGGTAATCCGTTTGCACCCGATCGGAGGTCTTGTATTCGGATCGATTTTGCGCAGCCTGCAAACCGGTAATGGCGGCCATCCTGCGATTGTCGAAAAGGACGATGCAGCCCCGCAAACCGTGTTCAGCACCGTCGAAGAGGATCTGGGGATTCATCGTAAAGCTGCCATCGCCGGTAAAGGCAAATCCATAGGTCGGCTTGTCCGCCAGGGCGGCGCTGAGCAGAGCGCAGACGGCGAAACCCATGTAGGAGGATCCGGTATCGCTGAAAGTGAGGCCGTGCTCCTCGTCTTCCACCACCTGAAAGCCGTTGGCCTGAACATCTCCGGCGTCGAAGTAGCGGGCGGCCTTCTTCTCCCTGGCGAAATCGTAAACGATCTTGATGGCCGCGGGCTGGGTCAGCACCTCCTGCTTCCAAACCGCATCGTACAGCAGCGGATTGTCGAAGCGCCGTTTTTTGAATCGAATCCACTGCTCCTTCATGGAGCTGTTCTTCTTCAGCCACGGGGAGATCTCTGCAACCGGAGCAAAGCCGGCGTCCTTCAGCTCTGCGATCCAGCGTTGCAGATTCAACCGGGCGTCCCCCAGGATGATCACGCTGCGGTTGTAATGCCCGGCATCCTCGACGCTGGTGTTGAAGTTGATGAGCGCCCCCGCTTTCTTCCAGGCTGTTCCTGAGCAGTCCCACTGGCATACGGCGCGGGCACCGATGACGATGACCAGATCGGCGTTCTCCATGGCGAAATTGCCGCAGATCGATCCTTTCGATCCGCCCACGCTCATGAATCGAGTCCGACTGAAGGGAACCACGCCGCTCATCTTGGCACCGCTTACGATCACCCCGTCGATCAGCTCCGCCAGCTCCTCGATTTCCCGGCCGCACTCCGCTGCGCCCCCTCCGAACTTGATGGTGATCGCTTTGGCCTTGCTCACCAGTTCGGTGGCCCGCCTGAATACATCCGGGTCGTTGGAGGCTACTCGAGGAAAGAACGGCCGATCGGAAAGCTCGGCCAGATTACAGCCTTTGATCACCTGCGGTTGGACGTTCATCGGCAGCAGGAGGAAAAAGGGTTCCTGCCTGCCCTGATTGAATACCGAGGCCGCCCCGCGACGCAGCGCGGTGAAGACCGCCTCCGGGGTATGAACCTGGTAGCCCGATCCCATGTTTTCGACCAGCTTGAGGAATCCCGCCTGGACCCGCTTGGGCAGCTGCTGCATGTTCGGTCCTTCGTCGTGGGTGGTCTCATCCCCGTAGATGTGGTAAACCCCCAGTCCGTTGGAAGCGGAAGCCAAAGAGCCGGCAAAGGCGTGAAGGGCTCCCGGCCCTATGGAGGCCAGAACCGCTGCGGTCTCTCCGTACTGCCATTTCAACATGCTGGCACAGTGAGCCGCCTCGGTCTCGTGCCGGACATTGAAGAACTTCACCAACCCGCGCGTCTCGTAGATGGAGAGGATGTTGGCGAAATCGGTGTTACCGTGTCCCAGGATGCCGATGAACTTGCGCACACCCTGGTTAAGGAGGCCGAGGATCACCGCTTCGGACACGGTGATATCCTGGAACTGACCCAGTTTTCCGCCGGAAAGGGCTTGGGACAGTGATCCACGCCTGGCTACAGTCTCTGCCCGGCTGTCAACCTCCTCGTGGCGATTCATCCACTCTCCTGGCTCTGAATTTTTTTTCGCACCCTTGCGGTTTCAAAGTTCAAATTATAAAATCGCTTTGACAAATTGTCAACGAAACATCGAGTCTTTGCAGGGATATCGAAGAACTATGATGACATCCAGGGATCGGATCATTCGACACATGAATGGGGAGAAAACAGATCGTCTTCCCTTCGTTATTCGCTGGGAGCCGTGGGATCAGGCTATCGAGCGGTGGAAGAGTGAAGGAATGAAGACTGACGACGAATGGTATACTCTGTTCGACTTCGATCCCTTCTACGTGGAGGCCGGCGTGAACTTCAGCATCTGCCCGCCCTTCGAACGGGAGATCCTGGAGGATGAAGGAGAAACGATCGTGTTCAGGGACGAGCAGGGCACGGTCAAACGGGACTACAAGGGCACTATGACCATGCCCCAGTTCCTCGATTACCCCGTGAAGGATCGAAAAAGTTGGGAGGAGCACAAGTGGCGCTTCGATCCCGACACTCCGGAACGCTTCCCCCCCGATTGGGACAAGAGGGCAAAAGAGCTGAGAGACTCTGAGGCCATCGTTCTGGTGGGGACCTATCCCTACGGCTTCTACGGCGGCGTAAGAACCATGATGGGGGCGGAGTCCTCCCTGGTGGCCTGCGCCCTGGATCCGGAGCTCATCGAAAAAATCAACGCCCACCTCTGCAATCTCTGGTACCGGCTGCTGGAACGAATTTTCGAGGAAACCAGGCTCGATGAGATCGCCTTCTGGGAGGACATGGCGGGAAAACAGGGATCTCTGATCTCCCCGGCCATGTTCCGAAGATACATGACTCCCAACTACCGCAGGCTCACGGATCTAGCGGCGCAAGGGGGAGTGAAAATCTGTTCCGTGGACAGCGACGGGTTCATGCACGAGCTGACCGGCCTGTTCATCGAAGCGGGTGTCACCACCATTTATCCCTACGAGGTGCAGGCGGGAAACGAGATCCCCCATCTGCTGAACAGGCATCCTGAGCTCAGGGCCATGGGCGGTATCGACAAGCGGGCCCTGTCAGAAGGCAAAAAAGCCATCGATGCGGAAATCGAACGGGTTTCTTCAATCGTGAAGCTGGGCCGCTATATCCCCTTCATCGATCACCTCATCCCCTCCGACGTTTCCTGGCAGGACTACCAGTACTTCGTGTGGAGATGGAAGGAGATGACAGGAAAGAGGAGTTGAGCGGGTTTTCTACCCCTTTTGCAGTTCCTCCCTGGCGGTTTGTACGAAGGCGATGTAATTCTCCCCGACCGGCGCTCCGGTTCCGCCGCTTCGCACATGGTCGAGAAATCGCTTGCGTGGGCTTGCTGCTGCCGTAGCTACTACCTTCGGCCCAGCTCGCGTTTGAGCCGGGTGTAAGCCTCGATGTTGGCGATCGGGATGTTGTGGGGCAGGTCCCCCGCAGATTTGAAAAAGTACCCGGGGTATCGCCTGCCCAGATCGGCGCAGCGC
>Ga0307426_1001164_pt1 | contig 17682 bp, 14 predicted proteins | sample SalMarWE160340MG_FD_202165 | JGI IMG/M metagenome (GOLD analysis project Ga0307426, IMG submission 202165) | Salt marsh sediment microbial communities from the Plum Island Ecosystem LTER, Massachusetts, United States - WE1603-40 | ecosystem: Environmental > Aquatic > Marine > Intertidal zone >... | reverse complement strand
CTCCTCGATCCCCGGAAGAAAAATCCTTAAACACATCCTCTTCGCCTGTTTTTCAAGGGCATCTGAGAGAGACATGATCTGGAGAAGATGGATCCTCCGGCTTTCCCCTTCGCCGAGGAACTTTCCTTTCACCCACACAAGCTGATCCTCACTCAAGTGATTAAAATACTTGGTGTAGCTGTCGGGAAAAACCACAACTTCGATCCGTCCGCTCAGGTCTTCCAGGATAAAAGTGGCCATTCTTTCGTCTCGCTTGGTCTTTAAAGGTTTCAAAGATGTGATGATCCCGGCAACAGACACCTCCGTGTTAAAATCCTTTTCTTCGTCAAACTTGCTAATGGGACACGTAACGAGGCGGTTCAAGCTCTTGCTGTACTGAGCTAGAGGATGTCCCGTGATGTAAAACCCCAGGGCATCCTTTTCGTAGGAGAGAAAAAGAGGCTCATTCCATTCTCGCATCTCTTGTATCTCTGGAGGTATGGGTGGGGGTTCAACCTGACCCGAGCCGAACAGAAGGCTCTGTTTGGAGGCTTTCATTTTCTGGAGCTCATGGCTATACTCGATCATCTTATCGATAAGATGAAAAAGCTGAGACCTCTTCCATCCCAAAGAATCGAAGGCCCCCGCTTTGATCAGACTCTCGAGCAGCTTTCGGTTGACGAACTTGGGGCTGCTCCCACGAAAGATATCAAAAGGTGAGGCAAACTCTCCATTCTGATCTCTGACCCTGATCAAATCCCCAATAGCCCCTTCCCCGACATTTTTTATGGCTGCAAGCCCAAAACGAATGCCCTCCCCCTCGACTGTAAAATTCACTCCGCTCTTATTGATGTCAGGGGGAAGGACTTTGATCCCCATCTCCTTACATTCATTGATGTATTTGACGACTTGTGAAGTCGCCCCTCTTTCTGCTTCGGAGGTCAAGAGGGCAGCGAGAAAATAGACAGGGTAATGCGATTTCAAGAATGCAGTGCGGTACGCCAGGTATGCATAAGCGGCGCTGTGGGATTTATTGAATCCATATCCGGCAAAGTATTTGATCTGCTCGAATATTTTGTTGGCCTTTGTCTGATTGATCCCCTTTTCCTTTGCCCCACGGATAAACCTCTGTTTTTGAGCCTTCATCACAGCCGTCTTCTTTTTTCCCATGGCCTTACGCAATATATCCGCCTCGGCCATCGAAAATCCTGCGATCTCTGTGGCGATCCTCATGACCTGTTCTTGATAGACGATCAGTCCCTTGGTTTCTTCAAGAATAGGTTGGAGTTCCTGGAACTCGTACTTTATCCGGTCGGGGTGGTTCTTGCACTTTATGAACTCATCCGTCATCCCGCTTTTGAGAGGGCCTGGCCTGTAAAGGGCGTTTAGAGCAATAAGATCACGGTAGCTCTCCGGCTTGAAATTCCTGAGCAAATCCTTCATCCCCTGGCTTTCAAATTGGAATACGCCGTCTGTATTCCCTGCTTGGAACAACTGAAACGTTGTCTCATCATCCAGAGGGATGTTCTTGACATCGATCGTCTTGCCCGTGTCCTTCTCTACGAGCTCCACTGTATCCTGAATGACGGTCAGATTCCGCAACCCCAAAAGGTCCATCTTCAAGAGGCCTATAGTTTCGATATCCTGCATGGGAAATTGTGTGGTTATCTCCCCTTTGACAGATTGATAAAGAGGCATGAATTCGACAAGAGGCTTGGGCGTGATGACGATTCCTGCCGCATGGATCGAGGGATGCCTGACCTGCCCCTCCAGCCTCTGGGCAACGGCAAGCAGGTTCGCGATCTTGGGTTTCTGGTCTCTCAATTCTTTCAACTGAGGTACATTTTTCAACGCCCCATCGATCGTGGCTTCCGGGCCAAAAGGGGGTATCATTTTCGCGATCCGATCGACCTCGGGAAGTGGCACCTCTAGAGCTCTCCCCACATCTCTGACCACCTGCCGTGCCGCCATAGTCCCAAAGGTGATGATCTGGCAAACGTTGTCCCGTCCATATTTGCCGGTCACATAAGAGATGACCTCGTCCCGCCGTCTCCCGCAAAAATCAATATCGATATCCGGGAGGCTGATCCTCTCCGGGTTCAAAAACCTTTCGAAAAGAAGGTCATACTCGAGAGGATCGATGTCCGTGATGCCCAAACTGAAAGCCAGGAGACTCCCGGCTGCTGAACCCCGCCCCGGACCCACAGGAATATTCTTCGCCTTCGCTTCCCGAATCAGGTCCCAAACGATAAGGAAGTATCCTTCAAATCCCATCTCCCGGACGAGCTTGATCTCCCTCTTGAGACGCTCTTCATATTGTTTGAGGCTTGGAAGCTCTGCGTTGTCGATCCTGTGGCGAATTCTTTCCATCTGAGCCTGAAATCCCTGTCTGGCGACATCTTCAAAATACGCACTCAGTGATGTTCCCTCAGGAGCTTTAAACTGGGGGAGGAAATATCCTGAAGTCGGAAAATCGAAATTGCACTTGGCCGCGATCCTGGTGGTGTTGAGGATTGCCTCTGGGACATTTTTAAACAGCTCAACCATTTCCTCACTCGATTTGAAGTAGAACTCGTTTGACCCAAAACGTATCCGTTCCTGGTCTGTCACTTTCTTGTTGGTCTGGATGCAGAGGAGGACATCATGGCTTTCACTGTCTTCTTTTCTGGAGTAATGGACATCGTTAGTGGCGACCAACGGGAGATTCAGCTTATGTGCCAGCTGGACAAGCCGTGGATTTATCTCTTTTTGAAGCTCGAGGCCATGATCCTGGAGTTCGATGTAAAAATCTCCTTCCGCAAAGAGGGCAGAATACTCAAGAGCAGTCTCTTCGGCTTTGTCTTCAAGGCCCACTGTCAGATAAGAACTCACCTCTCCTTTCAGGCAACTGGAGAGGCCGATGAGCCCTTCGCTGTGTTTGGCCAAAAGCTCTTTATCGATGCGAGGCCTGTAGTAGAATCCTTCAAGATACGCCTTGGTAATGAGCTCACAGAGATTTTTGTATCCTTTGTCATCCTTCACGAGCAGGACCAAATGATGGTGGATGGGTCCCTTTTTTTCAGCCTTTTTCTCGAACCGGCTGCGGGGTGCCACATAGATCTCGCATCCCAATATGGGCTTGATCTGCTTCTCTTTGGCTTGCTTGAAAAAATTGACAGCCCCAAAAATATTCCCGTGATCGGTGAGGGCAGCGGCAGGCATCTTATTGTCATAGGCCGCATCGACCAAAGCGGCTGTCTTCAGCGCCCCGTCCAGGATGCTGTATTCGGAGTGTGTGTGCAGGTGAATGAATGTCGTTTCCATCATTGTCTTCCAAACACTATTAATCTAAAACCTACTCCGGAAAAGTCAACTGGAGTATCCAAAAAGCCTGTGCGCAAAAACTATTCCCACTCGATTGTGCCTGGGGGCTTCGAGGTGATGTCATAGAGGACTCGGTTGATCCCATCGATCTCATTGACAATGCGATTGGAAATACGCGAGAGAAGATGCGATTCTGCAGGATACCAGTTCGCCGTCATTCCATCCACACTCTGAACGAGACGGATGACAACGACCCTCTGATAGGTCCGCCGGTCTCCCATGACCCCGACAGCCCTGACGGGGAGCAAAATGGCAAAAGCTTGCCACAACTTATGATACAGGCGCGCCTTACAGATCTCTTCAAGAAGAATGGCATCCGCTTCCCTCAATATCTGCAGTCGCTCTTCAGTGACCTCTCCGATCACTCGGACAGCAAGTCCAGGCCCTGGGAAGGGATGTTGATGAATAAAATCGGGATCTATACCCAACTCTTTACCGAGAGTCCTCACCTCATCCTTGAAAAGCTCCTTGAGAGGTTCAACCAGTTTGAATCTTAGCCCTTTAGGCAGGCCCCCGACATTGTGATGGGATTTGATGCTTGAGGAGGGCCCTCTGACCGGTTTGCTCTCGATCACATCTGGATAGATCGTCCCTTGAGCGAGAAAATCGACTATCCCCAGTTTTTTTGCTTCCTCCTCAAAAATCTCGATGAAGACTCTGCCTATAATCTTTCTTTTCCGTTCGGGCGAAGAGACCCCCTGCAGCTTTTTCAAAAACACCTCTGATGCATCGACATCGATCACATTCAGGGCAAATTTCTTGCGGAAACTTGCCATCAATTCATGATACTGCCCCTTCCGTAAAAGTCCGTTGTTCACAAAAATACAGTGCAGGTTATCCTTTATCGCACGGTGGACGATCAAAGACGTCACCAAGGAATCCACTCCGCCGCTCAAGCCACAAATCACCTTTCTCTTCCCGACTTGGTGGTGGATCTCCTTAATTTTGTTCACGACAAAGGACTCCATGGTCCAATCCTTGTTAAGGCCTGCGAGTTCGAAGAGAAAATTGGAGAGAACTTTATTTCCCTGTTTGGTGTGGATGACCTCGGGATGAAACTGAACTCCAAAAAGAGTCTGTTCCCTGTTCTCGACAACTGCAGTCTCGCAGTTGGATGTAAATCCAGAAGCTATAAATCCCGGTGGGAGGACACTCACTTTATCGCCATGGCTCATCCAAACCTGGCTTCCGCTCCTGACTCCTCGAAGGAGTCCCCTTCTCTGTGTGACTTCCAGGGAGGCAAAACCATATTCCCTGTGTCTGGATGGAACCACCTTTCCGTCCAGGAGATGCGCCATGAGCTGGAGCCCATAACAGATTCCCAGGACAGGAATGCCCAGCCGGAAAACATCTGCAGAGATGTGGGGTGCTCCAACTTCATACACGCTCTGAGGCCCTCCAGAGAGAACGATCGCCCCTGGCGCATCCCTCCTTATGCGAGTGAGAGAAAAATCATAAGGAACGATCTCTGAAAAAACACCTAACTCCCTTATTTTTCTTGCAATTAGCTGGGTATACTGGGAGCCAAAATCGAGCACCAGGACTTTATTCATAACCGAATTTTATCAGAGGGCCCGTAAAAAGAAAAGCCTTCCTTGATTTTTTAAGAAATTGACTAAAAAAAATGAATTCTTTATAGTTATCACTCCAACATTCCGACCTCAAGCTGAAAGGAGAGCTATTGTTGCGTGCACGCCCGAGTGGGGTGGCGGCTTAGCTCATTCTGAAGCAAGGGATGTTTGAAGTGAGACATCGTTGACAGAAATACAGAGATTATATAGAATTCATAGGGTATAGGCGCAAAACTGATGAATCGACTCACCCTGCTCTTCAGCAAAATTGGGTTATTGTTGCTGCTGGCGCTCACGCTTTCCGGACAATCAGACTCCCGCATCGAGGTCTACAACCTCCGCTATCACACTCACCCCTCGTTCACTCGGATCGTTGTGGATATCGGCAGCCTCAGAGAATACTACTACAGCCAGCTCCTGTCGCCGGATAGGATCTATGTGGACATCTACCAAGCCAAGCTGAATCCTCTCTTGCAAGGGAAAAGCGTGCTTCTTGATACCGCTTATCTGGACCACATCCGTATCGCTCAGAAGAATCACTCCACCGTCCGAGTGGCTGTCGACCTGGATTTTGCAAAGATCAAACGCTACCATGTTTGGCATCTTCTGGACCCGTTCCGGATCGTTATCGACATCTATCCTAAAAATTCCGCTTTATCGCCATCGCTATCCACTCCCCCACAGCCGGCAAAGCCAGCCAAAGAAGGCTACAGCATGGTCCGTCAATTGGGACTGGGCATCCAAAGGATTGTTATCGACCCCGGACATGGAGGAAAAGATCCTGGTTGCATCGGAAAAAACGGGCTGCAGGAAAAAACCATCGTCCTAGACGTTTGCACGGAGCTCAAGAAGCTTCTCCAGTCACAGCAAGACCTCGAAGTGATCCTGACCAGAGAAACGGACATCTACCTTCCAGTTGAGAGCCGTCCTGTCATTGCCAACCAGAAACGCGCAGATATCTATATCTCTGTTCACGCCAATTCCGTCCCAAATAAAAAACGCTCGGGAGTACAGACATTTTACCTCAATTTCAGTCAGGACGCTTCTGTCAACGCCATTGCTGCCCAGGAGAACGCCACGTCCACAAAAAATGTCAGCGAAATGAAGGATATCATCATGAAGATTGTGCAGAACAGCAAGATCGTCGAATCCAAAGAACTTGCCAAGATCATGCAGGAGAACATTGTGCGATCTCTCTCGAAAAACTTCAAAGACGTCAAAGATTTGGGCGTGAAAGGAGGCCCCTTCTGGGTCCTCATCGGGGGGGAGATGCCCTCCATCCTGATTGAGATCTCCCATCTCTCCAACAGCAAAGAAGCCGAAAGACTCAAGACCCCCCAATACCGCCAGCTTGTCGCCAAAGGCATCTACGATGGAATTATGGATTACATGGAATCTTTAGGAAAAGGATAAAAACCATGAAAAGACGAGAATTTTTAAAGGATATCGCAATAGGAAGCCTTGTGTTGAACGTCCACCCCGGATTGTTCTCGCAGGGAACACCCCCCCCTGATATTGCCCTGATCCAAGGGGAATCCCCTGCCCTGATCACCAAAGAAGCCCTAGCAGCACTGGGGGGGATGCAGCGATTTATTTCCAGAGGAGATATCGTTGTCGTCAAGCCAAACATTGGTTGGGATCGCACACCCGAACAGGCCGCCTGCACGAACCCAGAGGTCGTCCAAGCACTCGTCGAGCTCTGTTTTGACGCGGGCGCCAAAGAAGTGAAGGTCATGGACAATCCTTGCAATCCAGCGCGAAGGACATACGTCCGTTCCGGAATACAAAAGGCAGCAAAAAGCGCAGGGGCCGATGTCCCGCTGCCCAACGATCACCGGTTGAAGAAGCTCCCGCTTCATGGAGATATCCTCAAGGAGTGGGAAGTCTATACGGATTTTGTCGAGGCAGACAAGATCATCAACGTCCCCATCGCCAAAACACACAGCCTCTCCCGCCTAACCTTGGGTATGAAAAATTGGCTGGGCGCCCTCGGGGGAAACAGAAACCAGCTTCACCAGGATATCGACCACGCCATGATAGACCTAGCAGCCTTTTTTAAGCCTGTGCTCACTGTTATGGATGGATACAGGATCCTCCTCAGGAATGGCCCTCAGGGAGGAAGGCTTTCTGATGTTCAGCTCCACAAAACTGTTGCCGCAGGTGTGGATTATGTCGCCCTGGACGCTGTGGGGGCGTCCTTCTTCGGAATCAAACCCGAAGAGATCCGATTCCTTCAGATCGCCAAAGAAAAGGGCCGTGGTGAAATCGACCTGGAGAAAATGACCATTGAAAAAAGAACGATCTAAAAAGTACCGGGCGATACAACTCATCCGGATCTTCACTCAAATTTTTTTCTTTGGGCTTTTTTTCTATCTCCTCCTCATGACCCGTTTCCCAGGAGGGGACACCATCAGCCGGGTGGAGATATTTTTACACTTTGATCCATTGCTCGCGCTCGCCACCATCATCTCTTCGCGTACGGTTTATATTTTATTTCTTCCCGCTGTTTTGACTATCGTTGCGACGTTCTTCCTGGGCCGCGTAGCTTGCGGATGGGTGTGTCCCATGGGTTCTATCCAACAATTTTTCTCCTTTGTTTTCAAGAAGACAAAGCTCCTGCGGCCGAAAAAGCCCGCGGACAATCACACATTGTGGAAGTATGCTATTCTCATTTTTATTCTGGTGAGTTCACTGCTTACCCTTGACCTTGTCGGCATTTTCGATCCTTTTTCACTCCTTTACCGCTCTTTTGCCATCAGTATGATGCCAGTTATAAGCTATAGCGTATCGAGTTTTATCGGCCTCATATACGGACTCAACCTGTTAACAATCGGCGATACCCTCGTGCAATTCTTCGAGAATCTCGATATCAACGCCGTATTCCTCCAGGGACTTTTTATCGGAGTGATCTTCAGTGGAATCATCCTCCTAAACCTCATGCGAGAACGATTCTGGTGCCGTTATATCTGTCCGTTGGGAGCCTTGCTCGGAGTTGTTTCCAGATGGAACCTCCTCAAGCTCAAGATAGACACAGAAAAATGTATCGATTGTCACCTCTGCTCCATCCAGTGTCAGATGCAGGCCGACCCCTATCCCATTGAACAGTGGAAAAGCTCAGAGTGTGACTATTGCTTCACCTGCAGTGCCATCTGCCCCACCAATGCCATTTCCTTCCCTGGAAAAGTCGCCCCTGAGAGCATTGAATCTATCGACCTGTCCCGAAGAAAAGTCGTCTTAACCTCCCTGTTGGGCATCCTCGCGATTCCGTTTTTCCGTATCTCGCCCACAAGGAGTCGTGCCTCTGAAAAGCTCATCCGCCCTCCTGGGGCGCTCCCCGAAGAAAAATTCCTCCAGAAATGTGTCAAGTGTGGTGAATGCATGAAAGTCTGCCCGACAAACGCCCTCCAGCCTGCGATGACTGAAGCGGGACCAGAGGGCCTCTGGACGCCGATGCTCGTACCCGAGATCGGATACTGCGAATACTACTGCTCCCTCTGCACACAAGTCTGTCCCACCGGTGCCATCAAAGAACTCACGATCCCTCAAAAGAACAACCTCAAAATCGGCACAGCATGGGTCAACAAGAATCGGTGTATCCCCTGGAAGTTCGGCAATCCCTGCATCGTCTGCGAAGAGCATTGTCCGGTATCACCAAAGGCTATTAAATTCATTACCGTCCACGTCGAACAACCGGATGGGACAATCAAATCGGCAAAGGCTCCAGTCATCGACATGGCCACCTGTACAGGATGTGGGATCTGCGAAAACAAATGCCCTGTGGTCGATGCTCCGGCAATCTACGTGACCAGCGTCGGGGAGACTCGCTCTGAAAAGAATCAAGTGCTCCTGGATCTCTTCCAATCCGGTGAAGATCCCTACTAGAGAACATCCAAGCTGTCACACACAGAACAGGTGCGGAAGCAATTCCATAATTTACATAGATTGCGCTCAGATGAAAATATCTTTAGATCTAAACAAGGATACCGGCATTTTCTGATAAACGGGAGAGCGAAATGACAAAGTTAATCCTGAGCATTGTCTTCACCTGGCTCTTTGTGAACATCCTGAAACCGATCATCAAATGGAAAAAGGCGGGAAAATTCGAAAAAAGGTTCCTCGCGGAAGACGGGGGCATGCCTTCGGGACATACATCCTGGGTGGCCCCCTTAGCGACAGGGTTGTATCTCGAAACCGGGTTCTCGTATCTGTTTATAATTAGCGTCGTTATCACGCTCAATGTGGTCTATGATGCCATCAGCGTGAGGCCAAAGATCGCAAGACAGGCCCGCTCTCTCAACAGGCTCATTCAAGGAAAGGAAGGATTCGAAAAACTTGAGGAGAGCGTTGGCCACACGGCCGCCGAAGTCCTCGTGAGTCTTGTCCTCAGCGTGATCATCCCCCTTGTTGTCTACAAAATCTTCTAATCCAAGATTCGGGGGTTCCATGGCTCTCTCCTCAAAAACCCGAGCAAAACCGCTCAAGGCATCAGGAGGTTCGATCGGCAACAGAATATGGACATTGGAGTTGCACAATACCAGGATCACAGAGATACAAATAAGGGCTTTATTCGGATAAAACCTTTTTCAGCTCCTCTTTGAGTGGAGGGATGACCTGGAACAGGTCGCCCACTACACCAAAATCCGCCACTTTGAGGATAGGCGCATCCGCATCCTTATTGACCGCCACGATAACCTTGGACGAGGACATGCCCGCCAGATGCTGAATGGCTCCGGAAATCCCAAATGCCATGTAGAGGTTTGGAGAGACGGTTTTTCCTGTCTGTCCGACCTGGTGTTGGTGGTCAATCCATCCCGCATCGACCGCCGAGCGAGAGGCCCCCAGAGCAGAATGGGGCAGGATTCTGGTCAACTCTCTGAGAAGATCAAAATTCTCGGGTCCTTTCATGCCTCTCCCCCCTGATACAACGATCTCGGCCTCTGTGACGTCGAGCTCTGCGCCTTCTTCCTTCAAGATCTCGCTGACTCGATCTTGGACCCGATCTTCGGGAACGGAGATCTCTTTTTTCTCCACTTCTCCCTGCTCATCTCCAGGGGTGTCGAGAGCGAAGACATTTGGCCTCAGAGAAACGATCACGGGTGATGACTTAAACCGGAAGGTTGCCAGTGCTTTCCCTGCAAATATGGGGCGTTTCACTTCCAGGCGTCCATCCTTAACCGCTGTCTGGATACAGTCTGAAGCCAGGCTTACGCCTAACTTTGCCGCCAATCGTGGCGCCAGGTCTCTCCCCAGGGAAGTGGCCGCAAAAAAGATCCCTTGGGGCGCCAGCTCCCCGCACAATTCGGTGAGAACAAATGCATAACCCGAGGGAGAATAATTACTGAGAAGAGGATTATCAAGGATGATAATCCTCTTTGCACCATATTGTATAACCTCTGGGGCTAAAGCGCCGAGGCCATGCCCAACACATACGGCAACAATTTCCTGGTTGAGCTCGCTCGCTCGTCTTTTCGCTTCAGAGAGTACTTCTAAAGACGATTTCTTAACCTTCCCATCTCTGACTTCCATGTAGACGATGATCATTGTATGCCTCCTCTAAACCACCTTCGCTTCTTGGCGCAAGAACTCCACCAATTTTTTTGCTGCAACCTCCGGCTCATCCTCGACAACTCTTCCCGCATGACGCGGCGGAGGGCTCTCCAATTTGACAAGCTCCAGCTTAGGAGCAAGCTCTTCCTCATCCAGCCCTAATTCTTGGAGGGTTAATACCGGAATTTCCTTCCTTTTGGCCATCATGATGCCCTTGAGAGTCTCATAACGAGGCTCGTTCAGTCCCTTCTGAGCACTGATGACCGCAGGCAAAGAAACGATCACTTTTTCATATGCCCCCTCGATCTCCCGATGGGCCACAACGGAATTTTCCTCCACCTCGAGTTTAGTGACCACGTTTATCTGGGGCAAGTCCAGCAATGCTGCCACCATTGAAGGCACTAACGCATTGTCTGCTCCGACAGACTGTTTCCCGAAAAGAAGCAAGTTGTAATCCGGAAATTTGCTCTTCATCGCCTGGGCAATGATCTTGGCGATCCTTAATCCATCATACAGCTCGGGAGCATTATCTTTGATGAGCACGGCCTCATCAGCGCCCATGGCCAAACATTTTTTCAAAACAGCAGTAGCTTCATCAGATCCCACTGAGACGACGGTGACCTTGCCTCCCTTGGCCTCTCGGATTTGTAGGGCTTCCTCAACGGCAAACTCATCGTAAGGGCTTAAGACAAAATTCAGGCCTTCTTCGACGATACTGTTCGTCTCATGTTCTATCCGAATCTTGGATTCAGTATCTGGAACTCTTTTAACGAAGACAAAGATATTCACGTTTACCTCCACAGTTCATTTTTTCCCACTCCAACAATTGGGGATAAAACATAATAACCAATGCTCTCCAAAATATCAAATCCTTCCGAGAATCGTTAGCATCCTTATTTCCGTGATGGTATGAATGTCTCTGAGCGTTATTGAATGATCAGATTTTGCGCAAGATACAGAAATCCGATGGCAGACAACAGGCATTGTCCAAGAGAGGAGGGAAACGGGATTGTGGATTGGAAAGGCTGAGCCTGGATTCCTAGTTCTGTAAAAAGTCTAACCAAGTCCCAAAGCGGAAGTTATTCGTCGAATTTTCGGAAAAGAAGGGTTCCGTTCGTGCCGCCGAATCCGAAAGAATTGCTCAGAGCAAACTCAATATTCACCCGGCGTGAGGTGTTCGGCACATAATCGAGATCACACTCGGGGTCTGGATTCTCGTAATTGATGGTCGGAGACAAAATCTGATGTTTTAGGCTCAGGACGCACACGGCTGCTTCCATGCCTCCCGCTGCTCCCAGCAGGTGTCCTGTCATAGATTTCGACGAACTGATTGCCACCCGATACGCATGGTCGCCAAAAGCCTTTTTGATGGCATGGGTTTCGATCTTGTCGTTCCAGGGAGTAGACGTGCCATGCGCGTTGATGTACCCGACCTCTTCCGGGGCAACCCCTGCATCGGCAAGGGCGGCTTTCATGCAGAGGGTGGCCCCCTCCCCATCAATGCTGGGCGTTGAGGGGTGATACGCATCCCCGCTCAATCCGTACCCGATAATCTCTGCATAGATCCGGGCACCCCTTGTTACAGCGTGGCCCAGCTCTTCCAGGATCAAGATCGCGGCGCCTTCTGCGATGACAAAACCATCACGCTTGGCATCAAAGGGCCGAGAGGCCTTCTGGGGTTCCTCGTTCCTCAAGGATAAAGCACGCATAGCCGTAAAACCGGCAATGCCCAAAGGAGTAACTGGAGCTTCCGCCCCCCCGCAAATCATAATATCGACATCCCCTCTAGATATGAGCCGGGAGGAATCTCCGATCGAATGGGTGCTCGTGGCACAGGCCGTGGCATTGGCCAGGTTGGGGCCTCTGGCTTTGTATTTGATTGAAACAACCCCCGACGCTTCGTTGATTATCCCGGAGATCAAGAAGAATGGAGAGACCCGCTCAGGGCCTCTTTCGAGCAGTATCTGGACATTGTTCGCAATAGCACCGATCCCCCCTATTCCGGATCCCACATAAACGCCGGTTCTTTCCCCTTGCAAAAGGACAGGATCTATCCCGGAATCCTGGACCGCCAGCTCCGACGCTGCCACAGCATACTGGATGAATGGGTCCATTTTTCGGACTTCCTTTTTGTCGATGAACTCAAGCGGATCGAAGCCTTTGACTTCCCCGGCGATTTGACTGGCATGCCGGGAGGCATCAAACCTGGTGATGCGATTGATCCCGCTTTTCCCCGCCAAAATATTCGTCCAGTTCTCCTCAACCCCCATCCCCATAGGCGAGACTAGGCCGATCCCCGTGACGACAACTCTCTTATCTGGTCCTCTTGTTCTGGGAAATCGTGCCGCGGACATGACGAGTTTTTTATGTGGTTATTTGTTTTGAAGAAAATTTAAGACATAATCGATGGCCTTCCCAACAGTGGTCATTTTTTCCGCATCTTCATCCGGAATATCTAGGTCAAATTCATCCTCGAGTGCCATGACTAATTCTACTGTATCTAGGGAATCTGCTCCGAGGTCATCTATGAATGACGCTTCCTCGGTGACCTGATCTTCGCTGATGCTGAGCTTATCCGCAATGATAGCCTTTATTTTTTTCAACAGTTCTTCTCTTTCCATTTTTTTCTCCTTTTCTGTATATTCACAATTTTCATTGTGTGCATTACATCAACATCCCACCGTTAATGCCGACAACTTGGCCAGTGATGTAGGATGCGTTCTCAGAGAGGAAGAATTTGACCAGATGGGCCACTTCATCTGGAGTGCCAAACCGCTTCATGGGAATGATATCAACGAACGCGCCCTTGACCGCTTCAGAGAGGTTTTCCGTCATGGCTGTGGAAATATACCCGGGAGCGACGGCGTTTACCGTAATCCCCCTGGACGCGACCTCTCGTGCCAGCGACTTGGTGAAACCGATGACTCCAGCCTTGGATGCGGAATAGTTAGTCTGGCCTGCATTTCCCATAAGGCCGACGACAGATGAGATGTTTACGATCCGGCCGAAGCGATTGCTCATCATGTTGCGGATCACAGCCTTGGAAAAGTTGAACACGCCTTTCAAGTTCACGGCGAGAACAGCATCCCAATCCTCCTCTTTGAGCCGCAGCAACAATCCATCCCGAGTGATACCGGCATTGTTCACCAGGTGATCGATCTTTTGATGCTCTTTTAAAACACGCCCGACAACGTCAGCCGTCTCGTCTGATCGGGAAACATCCGCACTATAGGCAAAAGCCGTCCCCTTGTGCGCGCCGATCTTATCCACGACTTCATCAAGCTTTTCCTTTTGAATATCGACCAAGACGACGATGGCACCATCCCTGGCTAGAGAAAGCGCTATGGCCTCCCCGATGCCTTGAGATGCCCCCGTCACAACGGATACTCGGCCGGAAAGAGTCATTTTATACCTTCATCCCCTGTGCTCCCTCTGAAAAGAGGGAGAGTTCTGCCCGAATTTTATCCTGGACCTTGTTTACGACAAAATCCCTGGCCATCTTTACAGCATTTTTGACGGCCACTGCATTCGAGCGGCCGTGCCCGATGATGCACACCCCGTTTATTCCCAAGAGCTGGGCTCCTCCATATTCGGAATAATCCACCCGCTTGTAAAGTTTTTTCAAGTGCCTCTTCATCAACAGGAAACCGATCTTTGCGAAAAGATTCTTCATGATTTCTGTTCGCGCCATGTGGAACATCGTATCTACGACCCCTTCACTCACTTTGAGGGCAATGTTTCCCGTGAACCCATCACTCACGATCACATCGGCCTTCCCCGAATAGATGTCTTTTCCCTCCACATTCCCAATAAAATTCATCGAAGACGCCATCAATCGGGTATGGACCTCTTTGGTCAGCTCGTTTCCTTTCGTCCTTTCCTCGCCCACGCTCATCAAGGCGATGCGGGGCTCCTTTCGTCCCATAACGCTTTCCATAAAGATCCGTCCCATAACAGCGAACTGCATGAGATGATGGGGTTGGCAATTGACGTTCGCTCCGACATCGATCAAGAGAGTGGGCCCAGTCAACGTGGGGACCAACAGAGACAGAGCCGGTCTGTCCACCCCGCTCAGAGCCCCCAGGACCTTGTTTGATATGTACACAACGGCCGCTGTATTCCCTGTGCTGACAAACGCATCCGCCTTCTTTTCTTTGAGGAGTTGGGTGCCTATACGGATGGATGACTTCTTTTTTTTCCTGAAAGAAAGAATGCTTTCGCTCATGCTGATCGTTTCGGATGCATTGACTATAGTGACTCTGGAGTTCGAATGATCCAGTTTGTCATACTCTCGTTTCACGAGGGGCTCTGACCCCACAAGAAGAACTTCGATATCGAGCTCCCGGGACGCTCTTACCGCCCCTTCAACAGTGACTTTTGGCCCGAAGTCCCCCCCCATGGCATCAACAGCGACCTTCATGTTTTCCTCGGCTCTATTCTTCTGTTCCCTCGATCACCTGGCGGCCTTTGTAATAACCACATTCCGGGCAGGCGCGATGGGGAAGCTTTGGGCTTCCACAGTTTGAACACAGTGAGAGCGAGGGGTTCTCAAGAGCATCATGAGCTCTACGCTTTCCTTTTCTTGAATGAGAATGTCTTCTTTTCGGATTTGCCATTTAACTTTTATCTCTCAAAAATATCTTAAGCTTTTCAAGGCGAAGGTCGGACTCCTTCGCCGTGCAAGAACATTTGCCTTCCTCTATCAGCTTCCCGCAAACAGGACAGATCCCTTGGCACCCCTGAGAACAGAGTGTCCTCATAGGAAAAGTCAGATTGAGCTGCTCAAGGATCACTTCTTTCATGTCTACGTGTCGTTTGTAGAAAAACAACCGGTCCATATCATCCTGCTCCAGCTGCTCTTTAGCCACCTCCAGCTCCTCAGGGAGATAGACCAGGTCAAACCTGGAGTCCACAGGAAACTCGAAGGGGGTGAGACAACGACAGCACACAAAATTAAGCCTCGTTGTGATCTTCCCTTGGATCAAGAGCTCTTCGCTGAGCTTCTTGACTGTCGCCTCCACATGAACAGGTTTTAAAAACACGGCATTTTCCTCGATGAGATCTTCGCTAAAGAATTCAAAATCCTTCGAAATTTTCAACCCTTCTTCAGGGATTCTATCCACATCGATCAGCATATTTTCACACTCATAAAAAAAGTCACCCTATTATACCACCCTTCTTCACTTTGTCAATAATTATAAGCCCGTCCAACCTTCCTGGCTTATCCCGCCGTTTGTCTCTGGATTTCCATGAAAATAACGCACAAAAACTCTCGGGGTTTTCCGACAAAACAAGGTGAAGTCTTCTTGTCCTTTGTCTATGGATAACTTGAGAAACAGGGTTCTAAAGACAGAACCGTTAGAAAAAGGACATCTTGCTTTTGATGGTGCCGCTAGGCTAGAATTGAAGACAAATGGCCGGGAACAACACTGACATCGAACACAATGGTTTCATGTTCCACGTCCAAACGCAGGATCATGGGGCCAATGTTCATTATGTCGAGTCCATCGTTTACAAGTCTGGCAAAGTTCTGGCTTCACGCCGAACATACTACACAAATATCCTCCGCAGCTCCATTCTTCATGATAAGATCAAAGAAATCATCGAAGAACAGCACGAAGGCATTCTCAAAGATATTTCCGAAGGGAAGTTCGATCAACTCTAATTCCGTTTGAGTCGGCAACATGCAGTGGGAAGGAGACAGGAGGAGCCCTTGCTGAGCCTTCAAACAGTTGTGCGCCTCACCCACTCAGGGCACACCACAAGAGATCCAGCCTTCCCGCCAACGCAGGTCGGAATATGTTGAGGCTATTTTTCGGGCTTGTATTTGTGCTCCCATTATATAAAATAGTCAACAGAGACAGGATTGTGGATAGACTGCACAGACAATAAGATGAACAAAAAAAAACTGCTCCTCATCGACGGGAATTCCCTACTGTACCGTTCTTACTATGCCATACGCTTTCTGACAAATCCCGAAGGATTCCCGACAAACGCGATCTATGGCTTCCTCATGACATTGAAAAAATTGATAGGCCAAGAGAGTCCGGATTATCTTGGAGTCGTGTTCGACACCAAAGGACCGACCATCCGACACGGGATGTACAAGGAGTATAAAGCTCAACGCAAACCCATGCCCGAGGACCTTGTTGTGCAGGTGCCAGTCTTGAAAAAGATCATCAACGCCATGAACATCCCTGCCTACGAACAGTCGGACCATGAGGCCGACGATGTCCTGGGAACGCTTGCTCATCAAGCATCCCAAAAGAACATCCAATCCGTTATCGTCACGACCGATAAAGACCTGCTCCAGATTGTGAACCAAAACACATCTGTCTACAACCCGACAAAAGACCTCCACCTGGACGAAAAGAGCGTCGCAGAACATTTCGGGGTCATGCCATCCCAAGTGATCGATGTGCTTGCGTTATGGGGCGATCCATCGGACAATATCCCGGGAGTCCCAGGAGTCGGGGAGAAAACATCCAAGGCGCTGATCAAGCAATTCGGGTCGCTGGATAATTTGCTGGCAAACCTCGCCGACATAAAAAAGGAGAGTCTCAGACAAAAGATAGAAAACCATCTTGAAGAACTCAAGCTGAGCCGGCAGCTGGTGACGATAATCACTGACCTGGACCTCGAGTTAGATCCGCGCGAGCTGGCAGGGTCCGAGCCAAACACTGACGAACTTATCGCACTCTATCAAAAGTTGGGTTTTTCCTCTCTTGTCTCCGAATACACGAGCCCATCCAATCCCGCACAAAAAAAATATCAAACAATCTCGGACGAAACCTCCTTGCAACGGGTGCTATCAAAAATAAAAAAAACCGGATGTGTCGCGTTGGACACAGAAACAGACAGTCCCTCCCCGACGAAAGCCCGTCTTGTCGGCATCTCCTTCTCCGCGGAGCCCCATCACGCCTACTATCTGCCCCTTCGGCATGATTCCACCATCGCTGGCGAACAGGTTCCGAAGGAAGATGCTTTCCGTCTCCTCAAAGAGACCTTTACAAACCCCAAAATAAGAAAAATCGGACAGAACATCAAATACGACTTCATCGTCCTCCACAGAGAAGGGATCACCCTTCAGGGGATAGACTCAGACACCATGGTCCTCTCATACCTGTTGGAGCCCAACTGGGGAAAACACAACCTGAACAAGCTCGCCACAACCTACCTTCAGGTCAACACCATCCCCTACCATGAGGTCGTGGGCAAGGGA
>Ga0307426_1001163_pt1 | contig 17685 bp, 12 predicted proteins | sample SalMarWE160340MG_FD_202165 | JGI IMG/M metagenome (GOLD analysis project Ga0307426, IMG submission 202165) | Salt marsh sediment microbial communities from the Plum Island Ecosystem LTER, Massachusetts, United States - WE1603-40 | ecosystem: Environmental > Aquatic > Marine > Intertidal zone >... | reverse complement strand
GCTGCCGACCGCGGATCTCAGTTTGATTAAGATTGTCAACGACACCTCGCCGGACCTTGGCGACACGGTAACTTTCACCCTTACGTTGAACAACTCGGGCCCGAACACGGCCATCAACATCATTGTCGAAGACATCATCCCGGCCGGTTTGACCTACATTCCCGGCAGCATTACCGGCGGTGACAGCAATGACGACACTGGTCTCCCTGTTTTGACATGGGATATCAACTCCCTGGCGAGCGGCACGAGTGCCATCCTTTCCTTCCAGGCCACCGTCGACGCCGTCGGCACTTCCATCAACGTCGCCCAGGTGATCGCCAGCGATCTCTACGATCCCGATTCCACCCCCGATAACGACGACGGCGATCAATCGGAAGACGACGAGGACAACGCCAGCGTCACGGTGGCCACGATCATCGACCCGGCGCTGACCAAGACCGGCGATCCAGCCTCTGCCTCAGTGGGTGATACCGTGGTCTTCACCATCACGGTGGAAAACGAGGGCAACACCGATGCGCTCGACGTGGAAGTCGTCGACACCCTGCCCGTTTTCCTGGACGTCATTGACGTGACGGTTGTGCCGGACGAGGGACAACCCGTCACCATCGTCGGGAATACAGTCACCGTCGACATGGGCACCGTATCACCCACCGATTTCTACACCATCACGGTCACCACCGAAGTGAACGCTTTGGGCGAACCTCCGGGCGGCACCAACAGCGTCGGCTTGACGACTTCATCGTTGGACGAAGATCTGACCAACAACGACGATGATTTCTTCCTGACTATCTTCGAACCAGGAGGACTGCCGGAAACGGGCTTTGCGCCCGGCGTGGTGACTTCGCTGCCCGTGCAGCCGGAGAGCGAACGGTACACGAGTTACTTTACGCTCGGACTCGAAATTCCGAAGTTAGACGTCGACATCCCCATCGTCGGCGTTCCGAAGACCGAGAATGGATGGGATGTTAGTTGGTTGTGGGGCGACGCCGGCTATCTTCAGGGCACGGCATTCCCGACCTGGCAGGGCAACACCGCCATCACCGGTCACGTGACGCTGCCATCTGGGTTACCCGGACCGTTTGCAAATCTCAACCGCCTCTCCTGGGGCGACGAGATCGTCATCAACTTTTTCGGTATGCGCTACGTCTATTCCGTACGTGAAGTGAACTGGGTCCACCCCGAGGACACGTCGCCTCTCGGCCACGAAGACCTGGATTGGGTCACCCTGATCACCTGCAGCGGTTTCGACGAGCAAAGCGGAGCCTACCGCTGGCGCACCGTCGTGCGGGCTGTTTTGATAAATGTAGAACCCCAGCAATAAATCATAGGCGGGTTCTACACGCTCAACTGCCATTCTCAAAGATCTATCCATAACTTCAATCGAGCGGCATTGTTCGCCAGGAACAAATGCCGTTTCTTTTGCGTCTGATAGACACGGATGACCAATACGCACTTCGCAAAAGAGAGGAGAACCAGATGAGGAACAAAGCTTCTACACGCCAGATTTGTGCGCTAGTCTTCCTGGCCCTGAGTCTTGGCGCTTGTGGTTTGATGGATCCCATCCTTAAGTCGGAAGATGAGGGGAGCGGCGGGTGGATTGATTGGAACGGTGAGGATGGCTGGAGTGGTTCGGCTGGCATGGTTGCAGAGGGCGAGTCCTTGGCAGCGAAATCCGGTGCCGAAGCACCCGCAGCTGAACCGTTGATGGAGTTGGAGGAAGAGTCGTATGGCGCGGATGCTGTTGGGGAAAGTGAAACACTGCGCAGCGACCAGGCGCCGAACCTGCGGGCAGGCAGCGTGGACGATAACGCCGAATGGGACGATTACCTGCTCTACCGGCTGCGATTTGCGGAGTGGGGGATCGACGTCCACGACGTCGATGTCACGGGTCGACACACCATTATCGTCTCCAACACGCAAGGACAACCCGTGCTGGGGGCGGAAGTGACCGTCCTCGATGCGAATGGCGACCACTTCGCCCGGCTCACGACTCACAGCGACGGAAGCGTGCTGTTCTTCCCTAATGCCTACCCGGATTTCGATCTGCAGGCGATGGAGATCGTCGTTGCCAAGGATGGCTTGGAAGTCTCTCAGGTTGTAGACCAAGACACCCGGGAGCACGCCATCACGCTCGACGCCGAATCGTCCACACAGCCGGTGCGGCTCGACGTGCACTTCCTGATCGACGCCACCGGCAGCATGAGCGACGAGATTGCACAGTTGAAGGAAAACATGATCGCCGTCTCAGAGCAAATCGAAGCACTCCCGTCGAATCCCAACGTGCGCTTTGGTATGACCATCTACCGCGATCGAGGGGATCTGTTTATCAGCCGCACGTTCGACTTCACACCCGACGTGGCGGCTTTCACCGAAGAGCTTGCCCGGGTCCAGGCCGACGGTGGTGGGGATTATCCGGAAAGTCTCAACGAGGGCTTGCACAACACCATCCACCTTCCCGAGTGGCGAGGCGAGGACACGGTCAGTTTGATCTTCCTCCTGGCTGATGCACCGCCCCATCTCGATTACGCCCAAGATTACGACTACGCGGCGGACGTCTTCGCCGCAGCCGAAATGGGGATCAAGATTTACCCGCTTGCGTCCAGCGGATTGGACGATCAGGGCGAATATGTTCTCCGCCAGTTGGCCCAGATCAGCGGCGGCAAATTCCTCTTCCTCACCTATGGCGCTGGTGGGGCACCCGGAGACGATACGACCCATCACGTCGATGACTACAGCGTTCTCTCGCTCGACGAATTGGTGGTTCGCATGGTCGAGGAAGAACTCGCTCCCCTTACGTTCTCTCAATAATCGTCGGGCTGCTGGGCCTGGATTTCGACTCCCTGTGAGTAATTCCATTCCAGGGAGTCTTTTCTGCTTTTATGGAAGCGCGAAGGGGCTTCTTCGCGGGATCAGATAAAGAAGGATACAATGCAGGGTAATGTTACGAACGATCAAGCCTACAAAGTATCTGCGCGCGCTCTTGCTGGCCATCCTGCTTGGTGCGTTGGTCAGCGCGTGTACGGCGAGGTTTGCGGGCGGTTCAACGCCGGACTCATTTCCTTCGAATACACTCGCAGCGGCGACAGAGCTGGTTGCGCAGGCAACACCTTCCCCAATATCGACCTTCACGATCACGCCGAGTCCCGAACCGGTCCGGCTGGTCGTCCCGGAGCGCTGGGCCGGCCTGACCGAGCAGTCGATTACCGAAATCGATTCACCAGACAGGTGGCAGCTCATAGTGGACGACGACCCTGGCCAGTGGCTGGATCGAGGCGCTGCCGATCTGGCGCTTGTCCCCGGCGATGAGGGCCATCCTGCCGGTGAACGCGTCATGACCTTGGCGGTACCGTTCACTTCGGAGTGGGAAGATATTCCCCTCGAGCAGGCGCAGGAGATGCTCGCAGACCCTTCTCCCTTCGTTGCGGTCCTGGATTGGACGGACATGACCCCCAAGCTCAAATCGCTCACGATCGACGGTGCACATCCCGGTGATGCTGAATATCCCCTTAGACAGAGATGGAGTGTGATCGCGGCGCAGGGCTTCGAATCGGCGGCTGCGGAGATCGGAGCGTTGATCGCCGACCGCCTTGGCTTCGATGCGGCCACACACCTGGTTGCCGTGGGCGACGTCATGTTGGACAGGCGCATCGGCGAGAGAATCGCGAACGGCAATCCAATCTTTCCATTCGAACTCGTTTTCGATTTGCTCTCTACTGCGGACATCACTGTTGGGAATCTTGAGTGTGCCATGGGGGATCAGGGGGCGCCGGTCGACAAGGGCTACACATTCCGCGCCCCTGCGGAAGCCGCACGTTCGTTCGCCATCGCGGGCTTCGACCTGCTTTCGCTGGCCAACAACCACGCCATGGACTATGGTCCCGATGCGTTATTGGACGCAGTCTCTCTGCTGGAGAAAAACCACGTTCGTTCCGTGGGTGCAGGGGAAAACGCAGCTGCGGCGGCTGCGCCGGTCATCCTGACCGCGAACGGGACGAGCATCGCATTTCTGTCTTTCGTGGACGTGCCGGTCGAAGTGCGTGGTTTTGATGCGCGTTCCTGGACGGCCACGCAGAATCAGCCCGGCGTATCCTGGGCCGTTCCCGAGCAGATGCAGGCGGACATCGCCGCCGTTCGCCCACTCGTCGACATCGTTGTCGTCTTGCTGCACAGCGGCTATGAATACGTGGTCCAGCCCAGCCTGCCGCAGGTGACTGCCGCCCACACGGCAATCGATGCCGGTGCCGACCTCGTCCTGGGCCATCACGCGCACGTCCTGCAGGGGATTGAATTTTATAATCAGGGGGTGATTGCTTACGGGCTGGGGAACTTCGTCTTCGACGACGGGGATATCCCCCAAACCGTCCTGCTCAATGTTTGGCTGGATTCAGGCGGCGTGCGGGAACTCGAAGTCGTGCCCATAATGCTCACGGAGGATGGCCGGCCCAGGTTGGCGACCGCGGAAGAAGCGGCTGAGATATTGTCCACGATATACAGCGAGACGAAGGGCGCTGCGTTACCCTGATCCTGAGAACAACACGCAAGGACGGGCAATTCGCCCGTCCTTGTCGATCACTGCTTTCGCTACGCTCGTAAGGCGTTACCAGTTGCGCAATTGCAGGCTGCCCAGTCCCATCGAGATCTCGAAAGTGATCCTGGCGCCCGTTCCTTCGAGCGTGTACGTGTCTCCGGAGCGGCGCCAATCATCGTACGCATCGACATCCGCCAGGGTACCCTCGAATTCGGCCGTCGCAGTGGTTCCCGCAGGGACGATGATGATCACCTCTCCCAACCCCGCTTCGATCTTTACGTACATGTCGTCCTGTAAATCACCGCTGAAATCCAACGTGTACCGGCCGGCGCCTCCGGTGAAGAAAAAATCCCGGGCATTTGCATTGGCCAACCCGTTCAGTTCCGCATCCGAAGCGCCACCCGTGAAGCGTAAAGTGGACATTTCAACCTGGTTCGCTTCCGAAAAGGACAGATCGAAGTCGGATGCCCCCTGCGTCACACGCAGGTTGTCGATGGCCAGGCCGCCCAATTCGATATCGCTGCGCGAGGCGCCAACGGTGAGGATCAATTCCATCGCTTCGTCCCCCAATAGTAAATCCCAGGTGTTTTCTACGTTGCCGCTGATATCGGGAAAGGTGTATTCCCCCGATTCTTCTTCTCCCTGGCGCAGTTGAATGTATCCGTTTTCCGTGATGATGTGAGGTGCGAACTCTTCGACGTTGTAGCTGACTGTCCCCTGGAGGAGTGCGTTCTCGGCTCCCGGGCGAACGTACAATTCGCCGGCGCCCATCAAGATCTCGAGACTCGTCTCGATATCCGAATCGGGCACTGGGATTTCCACATCCTCGGAGATCGTAGGACCGGTCTCGAGTTTATCCATCCGTATGCTGGTGCGCAGCGGTAAAAAGTTGAAACTACAGGCCAGCGTCGCCAGCGATGCCGTGATTCCAACGAGTAGAAATGCGGTTTTCCGCATGGTAGCCTCCACGAAAACTCTTCTAGAAATGTTTCGTTCCATCATCTATACGTCCCGCAGAGAACAGGGTTGTACGCTGTGCTGCGTCTTTCGAAAGCGGAAGAAGCGAGAGTATGAGTTCTTGAATCCCAGTTGCGCTATTCCCGTCTATCCATATCACGGATCAGTGCGGGAACTTCGCGCAGATCATTCGCCGTTGCTTCGGGCACGATGTCCACAGCGTATTTGCGGTTGGTTTCGTTGTCCGCTTCAGCCGTAATCCAGATCTGATGCATGCCGACCTGCTGGGCGCCAAGTACGTCCGCTTTCAACATGTCTCCGATCATTACCACCTGCTCGGCGGGGAGCCGCCATCTGCGGAGCACGGTTTCGAACAGCAGTCTGTGCGGTTTGCGCAGGCCAACTTCAGAGGAGATCAGGACGGGATCGAAGTATTTCCGGATGCCGGCTTTATCGAGCAGGCGTTGTACGTTGGCAGCATTGCCGGCGTTTGAGATCATGCCAAGACGGTAGTCGGCTTCATGAATTTCATCGAGCACTGCGAGTAGATCGGACATCGGTTCCCAGTAATCTTCGAAATGCTTGTAGAAACACGCCAACGCATGTTCGAGCGTTTCGTCTGCGACAGCCGCATAGCCAAACTCGGTCAGTGCGAGACGTAAAACGGACATGGATGAGATTTCGATGTTCGAAGCCTCACGCGCCGCAAAGCTTGTCTCGAGTAATTCGTAAAAGCGCTGGATAAACACGTCATTGTCAAAGCGGACGTTTTCCTCGTTCAGTTTTTTCACCATTGCCTGGGTGGCAAGCGCGCGGACTTCGCTCACTTCACCCTGGAAGGTTATCAGCGTCGAGCCCAAATCGAAAATAACCCCTTGGATCATGGGCGTGCCTCAGTAAGTCAGGTCCGGACGATACAGATTCAACAGCGGACGATCGGAAAGATAACGGAATAGATTCTCCGCAAACAAATCCATCGCCCGCTCATCGTAGACGGCCGAAGAGCCGGCGATGTGGGGTGATAGGATTACGTTTGGCATTTCCCAAAGCGGGCTGGAATCGGGAAGAGGTTCGACCGGATATACGTCCAATGCGGCCCCGGCGAGTTTTTCCGTCTTCAGCGCTTCCAACAAAGCGCCGTGATCGACAACGCCGCCGCGTGATACGTCGATGAGGAACGTCGAGGGCTTCATCGCATCGAAAATTTCCGTCCCGATCAAGCCGCGTGTAGCCGCCGTCAAGGGGACGGTAACCACCAGGAAATCGCACAAAGCGGCCATCGAGCGCAGCGCCTCCGGCGGGTACAGCCGCTTGGGTACGTCGGCGGCAGGATCTCCCAAACCTTCCAGACAATACCCCGTGTCTTGTAGATTTTTCAGGTCCCGTTTGGACGCCAGCACGTCCGCGCCGAACGCATAGCACAGACGGGCGATTTCACGACCGATGCTGCCGTAGCCGACGACGCCAACGGTACATCCTCGCAGTTCGAGGGGCTCATAGCGCTGGTAGCGCTTTTCTCCCCAACGTTCTTCCGGTGGGTCGGAGATGATGTCGAGCAGTTTGTGGCCAAGCGCGAGCATGGACATGACCGCAAACTCCGCCATCTGCGGCGCCGCCGCACCGCTGAGAGTCGTCACTTGCACGTCCGTATGCAGCAGTGGATGATCGACGACGTGATCGATGCCGGCTGAGTGAAATTGAATCCAGCGCAGTTCGGGAACCGATTCGGGTTCCGGGAGGGCGTGCAGCGTGTAGAGGACCTCTACGTCGGCGAGCAATTCCTCGGGAATGTCTTCCCCGGATGAAGTGGGATGGACGTTAACCTGGAGCCGTGGTGAAACGTCTTTAATACGCTCCACCGACGAATTCTCAAGCGGCAAAGTAAACAGAACATAGACTTTGTCCATGGGTGTCATTGTACATCATTCGGCCTGTATTCGGAAAACCGCGATCTGCGGATCTGCATTTGGGCGGCTCCGCAGGGTGTCCTCAGGGATACGATAGACTTATGGCGATCCAGGCGGCCAACGCCACGCCGAGCAGCAGCGGCAGGATGTAGCGCAGCATCGCCTTCAGCACAGTACCTTCGTCGTTCGCCATTGGTGTGGTGCTCACCCCAACCAGAATCTTGGTCGGGGATACGACCGAACCGATCGCGCCTCCTGCCGTCTGCGCGGCAAGAATCCAGGGAAGGTTGAACTGCAGCAATTCGGCCGTCCGCCGCTGCAGCATGGCGAAGATCAAATTGGAATTGGTGTTCGAGCCCGTAATGAACGCCCCCAAAGCGCCGATCCACGCCGACAGGAAAGGAAAAACCCTGGCCAGCCATAACGCCAATCCGTTCGCGAGAACGTCCGTCATCCCGGTGTGGGTCATCATCACGGCCATGGCAACCATGGAGAGGATCCCCACGCTGGAGGGCATCAAGCGTCGCGCCGTATCCACCAGAATCCGACGACCCGCGCCGGGCGGATACAAGCCGTATCTGCGGTAGGTGAGGAAAGAAATCAGCGCCGCGTAACCCAGGATCGCTCCAGCATGGCGCAGGAGCGGGATGATGCGGCCGTAACCAGCGGGTGTAAAAAAGCCGCGTGCCGTCTGCGTTTCGGGGAAGGCGATGCGGATCTCGATCGCGCCAAGGAGCTGGTTCACGCCGGGTACGAATTGAACGACGAACGTGACAAGGATAAGAATCAGATAGCCCGATGCCGCGACCCGGAATGTGTGCGCGTCGATGGGGGTTCGATCTTGTAGCGCGTTTCCCCCGCGGTAGCGACGTGCAAGGGCAACGCCCGCGAGTAAGCCGACCATCCCTGCGCCGAAGCTGGCAATGTTCCACAGTCCGTGGGTCGCCAAGAACAACTGGGCAAGGCCCATCAGCACGCCGAGCGTCAGGATCGGAAGGATCAATTTGCGCGCCGATCGCCAACCACCGGCGACCTGGGCGACCATGAAACCGGAGCCAATTCCGGTCAAACCCAGCAAGGCTGCAGCCGGTGCGGCCAGTGTGTCGGCAGGCAAGTTGGTAGCAGAGATCAGCGCCTGAAAGGAGGAGCCCAATGAACCGAAAGTGACTGCCCAGGCGTGCCCAAGTGTAGGAAGGATGACGGCCGTCAGGGGCGCAAAGCCGAGGCCCACGAGCAAGGGAGCGGTGACGGCTACGGGCACCCCGAAACCGCCGATGCCTTGCAGGAAGGTGGCAAAAAGCCAGCCGATCAACAAGGCTTGCATGCCGCGATCGGCGGTCAACTGCGGCAGGGTCCTGCCGATGACCGCAATCGCGCCCGCTTCGTCAAAAACACGGTAGAGGATAAATGCGCCCCACACGATGAGCAGCACGTCCAGACCGAGCAGCAGCGCCTTGGCGTGACTCACGGCCAGCAACTTACCGCCGGCGCCAAAACGCGCCGCAGCGAGACATAGGGTGGATGCCCAACCAGCGAGGCCGGCCTTGGCGGCGCCCCATCCGAAACGGACCATCATGGTGATGATCAAAAGGATGGGAGAGATCGCCAGTAACCAATCGAGCAGCATTTTCGCAACGAATCCTTCAAACGTGGCGCATTATAGCATGCGGTTGAATTGTGTTCCGACTGCTTCAAACGTCGATTTTCGCCGGTCGTGGGCGCTTGGCTACGAGATGCGCGCCGGCGTGAAAGCCGTCTTCCGATCGTGGATCGGCCCGGCGCGATTCGTCGTACTCGAGAACTTCAAGCGGGGCGAAAACCCGGCGCAATTCTCCCGCTGCGAAGTAGTGAATCAAACCAACCGGTTCGGGCGCCAGGAAGGTGTTGGGTTCGATTTCGGTTGCGCCGGATTCCTTCAACGCCATGCAGCCCGGATCGTCCGTGGTAAAGACTTCGGCCAGGAGTATCCCACCCGGCGTGAGCCCTTCGACGAGTCGGTCGGCCAGAGTCCAGAGCTGCGTCGGGCGCAGAAAGTGCAGCACGGCTTGAGCGACGATCAGGGAATACGAAGTGGGAGAAAAGGGGAATTCAGTGATATCAAACAGATGAGGATTCACAATTGTACCGGCGCACGCCTCGACAAGACGTCCAAAGATTTCTGGATTCCGCTCGACGGCGTCGACGGTGAAGCCGCGCTCGGCGAGCCATAATGCGTTTTCGCCCTCACCTGCGCCCAGGTCGAGAGCGTGTCCGCCAGTGATCTCATCAAGCCAATTTTGCAAGTTGTCCATTCGACGATTACCCGGCGAACGATAGTCCGTAAGAGCCGAGACCCGACGGCGACAGCGGCGTGGATCGCGACCGAGCGTATGGATTGCGTAGGTTAAACGTCAGACAAGCGTCCCGCGTGACAGGAATGGATCGCAGTATAGTAAACGTGGAAGGGTAGATCTCTTCTTCTCCTCCTTAAGAGAGAGCCGGGCCCGGCGTACCCGGCTCTCATGATTCAAAAGGAAACCGGAAATCACGAGCGAGGATCATTGATTCTCTTCATCCGGCTGGCGGGTAGCGGAACGGCGGCTCATTTAATTCGGAGGCAGCTCAAAGGATTCGACCGGGACGCTCTCGACCTGCAGGTGAATGGGGCGGCCGAGAGCATCTTCCAACTGATTCTGGAGATCCTCCAGAATGGGAGAATTTAGTTCCTTGCTCGCATAGATCGTTATGGAAACATCGACGACTCGCGCATCTCCAAGTTCGATGTCTATTGTTTCCAGGGTGTAGCCCGTTTCTGCTTGCATTTGTTGCCTGACCGCTGCGCCGACGACTTGGCGGATGTGGGATATCTCCACCGAGTCGATAAAGACTGAAGCCAGGGGGATGCTGATGGCAATGAGCAGCAAAAGGGATACCACCATGCCGCGTTGGAGATGCCCTTTGCGCATGGCTCGCGGGGAAGGGCGGAAACCGAGTAAGAGCAAAATCACGGATCCGGCGAGGGTGATCGCAATCAGGTTGGTGATGAAGAGCAGAAATCCACCCCAGGCTGTTCGCGCCTCCCCCATGGCCAGGCCAATGCCGACGACGCCCAATGGGGGCACTAACGCTGCAGCTATGGCAACGCCTGGCAGCGCAGCTGCCACATCCTTGCGCGCGACGGCGTACGCGCCTGCGGCTCCGGAAGCAAGGGCGACCGCCAGATCAAATAGGTTGGGGTGCGTGCGCGACATGATTTCGGCCGTCTCCGTGCGCAGCGGTGAAATCGCCGTGAGCAGGATGCTCAGTCCGATGGACAGAGCGATCCCTTTGATCGCCGCCTCCACGGCCAAACTGAGTAGGCGGACATCGCCCTGCACGATTGCCAAACTGAATGCCAAAATTGGGGTAAACAGTGGTGCCACAAGCATCGCCCCGATGATCACCGCCGTACTGTCCTGCAGTAATCCGAAAGTGGCGATGACCGCCGAAAGCCCGATCATGATGAAGAAATCCACATCCGGACGAGCGCCCTCCCGCACCTCGCGGTAAATCTCGACCTGCTCCTGGCGCTCGAGCGTCGGCACCGCGCCGAAGATTGTGTCCCAGGCGCGCTGCAGCCAAAATCGCCGCAGACCGCGGAAGCGCTTCACCATCAACACCGGCGTGGAACATACACGCGCAACCAGTTCCGGGATCGTTCCGAATAGAACTTGATCGATCAAGCTCTCCTCGGATGCGCCGATGAAGACCAGATCGCTCTCAGAACCAGCCTGGGCAATACCGTCAACGACGCTTTCTGCCTTAACCACCTGGCGAGTAAACGGGAGTTGATCGAAATCGAACGCTCGATCTCCTGCTTTGGATAGACTGCTGACTTGTTCGCGCATGTTCCGGATCGTTTTATCGATCCAGGTATGGCCTCGTGCGAGTTGCTCTTCCGTGGAATCGGGGTCCGCTACGTAGACCACACTCATCGAAGCGTCGAACTCATGTGCCAGAAGCATGGCCAACCGTGTCGCCAGTGGGGCATGCGGACCGCCCGCAGTGGGGACAAGGATTTTGTTGATGTTTAATGCAGCGGGTCCATCGACGGCGGCTTCCATCTTGTCTCGCTCCGGATGGCGCGAAGTGGCCTCCGAAACGATGGCGTTTATGTATTCGGAGTGCAGCGCAGCGACCGCGACATCACACGGTGCCCGTCGAATGACGGGATCGAGGACTCGCCCCATGTGCACACCTTGTTGCTCCGTGCGTACGATCCAGGAAAGCAGGATCAGATCGCAATTTTCCTCGTCGGCGGTTTCCAGGATGCCGTCGGGCACCGAACGTGCGAGGCGGGTAATCGGAAACGTCGGTACGTCGCTCTTTGCGGCAACCCGGGTGGACCACTGAAAAAGCGTGTTGCGTTCGCTGGCGATGCGCCCGCCTTCGGCGATCGCCAGTGGATCGGCGATCGGGATGACCTGTAATGGAATCACTTCGCCGTTCGTTTGGTGGGCAAGCGCCGTCGCCAAACCCAGGATCCAATGTCGCTCCACTCCGGCACTGATGGGCACCAAAATTCGATAATCCCCTGCCTTTTTCTCTCTACCCGGCGCGCGCCGGAAAACGAGGACTCCTTCCTGCGCTTCGATCAGGTGCATCCGGCTGTAAGCGACGTAGAGCAGCAATCCAAGCGCAACCCAGATGGCATTTCCGAGCAATCCATCCCCGGGCAAAGCGATCCACATGGCGACGCAAAACGCCAGGGCGGTCAAGGGAACCAGGGGATAGAAAGGGACCCGCAAAGTACGTCGACGGTTCGGTTCCGTACGCCGACTGATCAAGGCGGCGATGTTAAGCAGAAATGCAGAGACCAGGAAGAAGCCGGCAGCCGCGTCCAGCAGCCATTCAATGCGCGCCCAAATCAACAGAGGCGCGACGATGATCAGAATCAAGCCAAAAATGAGAGGCTGCACCCGGAACGGGCGTCTCAGCCAACGAAGAAAAGGCGGTAGAGCCCCTTGGCGGCCGAGTGCGTTCAACTGCCGAGCACCCATTACCAGACAAGCGTTCGCTGCGATTGCGAACAGCAGGAAGGTAATCGCGTGGATCAGCCTTCCGGGGAGAAAACCTGTTCGCTGCAGCGCAGACGGCATATCGCTCAATGCCAACGCCGTCATGCTCTGCGGAATGGCTGATGGCAAGAATTCGAATGCAATAATGGCCAGACTGCCGATCAGCAGCGTGGCAAACAACCCCCTGGGCAGTCGATGCTGCGCATCCCGGATCTGACGGCGGGAAGCCATGACCGCCTCGATTGCCCCGTAGGCCACAAAGAGCCAGGCGGCAGAGCGCATGAAATCGCCGGAAATGAAATCCATCGATCCGCTGTCGATGTGCAGATTGTATTTCAGGAAAATGTCGGCGATCAGCGCCCCGACGATCAATGCCAGAACCGTCAAAATTGGTCCGAGCCACGTGCGGCGAGGGATCAGCCGGAAAATCTGGAAGACGACGAGCAGGAGCAAGAAACACAATGCCAGGGATGTTCCTATATCCACCGGCAGTTGTAAGAATAATGCCATTTGGCTTGCGGCGGATTGAATGAAGCTTGCCGTCAAAGCCACGCTTCCGGCGAAAATCACCCATCCGGCCATAAAGCCGCCAAGGCCTCCAAGAGTTTCGTGAATCAATGTGAACGTGCCGCCGTGATCGCTGCTTCCGGCGAGGAGTTCGAGGATGTTGAGTATCGTGGACGTCACAACCAGCAGCGTTAAAAGCGTAGCGAACGGGGAAATTAGACCAACGAAGGCGACCACCCTGCCTGAGACTAAAAATGCCAATGCGAAGCTGATCACCAGTCCCCCGGATGCAACTTGCCACACCGTCGACAACTGCCGTCCCAAGCGAATTTCACCCAGAAAGTCGTCCGGTTCAACTGACATTGAATTTGACCATCCTTATCATGCGTTCCCGATTACCTGTCCGTGTGGCGATGTAGTCAGGCTACTTCTTGGTCCATTGGCTGCAGCCCGATAAGTAAGTTCCTGCCCGTCAGGCCATGGGGATCGAATTTGTAACCCAAGCCGCTCGCCTCGAAAGCCTGGCGGTATTGCCCGTCGGTAAATAGGACCAACTCGTGTCTCTCCACAAAATACTCTATCCCTTCCGGTCTGGCAACCAGATGGTGCATGTTCAGGATTGCAACACCGTTTTGCTCCTCGCTTATGTTCATGCGGGCGATCTTGAGCTCGGGTTCATCGACAAATAGTGCGTGCGGTCCGCCGATGACGTATTTATCCGGGCTGAGCCAGGGTTCGATGATCAGGACTCCGCCGGGAAGCAAATGACGAGCCATGTTGTCTATCGCTTGCTTCAGTTCGGCCAGATTTTTTACGTATCCGATCGAGCTGAAGAGGCAGGTGACCACATCGAAGCGGCGGCCGAGCTCAAAATCCAGCATGTTGCCCTGATGAAAGGGCACGTTCGCACACCGCTGGCGGGCGATTGCCAACATCTGCGGATTGAGATCCAATCCTTCTGCCTGGTAATGTTTCTTCAGATGAAACAGGTGCTGCCCCGTCCCACAGGCAACATCGAGCAGCGCCGTGCCGCGCGAACGTTTATTCTTGCGGATGAGCTGATGCAGTTTGTCTGCTTCCTCGCGATAATCCTTGAAGGAATAGAGCGCATCGTAGTAGTCGACCATTTTTTCGTATTGCTCTTGCATGTCCGATCACCTCAAGGCACACGACTACTGCATAGTGTACCCTTTTCCACATTCATTTTATAGCCTCATACGTCTCACACCTCGCCGCGGAGCGGAATTCTGATATGGAAATTCACGTTCGGGGCGCGTCCCATATTGTTGTACATCCTGTATAATCAAAATCCATGCGTAAAAACGACGAATCTGCGGACCGGCGCATCACACGCGCTGCGGGCATCGTTATGATCGGTTTCGTACTCTCCAGCCTTTCGGGGCTGGCGAGTCAGGTACTCATCACCAACGCCTTTGGCACCGGTGCCAGACTCGACGCTTTTTACACGGCCAACCGCCTTCCGGAGACGCTCTTCAACCTGATCGCAGGCGGGGCTCTCGCCTCCGCTTTTCTTCCCACGCTTACGGGTTTTCTCGCTCGAGATGATCGCAAGGGAGGCTGGCGTCTTGCCTCCTCCATCGTCAATCTGATCCTCATCATCATGGGCATGTTGAGCGTGGCGGCGGCCATCACAGCTCCCTGGCTGGTGCGTACGATTCTGGCTCCGGGCTACGAGGACGTCGAAAAAATCCGTCTTACGGTTTCGCTGCTGCGTATCATGCTGCTCTCACCGGCGATTTTCGGACTGAGCGGCATACTGATGGCGACGCTCAACGCCTATCAGCATTTCGCCCTGCCGGCGCTCGCTCCGGCGTGCTACCGCTTCGGACTGATCTTTGGTGTCTTGTTTCTCGTACCGGCCTTGGGTATTCACGGCATGGCCTGGGGAACCGTATTGGGTGCATTGCTGCACTTGATCGTGCAATTGCCTGCCCTGCGCAGGTTGAAGCCGCGCTATCAGCGCACCCTGGGGTTGGAGATGCCTGCAGTGCGCGAGGTGGGGCGCTTGATGATGCCGCGCCTGCTTGGTGTGGCCGTCGTGCAGTTGAATTTTTGGGTCAACACGATCCTGGCTTCCGGACAGCCCGAGGGCAGCCTCAGTGCGCTCACCTTCGCCTTTCAATTGATGATCATGCCCCAGGCGGTGATCGCGCAGGCCACGGCCATCGCCGCCCTGCCCACTTTCTCGGAACAGTTCGCCAGGGGAAAAATCGAAGAGCTGCGTAGTTCATTTTCCAACACGCTGCGCGGCGTGCTTTTTTTGGCGCTGCCGGCGAGCATAGGATTGATCATGCTGCGCAAGCCGATCGTTGCTTTGCTTTTCGAGCGCGGCGCATTCGGCGCGCAATCCACCGAAAAGGTCTCCTGGGCGCTGCTTTGGTGGGGCGTGGGGTTGGTGGGGCACTCGATTCTCGAGATCATCGTTCGCGCCTTCTATGCCATGCACGACACACGCACGCCCGTCGCCATCGGCGCAGTGATGATGGGTTTGAACGTTCTCTTCAGCCTGGCATTTTCTGCATTGTTCGATCGCATCGGCTGGATGCCGCACGGCGGTCTGGCACTGGCAAATTCTCTCGCCACTGCGCTGGAGTGCACCGCGCTGCTGTGGCTTTTACACAGGCGCCTGGGGGGTTTAGATCTGGCCCGGACGGGACACGGCATGCTGGCTACCGTCGGCGCCTCGTTGGGTATGTCTCTCGTGCTGTGGATCTGGCTGGCACTGACGGGGGGGCGCTCGACCTGGGTGATCGGAATTGGCGGGGCACTGGTTGGTTTTGGTGTCTATTGGTTGATGTCGCTGGCCCTGGGTTCACCCGAAACGCGACGACTGCCGGGATTTCTGATCGATCGCACCCGCTGAGGCCGATCGTTCTAGAGAACCATCCCCATCTGATTCAACGCCTCCCGGGCGTTTTGAAGATATTCCGCGGCGTGTAGCTCCGGGGAAAGATGGCTTCCCGGGAGTACACGCAGATCAAAATCCCTTGCGTTGGGGAATTCTCGTTTGCAGTAATACTCGAGATGTTCGCTGACTTGCTCGACTCGGACACAATCGGGAAAAAGCTTCCGCCAATGGAAAAAAGCGTCGTGCTCGCTGAGAAGGATGACAACGCTTCCTGTGTAGCCGTATTGCGGTCCGACGACTTTCTTGCCAACCCAACGAAGATCGTTAACGAGACGCATGGGGGAGCGGGTGCGCACAAGGTCCGCTGCAAATCCACGCGTCAATTGCAGCCCGAAGCGCAAACTGGGCCGGAGTGTTGCGAAGCGTTGTTGATAGGCATCTCGCGTGACACGGGCGATCTCTCGTGGCAGAAGGCCGATCAATCGCCGCGTGGGCAGTAGATCCAGCCCCGCGGTGCACAAGGCAATCACGCATTCGACCATGTCGGGGGCCAGCTCGGCGACACGGAACGCTTCGGCACCGCCGTGGGACCAACCGATGACGGTGAGTTTGAAGTGTTCATGAGCCAGGATGGGGTTTTCGAACAGATTGCCGATTGCCTCCCGGCGCAGGATTTGGTTCAACGCCGCCGCTTTTGTCGGATCGCCGCCCTTGGGCGGATCGATGTCGACGCTCCATAAAATCCCGGCCCGGCTTGCCTGTACGATTGCAGTATGCAGCTCTCGTGCGGCGTCTACCGGCTGCACGTGCCCCGGCAGGTATACGACGAGATTGCCCTCCAGCTTGTTTTCCAATTTATTTTTCAGCCGTCTTGCGTCGTCGCGCGCGTCGACTACGTAGCTGCTGTACCCCACCGTTTCGCCGTCTACGAAGACGCTGCTTCGCGTAAGGAAATGTTGCATGCCGTTTAACATCCTTGCTCTCGTCCGCAGCGTATCGATACTTCAACTTTCACCATCGTCGGCCGAGTCTGTTTCGACGTAGCCTCCCGTTTCGTCGGGTACCAATTGGCGCAGCTTCAACTGTGCCTCTTCGAGCAGTTCGTTGCATCGTGCAGAAAGGGCCTGGCCGCGTTCGAACAGTGAAAGCGCTTTCTCCAAGGCTAAATCCGCAGTTTGTAACTGCTCGACGATCGATTCCAATTCCTCAAATGCCTCTTCGTAGCTCAACTGATCCGCAGGCTTTTCTTTCGCCATGTTCATCTCCTGAGTCGAACGATTGCCGTAAATGCACCCCTTTGCATTTTATACTAGAATGACTGCCCGAAGTAGAAGCGTAAAGTAATCTCTCCGCGATGTTTTACACTCCCCAACAACTGTTTACTACTAGCCAGCACTGCGTTGGCGCATGCACCCACTGCTATTTACCATTCCAGAGAGCGTCTGCTCAACGGCACACAATGTATCTGAGGTATATACCCTCGCCGGGTTACGATCCCTCGGCCGGCACACTGGCTTTCCCGGACAATCTATCGAAGGCGGGCTTTTTCGTATCCCGTCAGGACCGCAACAATTACGTACAGATCCATCTCTCATCGGGGAATTGCCTCGACACGAAATTGCTCAAAGTCATTGGGAAACGATCCACGCCAGATCATAGCTGGAAGTTATTAAAAAGGATGGTCGATCGAGTTGAGGTTTTCCTTGGGGGGTGTATTTGTTGGATTCTGGAAGATGGATCAGATCACATTCGCTTTACTTAAACTGCGAATACCACATGAGCGCACTGAAGGAAAAACACGTCGAGGTGACGCATTTTTCAGGTCGAGGCTTATCCAACCCAGCCCCAGAGGATGAATTGTCCAGCCAGGAAAAGATTGCA
>Ga0307426_1001162_pt1 | contig 17699 bp, 20 predicted proteins | sample SalMarWE160340MG_FD_202165 | JGI IMG/M metagenome (GOLD analysis project Ga0307426, IMG submission 202165) | Salt marsh sediment microbial communities from the Plum Island Ecosystem LTER, Massachusetts, United States - WE1603-40 | ecosystem: Environmental > Aquatic > Marine > Intertidal zone >... | reverse complement strand
CTAGATGCGATAATGACGCGCTATAATGTTTAGGGGTTTATAGAGATGATTGATATTTACCGGGAGATAGTAAAAGTTAAGACCGAGGGCGAAGAGGCGGCGCTGGTCACTGTGGTCAGAGCCAGCGGCTCCACCCCCCGCGAAGAGGGAGCCAAGATGCTGGTAAGACCCGACGGCAGCATCATCGGGACGATAGGCGGCGGCAGCCTGGAAGCCCAGGTAATCAGGGAAGCGGTTAAGGTAATCAGGCAGGGCAAGCCCAAGCACCTGCACAGGAGCCTGGCCGCCGGCGATGCCGAAGAGGCGGGGATGATATGCGGTGGAGACCTGGAGGTGTTTATCGAGCCTATCCTGACCCCGCCTGCCTTATATATATTCGGCGGCGGCCATATCGCGCTGGCGCTGGTCAAGATGGGCAAACTGGTTGGCTTTAATATTACCGTCATCGACGACCGGGCTGAATTCGCCAGCGCCGAGAGGTTCCCCGAAGCCGATGTTATCCTGGCCGATGACTTTACCAAATCATTCCCGAAGATAAAGATAGATAAATCGAGCTATATTGTGATTGTTACCCATGGCCACCAGCACGACGAGGTGGTGCTGGAGTGGGCGGTGGCTACCCCGGCCAGGTATATCGGCATGATAGGCAGCAAAACCAAAAACGCGACTATATTCTCTCACCTGCTGGCCAGGGGGATACCCCAGGAACAGCTTGACAGGGCCCATGCCCCGATTGGCCTGGAGATAGAGGCGCAGACGCCGGAGGAGATAGCCGTCAGCATCATGGCGGAGCTAATAAAGGTCAGGCGGTCTGGTTAGCGCTAGAGCAGGGGTTTGCAGAGGATTTCCTTAACCTTGAGGTCGAAAAAGTCCTCGGAGTTGACCGGTTTCAGCACCACCGCCGTATCCGCTCCCCGGCCCGTGCCGCCGATAACGATGATATCCTCGTCGGTGCGTACCAGGCCGGCGTCAGCCGCCATAAGGGTGATTTCGCAGACTACCTTCATGCCCTGCCCGAACATGCGCAGTGTGTTGGCCACCGTTTCCTCAAAGAGGTACATCTTGAACTTCTTGCGCATCGCTCTGCCCAGGCCGGAAAAGGTGTGGGTGGCGGTGAGCACGGCGCCGCCGGCGTCTAAGACCTTCCGGCGGTTTTCTTCGGTAAACTCCTGGGTGTTGGGTTCCATCATGCCGGTGAAGTGGCTGACCGCTACCACCCTGGCTCCCTTAAGTACCTCCATCGCCTTTAAGGCGGTATCCCCGGTGGTGGAGGCTACTAAAATGCTTTTAATGCCCAGCTCTTCCGCCCTGCGCCTGGCCAGGCGCAGCACTTTATCGGTGTTCTGCTTACCGGGTTTGGCAAAATAGATTATCCTGGCTTCCATTACTTCTGGCTCCTCCCTGTGATTTACCCCCCGGCGACCAGCTCCATTATATGAAGCTCGTCCCCGTCCCTGACCGCCTTGGCCAGCTCCTCGGGGTAGGCGCTCTCCTGGTTGACATAGATTTCAACATAGTTGTGCAGTTTGCCATTCTTGTCAAACAGCTGCAGCTTGATTTTGGGAAACTGCTTTACCAGCCCTTCAAGGCACTGGCCGACGGTGTTGCCCTTGACCTTAACCGTCTTAACCGTGGTCTGGCCAGAGGTAAGTTGGTGCAGGCCGTCAAGGTTTATGGTTACACTCATTTTTTGCCTTTTGCCGGTTTTCCGCAGTGCGGGCAGTCGGGGTCTTTTTTAATTTTAAACTCGGTAAATTTCATATTGAGCCCGTCGTAGACTAAAAGTCTATCGGTCAGCAGCTGCCCTATGCCCATCAGGTACTTTATCACCTCGGTGGCCTGGATGCAGCCTATAACCGCCGGGGTTACCCCGATTACCGGGAATGCCTCTTCGGGTATAGTCCCCCGGTAGAGGCACCTTAAACAGGCGCTCTTTCCCGGTATCACCGTCAGGGCCCGGCCCTCAAAGCCGTAAACCGCACCGTGAAAGAAGGGGATATTATTTTCTATGGCTGCCTTATTGAGCAGGTAGCGGGTGGGCAGGTTGTCCATGGCATCAACGATTAAATCACAGCCGGCCACCAGTTGAGAGATATTGGCCCGGGTTATCTTTTCCTCGATGGCTTCTATGGCCACGTCGGGATTCAGTTGCTTTAGCTTACTTTGGGCCGAGCCGACCTTTGTTTGGCCTATGTCGGCCGGCCAGTGCAGTACCTGCCGGTTGAGGTTACTCAGCTCAACCCGGTCGTGGTCAACGATGCGCAGTGTTCCTATCCCGGCGGCGGCCAGATAGGTGGCCGACGAGGAACCCAGCCCGCCAACACCGGCAACGAAGACCCTGGCCTTTTTGAGCTTCTCCTGCCCTTCGAGCCCGAAGCCCTTTAGCATTACCTGGCGGGCATACTTTTCCTGTTCGTCTTTGCTAAGCATTTTGGCACCCCCTTATAACGGGTTAGCCGCCGCCGATTATCGTGTCCAGAACAATGATATGATAATATTAACTAACTCCTCCGGTTAAGGCAAGGTACCGGGCGGTTTATTTTAGCCCTTTAATCTCTCTTCGTTGGCGTAGAGGTTCATTTTTTTATCGCGGGCAAAGCCGACCAGGGTTACCCCCAGATTTTGAGCCAGCCTCACCCCCAGGCTGGTGGGGGCGGCTCTGGAGATAAGCAGGGGGACGTTTCTCCTGGCTACCTTGAGCATTACCTCCGATGAGACCCGCCCGCTGGTAATGAGCAGGCGCCCGGCGGTGGCTATATCTTTGAGCAGGCATTCTCCGAAGACCTTGTCGATGGCGTTATGCCGGCCTATGTCCTCGCTGAAGACCAGTATTTTTTCGGCATCGGCCAGTGCGGCGCTGTGCACCCCGCCGGTGGCTTTGAATATTTCCGAGTGCCGGACAAAATCGTCCATAAGGGCGAAGACCTGCGGGGCTGATATTTCAATATCCGAATCGACTTTTTTGACCTGGTTACGGGGGGCGGGCTTGATATCTTTGTTGGTTTTCACCCGCACTGTGCCCTTCTTCCGGTCGATGGTTATCCTAGCGATGTCATCGTGGCTGTTGATTAAGCCTTCCGAGGCGAGGAAGCCGGCCGCCAGGTATTTGAGGTTCCGGGGGGAGCAGGGCAGGGTGGCCACCTCTTTGTTATTGAGGGTGATGGTAAGGGGAAACTCTCTGACTACTACATCGGTATCTATGCTCCGGCTGGTGTCGGTAACGCGCCATATGGGGAACTGCTCTATAATATCTGCCATCGCTACCTCTATATTATATACATTTTCACCTTTTGCGCCTATACCTGCGTCTTTAATCTTGGCGTGACGCCTGATTTAATGTTACAATAGGGGCTAGTGTAATCTCCATCTTTCCATTTTAACTAGAGGGTTTGACAGATAATATTATATTTAATAGGAACTAGAATACGGCAACCGTTTGCCGCATATCGGGAGTCTAAGTGAAGAAGGTATACGTTAAGGAAGAGGTCTGCATCGGCTGCCACCTCTGCGAGGTATATTGCCAGCTGAAACACTCCCACACTAAAGATCTGGTCAAGGCGTTCAAGCGGGAATCACCGCCGCCACTGCCCCGGCTCCGGGTGGATGAGGAGGGGGTGGTATCGCTATCGGTGCGCTGCCAGCAGTGTGAGGACGCCCCCTGTGTCCAGGCTTGCCTTACCGGCGCCCTTAGCCGTGACCCGGAAAGCCGGCTGGTCAAGGTGGATGAGGATAAGTGCGTCGGCTGCTGGACCTGCCTGCTGGTCTGCCCGCTGGCGGCGATAAAGCCGGATACCGAGCGGAAGAGGGCGCTTAAGTGCGACCTCTGCCAGGGAGAGGAAATACCGATCTGCGTGGCTAACTGCCCCAATGAAGCGCTGGTCTATGTTGAGGTATAAGATATGATTGCCATAATAGACTATGGCGCCGGTAATCTGCGCAGCGTGGTCAACGCCATCAGCCGTCTGGGCTATGAGGCGAAGGTGGTCAGCAACCCCGAAGAGGTTATCAGCGCCCGGATGGTTATCCTGCCCGGGGTGGGGGCGGCGGCCGATACCATGGCCAGTTTGCGGAAAACGGGGCTGGACAGCGCGGTTAAGCGCTATATTGCCGAGGGGCGGCCCTTTTTGGGGGTCTGCATCGGCATGCAGGTGCTGTTCGGCGGTACCGAAGAGGGCGGTTGGCAGGAGTGCCTGGGCGTTATTCCCGGGGCGGTGCGCAAGTTTGCCCCGGGCTTGAAGGTTCCCCACATGGGTTGGAACCAGGTAAAGCAAAAGATTGCTCACCCCATCTTCGAGGGCATACCCGATGAGGCTAACTTCTACTTCGTCCACAGCTACTATGTTAAGCCGGAGGACGGGTCGCTGGTAGCCGGCGAGACCGAATACGGCATTCCGTTCTGCAGCGTGGTGGCTAAAGATAACCTGGTGGCCACCCAGTTCCACCCGGAAAAGAGCGGGGAGATGGGGCTTAAAGTATATGATAATTTTATTAAGAGCGCCCTGGGAGAAAAAGCGGGCGGGCGGTAAGAAATGGCGAAGGCAGAGAAAATAAAATATTTGATTATCGGCAACTCGGCCGGGGGCATCGGCGCCGCCGAGGCCATCCGGGGGGTGGATAAGACGGGGACGGTGGCTATCGTCTCCGACGAGCCTTACCCGGCCTACTCGCGGCCGCTTATCTCCGAGCACCTTGCCGAGGGGCGTCCCCTGGAGAAGATGCTCTACCGCCCGGCCGATTTCTACCAGAAGAACAAAATCAAGACTTTATTCGGCGATAAGGTTAAGCGGATTAATTTCGGCGAGCGCACTCTTGAGCTGGAGAACGGGCGAAGCATTGCTTGGCGGAAGCTGCTGATTGCCGCCGGCGGCTCACCCATCGTGCCTAAGATGGAGGGCAAAGATTTAAAGGGGGTTTTCACCTTTACCACCCTCGATGATGCCAAGGCAATCGATAATTTCCTGAAACAGCGCCAGGGGAATATAAAGGCGGTGGTCATCGGCGGGGGGCTTATCGGGGTGAGCGCCACCGAAGCCCTGCTGAAGAGGGGGGTGGAGGTAAGCATCGTCGAGATGAAGGACTGGGTTTTGAACACCATCCTCGATGAGGAGGCGGCGGCGCTGGAAGCCGAAGCCCTGACTAAGGCTGGTGTTGACATAATAACCGGACACACTGTGGCTAAAATAAACGGCAGCCGGCTGGGCGAGGTTAACGGTGTCAGCCTTGATGACGGGCGGTCTATACCCTGCGACATGGTCGTCGTCGCCATCGGTGTTATTCCGCGCCTTGACCTGGTATCTAATAACGGAGTCAAGACCAACCGGGGCATTATCGTTGACCGCCGCATGGCTACATCCGTAGCCGGTGTCTATGCCTGCGGGGATGTGGCTGAGGCCTATGATTTCGTCTACGGGGAGAACCGTGTGACCCCGGTTTGGCCCAACGCCTACGTTGGGGGTAGGGTTGCCGGCTTGAATATGGCCGGTAAGAAAGCCGAGTATGAGGGCGGCACCGCCATGAACGCCCTCAAGTATTTCGGGGTGAATATCGTCTCGGCGGGGATGGTTAATGCGCCCGACGACAGCTACGAGGTTTTAATAAAAAGGGGCGACGGCATCTATAAAAAAGTGATAATTAAAGGCGGTAAGATACTGGGCCTGGTCTTGGCTGGCGATATAGAGAAAGCGGGCATAATCTACAATTTAATGAAGGACAGGGTGAACGTGAAGGCTTTTAAAGAAACGCTGGTTAGCGACGACTTCGGCCTTGCCTCTCTGCCGGAGGAAATCTGGCGGGCCCGGCTTGAAATACCGGAAGAGGCGGTTATCGGAGAACAGGCGTGAAGAATATCAGGCAGATAAATAACCCCAACCGGGATAACAAAGTAACAGACGCCTGCTCTATATTCGGGGCGATGGATACCACCGGCCGGCGGTTTTCCGGCGAGGGGGTCATCAGTGCGAGCGCCAACATGCACGACCGCGGCAACGGGCTGGGCGGCGGCTTTGCCGTCTATGGCCTCTACCCGGATTACGCCGACCAGTACGCCTTTCACGTCATGTATTTAAGCCAGCAGGGCAGGCAGGAGACGGAGGCGTTTCTAGAGGATAATTTCAGCATTATTGAGCAGCAGGAGGTGCCGACACGGCCGTCACCGGTAATCAAAGACCCGCCGCTGGTCCGGCGCTATTTTCTTGACATAAATAAAAATAAACCCAAAAAGCAGTCCGGTGATGACTATGTCATGGCCAGGGTTATGCACATAAATACTAAATTGTCCGACAGCTTTGTCTTTTCCAGCGGTAAGAACATGGGTGTCTTTAAGGGGGTGGGCTACCCTGAAGAGATAGCCGATTACTTCTGCCTGGAGCAGTACCGGGGCTACCTGTGGACGGCCCACGGGCGGTTCCCCACCAATTCCCCCGGCTGGTGGGGCGGGGCACACCCGTTCTGCATACTGGACTGGACGGTGATTCACAACGGCGAGATTTCGTCCTACGGAATAAATAAGCGCTATTTAGAGCAGTACGGCTACCAGTGCACCATGCAGACCGATACCGAGGTGATAGCCTACGCCGTTGACCTGCTCATGCGGCAGCACCACCTGCCGCTGGAGATAGTGGCTAAAATCCTGGCGCCGCCTTTCTGGAACAGTATCGAGCGCATGCCGCCCGAGGAGCAGAAGCTGATGCTGGCCCTGCGCCAGGTGTACGGCAGCCTGCTCCTGAACGGGCCGTTTGCCGTAATTATCGCCCACCACGGCGAGATGATTGGGCTGACCGACCGCATCCGCCTGAGGCCGCTCACCGTCGGGGAGAAGGGTGATATGCTCTATCTATCTTCCGAAGAATCGGCGATACGCCTGATAGCCCCCGACCTGGATAAAGCCTGGATACCGATGGGCGGCCAGCCGGTCGTCGGCAGGCTGAAGACGGGGGCTAAAAATAGAGTAGCCGCCGGAGGGGCCAGATAAGATGCTGACCAAGCGGATTATACCCTGCCTGGATGTCAAAGGCGGGCGGGTGGTCAAGGGGAAAAGCTTCGTCCAGCTTAGAGACGCCGGCGACCCGGTGGAGCTTGCCGATTTTTACTATAAGGGAGGCGCCGACGAGCTGGTCTTTCTGGATATCACGGCTACCCCGGAGGGGCGCGACACCATGGTTGACGTGGTGGAGCGTATTTCGGCGAAGATATTTATGCCTCTGACCGTCGGCGGGGGGCTGCGCACCATCACCAATATACGCCGCATGCTGCTGGCCGGTGCCGATAAGATTTCCATCAATACCGAGGCGGTGCTAAAACCTAATTTGATTAAACAGGGCGCCGAAAAGTTCGGCAGCCAGTGCATCGTGGTGGCCATAGACGCCAAGAGGATAAGCGGGGGAAAGCAACCCAAGTGGGAGGTTTATATCCAGAGTGGGCAGAAACCGACCGGGCTTGACGCTATCGAGTGGGCTAAAAAGGTGGTGGAGCTTGGGGCCGGAGAAATACTGCTGACCAGCATGGACGCCGATGGGCACCAGACGGGCTATGACAACGAGCTTACCCGCGCCATCTCCGAGGTGGTGAGCGTGCCGGTGATTGCCAGCGGCGGCGGCGGCAGCCCGGAAGACCTCTATCAGGCGCTGATTGCCGGCAAGGCGGACGCCGTGCTGGCGGCCAGCATCTTTCACTATGGGACTTACTCCATAAATGATATAAAGAAATACCTGTCAGAGCGGGGAATACCGGTGCGGATGCAGGGAGGCTCAAGAAGATGAAGACCTATATAGCACCTAAATTTATCATAAAGCGGGACCCGGAGCGCTGCATCCAGTGCAAGGTTTGTGTCAACCAGTGCTCTTTTGACGCTAATTATTATGATGCCGAAGATAACGAGGTCAGGAGCCTCGAGGAGAACTGCGTCGGCTGTCACCGCTGTGAGATATTTTGCCCCACCCAGGCGCTGACCATCAGCCGCAACCCGCAGGAATACCGCCAGAACTATAACTGGCGCCCCGAGGTTATCGAGGATATCAACAAGCAGGCCGAGACGGGCGGGGTACTGCTCACCGGCATGGGCGACGATAAGGAGCAGAGAATCTACTGGGACCACCTGTTGCTCAACGCCAGCCAGGTGACCAACCCGTCTATCGACCCCCTCCGTGAGCCGATGGAGCTTACCACCTGGCTGGGGCGGAAACCCGACCGGCTGGAGTTCGACGATAAATCTCACAAACTGAAAACGACACTGGCGCCCCAGGTGAGGCTGGAGGTGCCGATAATATTCGCCGCCATGTCCTACGGGGCGGTGAGCCTTAACGTGCACACCTCTCTAGCCCGGGCGGCTACCGAGATGGGCACCCTCTGGAACACAGGAGAGGGCGGGCTGCACCCCAGCTTGTATAAATACGGCGATAACACCATCGTTCAGGTGGCTTCCGGGCGCTTCGGCGTGCAGTCCGACTACCTGAACGCGGGAAGGGTGGTCGAGATTAAAATCGGGCAGGGAGCCAAGCCGGGAATCGGCGGGCATTTACCCGGAGAAAAGGTAAGCGCCGAGGTATCGTTAACAAGGATGATTCCCCAGGGCACTGATGCTATATCGCCGGCGCCCCAGCATGATATTTACTCTATCGAGGACCTGGCGCAGCTTATATACGCTTTAAAAGAGGCGACCAACTACACCAAGCCGATATCGGTCAAGATTGCCGCCGTCCATAACGCGGCGGCTATCGCCAGTGGCATTGTGCGGGGCGGCGCCGATATTATCGTTCTTGATGGGCTGAGGGGCTCTACCGGTGCGGCGCCCAAAGTCATCCGGGATAACGTGGGCATACCCATCGAGCTGGCGCTGGCTGCGGTGGACAGCCGTTTGCGCGAAGAGGGCATACGCAACCAGGCTTCAGTTGTGGTTTCCGGCGGCATCAGGAACAGCGGCGACGTGGTCAAAGCCATCGCTCTTGGGGCGGACGCCGTCTGTATCGGCACGGCGGCGCTTATTGCCCTGGGCTGCCATGTCTGCCAGCAGTGCCATACCGGCAAGTGCGCCTGGGGCATCTGCACCACCGACCTCCGCCTGACCAAGCGGGTCAATCCCGACATCGGCGCTCGACGTTTAGCTAACCTATTGCGGGGCTGGAGCATAGAGCTGAAAGATATACTGGGGGGGCTGGGGGTCAACGCCATTGAGAGCCTGCGGGGCAACCGCCTGCACCTGAGGGGGGTGGGGCTGACCGATACCGAGCTGGAAATTCTGGGAGTAGGGATGGCCGGAAGTTAATTATGGCAAGCAGAAAAAACTCGGTGGTTAAGATGGATGCCAGCGGTGTTTACTACCGCCAGCTTAACGCTAATTTAAGAAAAGCCGTGACCGACAGCGTGCGCCGCATCGAGCTGCGCAATGTACACGGGCAGAGGTATATCGGCACAGACCTGAATAAGCCGGTGGAGATTGAGATATTCGGCACCCCCGGCAATGACCTGGGGGCCTTTATGAACGGGCCCAGGATTATCGTGCGGGGCAACGCCCAGGATTGCTGCGGCAACACCATGAACGACGGCGAGATAGTAATCCACGGGCATGCCGGAGATATTATCGGGCTATCGGCGCGGGGTGGCAAAATCTTTGTCCGCGAGGACGTGGGCTACCGTGCCGGTATCCATATGAAAGAATACCAGGGCCGGAGGCCGGCTCTGGTTATCGGGGGCACCGCTCAGGACTTCGCCGGCGAGTATATGGCCGGCGGCGTGCTGGTTCTGCTGGGCCTGAATTTAAAAGAGGGCGAGAGCCACAAAGCCAATTTCATCGGCACCGGCATGCACGGCGGCGTTATCTATCTGAGGGGAAGCGTCGAGGAGTACCAGCTGGGTAAAGAAGTGGGAGTCGCTCCTCTGGAAGATAGCGACCGTGAAGCCCTCAAGCAGCTGGTTGGCGAGTTCGCCGCCCACTTCGGCTACGACGCCGACGAGATACTGAATCATAAGTTTATCAAGCTATTCCCCCGCTGGCTGCGGCCCTACGGCCGGCTCTACGCCTACTAGCTGATATCGGTGGCGACAGAATTTTTCCCTGCGGTGGAGCGTGTAGTTCGTACCCGCACCGGCGATAGCCACCAATACCATCCGGGCAGTTGCCAGTTCAAGCTGTATGTAGTAAATTTATGATAATAACTACATTGATGTAAAATAGCAGAATTCTATGAACGACTATTAACAGGGGAGGTGGTAGCAATGGCAAACAGGAGCAGGGCCGAGGCTAATGATTCTATCTTAAAGACGGCCAAGGAGCATGATGTTAAGTTTATCCGGCTGTGGTTTACCGATATACAGGGTATTCTCAAGAGCTTTGCCATAACTGTGGAAGAGCTAGAAGGAGCCCTGGCCGAAGGAATGGGTTTTGACGGGTCGTCGATTCACGGGTTTGCCCGGATTGACGAGAGTGACATGGTAGCCCTGCCCGACCCCAATACCTTCCAGCTGCTGCCCTGGCGGCCGCGCGAGAACAATGCCGTGGCCCGCATGTTCTGTGACATCTTGAGGCCGGAGGGTGCGCCTTTTGAGGGCGACCCAAGGTATATCCTCAAAAGGAACCTTAAGAGGGCGGCTGAACTGGGCTATACCTACTATGTGGGGCCGGAGCTGGAGTTCTTCTATTTCCGGGATTCCGAGAGCACCGTGCTGCTGGACCAGGGGGGGTACTTTGATATGACTCCGCGGGACGCCGCCATAGAAATGAGGAAGGATACCGTTCTGGACCTGGAGGACATGGGTATCGGTGTTGAGTATTCCCATCATGAGGTGGCGCCCAGCCAGCATGAGATAGACATGAGGTACACCGACGCCCTGACCATGGCCGATAACGTGATGACCTATCGCCTTGTTGTCAAAGAGGTAGCCCTCAGGCACGGCGTCTATGCTACCTTTATGCCCAAGCCCATCTTCGGTATCAACGGTAGCGGCATGCATGTCCACCAGTCGCTTTTCAAGGGCGAACGGAACGCTTTCTTTGATAAAGATGATGACTATCACCTGTCCAGGATAGCCAGGAGCTATATCGCCGGACTGCTGGCCCATGCTCCCGAGATTACGGCGGTGACCAACCAGTGGGTCAACTCTTACAAGCGGCTGGTCCCCGGCTACGAAGCACCGGTATATCTTTCCTGGGCGCGGCGCAACCGCTCTGACTTAATCAGAGTGCCGGAATACCGGCCGGGCAGAGAGAAGGCGACCAGAATTGAATACCGGTCTCCCGACCCCGCCTGCAACCCCTACCTTGCCTTCAGCGTCATGCTGGCCGCCGGGCTGGAGGGCATTGAGAAGGGGCTGGAGCCACCCAAGCCCGTAGAGGAAAACGTTTATGAGATGACCGAGCAGGAGAGGGAGAAGCGTGGGATAGGCGCCCTGCCCGCCAGCCTGCTGGAGGCCATCTTGTTAACCGAGAAGAGCGAGGTGGTGCGCAAGGCTCTCGGCGAGCATGTCTTTGAGGCTTTCATCCAGAACAAGAAAATAGAGTGGAACCAGTACCGTGCTCAGGTGACCGAGTACGAGCTGAAGAAATACCTGCCCATATTATAAAATCGAGAGGGGGGCCGCTATGCCGCAGTTAGGTGAAGGACGTCGGCTGCGCATTGGGATGGCTCAGCTCAACGCCACCGTGGGCGATTTTGCCGGCAACCGGCGAAAAATCCTGGGTGCAATTAAAGAAGCCAGGTCTCTGGGGGTGGATTTGTTAGCTTTCCCGGAGCTGGCTACCTGCGGCTATCCGCCCGAAGACCTGCTTTTTAAGCCCAAGTTTATCGCCGAGAACCTGCGGTCGCTGGATAAAGTTATTGAGGCGGCAAAGGGGCTGGCTGTTGTTGTCGGCTTTGTTGATGCCAAAGAGGATACCTATAACGCGGCCGCCGTAATTTATGACGGTAAGCTTATCGGCGTCTATCACAAGATATTTCTGCCCAACTACGGCGTTTTTGATGAGAACCGCTACTTCCGCGCCGGCGACCAGTGCCCGGTCTATACTATCGGCGGCATCGGGCTGGGTATTAACATCTGCGAGGACATCTGGTATGAGGATGGGCCGGCTACCGCCCAGGCCGGCGCCGGAGCCGAGGTTATCGTCACCATAAGCGCTTCGCCCTATCACTTCGGTAAGGTGAGCTTAAGGGAGAGAATGATAGTCTCCCGCGCCACCGATAACGTGGCTATCTTTACTCACACCAACCTGGTGGGGGGGCAGGACGAACTGGTCTTCGACGGCAACAGTATAGCCGTGGATGAGCAGGGGCGGCTGCTGGCCCGGGGTAAGCAGTTTGAGGAAGACCTGATAGTGGCCGACCTGGATGTTGATTCCGTCTTCCGGGCGCGCCTTCACGACCCCCGCTGGCGAAAAGGGTCACCGCCCGCCGGCAAGCCGAGGTGGCCCACGCCGAGAGTAGTGGTATCCGGGGCGCCGTTGGCTAAGAAGAAGCCGCTCTTACCCCCCAGAGAAGTCGAGCTGCGGGGGGCGCCGGGCGAGGTTTATGATGCGCTGGTGCTGGGCACCGGTGACTACGTCCGCAAGAACGGCTTTGAGAAGGTTTTGATAGGGCTTTCCGGGGGGCTGGATTCTAGCCTGGTGGCGGCTATCGCCGTTGACGCCATGGGTAAATCCAACGTGGTGGGGGTGGCTATGCCTTCCCGGTACTCTTCCCCCGGCAGCCTTTCCGACGCCAAACTGCTGGCCAAGAACCTGGGCATAAAGCTGCTGACCATCCCGATAGAGGGGATGTTTAAAGCCTACCTGGATACACTGGCCGGGGCTTTTAAGGGGACGGAACCCAATGTAGCCGAGGAGAATATCCAGGCGCGTATAAGGGGCAATATACTGATGGCGCTGTCCAATAAGTTCGGCTGGCTGGTGCTGCCCACCGGTAACAAGAGCGAGATGGCTACCGGCTACACCACGCTGTACGGGGATATGGCCGGCGGCTTTGCCGTGATAAAAGATGTGCCCAAGACCCTGGTTTATAAGCTGGCCGGATACCGTAATCGGATTTCCGGTTCTGATATAATACCGGCGGCTATTATCGATAAGCCCCCTTCGGCGGAGCTGAAGCCGGAGCAAAAGGATACCGACACCCTGCCCTCGTATGAGCTGCTCGACCCGGTGCTGACGGCCTATGTTGAGGAAGATAAGAGCGTGGAGCAGATAATCGCCCTGGGCAACGATGAAAAAATGGTAAAGCGGGTGGCCCGGCTGGTGGACGCCAGCGAGTACAAGCGCCGGCAGGCGCCGCCGGTTAAAATAACCCCCAGAGCCTTTGGCCGGGACCGGCGGCTGCCCATTACCAACCGCTTCAAAGGCTCGTAAGGCGGTAAAAATGCCGGCGGGCTGTTCGTTTTCCGGGTAAACCTGGAGGCAGGCGCTGCCAGGTATTAGAAGAATGCCTAGTGGTGGGGTATTTGGTGGGGGATAAGTGAGTGGGGTTTCTCCTGTCCGTGGGCTTCCATCAGCTGTTCGTTACCCATGATTTCCTGCGGGTCGCCGTCGGCAACGATTCTGCCCTCGTCTATTAAAATGACGCGCTCGCATACCTCTAGGATAAGCTCGAGGTCGTGAGAGGCGACCAGGATGGTCTCGGCTGACGACTGCAGGAGGCGAATGAGGCGGCGCCGGGAGCGGATGTCCAGATTGGCGCTGGGTTCATCATACATCACCAGTTCCGGGTGCATCGCCAGCACGCTGGCGATTGACACTATGCGCTTCTCTCCCTCCGAGAGGTGATGCACCGGCCTGTCGGCGAGGCGGCTGGCTCCTACGGTTAATAGCGCCGCTTTTACCCTGGCCTCCACCTCTTCCCTGGGGAGCCCCATGTTCTGCAGCCCGAAGGCGACGTCTTCTCTTACCGACGGGCAGAAAAGCTGGTCATCCGGGTTCTGGAAGACCAGGGCTACCTGGGGATTGAACTTGCCGAAGGCAACCGGTCTTCCCAGCAGGGAGACCCCTCCGGCGCTGGGCTTGAGCATGCCGCCGATAGCCAGGAAAAGGGTGGTCTTGCCGGCGCCGTTGGGCCCGATTAACCCCACCCTCTGCCCCGGCATCACCTCGAAGGTTATATCCTGCAGGACGCTGGCGTTATCCGGATAGGAGAAACACACCCCGCTGGCGGCCAGCACCGGCCCGGCGGTTTCCGGTGGTAATATCCTCGCTTCTAATATTTCGTCCATCTTTTAATCACTGGCTTTTAATCACTGTAGTATAGCGGCAATATTGTGCCCGAGCAAGATATCACCGGCGACCAGGGCGGCGGCGGTGAGGGCAACGGCCACCAGAATGAACACGTCTGCCGGGTGGGTCTTAAATTCTCCCTGAGGGCGGGAGGACTGGCCGTAGCCCCGCAGAATCATCGCTTTATAGACCCATTCCGAGCGCTCATAACTGCGCACCAGCAGGCTGCCGCTTAACCAGGCGAAGGTCTTAAGCCCGGCGGGGCTGAAACTGTGCTGGCGGAAGCCGCGCAGCCTCATCGAGGTCAGCATACGGCCCAGGTCCTGCCCCAGCTCGTGAAGGTAGCGGAAGGCAAGCAGGGCCATATCGACCATGATGAGGGGCAGCCCCAGCGCCCTCATCGCCTTGATGCTGTTGAGCAGGGGCGTCGTGCCGAGCAGGGTGATGCCGACGGTTACGATGCAGACAAAGCGGACGGCAATTAAGAGTGCCGCCAGCAGTCCCTCCTGGTGCAGCGCCAGGGGGCCGAGATTGGCTATGACCGTTTCTCCGGAAAGGAAGGGCAGGGTGAGCACTATCACCAGGATGATGAAAGAGGGAAAGCGCAGCCACCTCAGTATGAAGCGGGCGGGCAGCCCGGAGACAATATAGATGGCGGCGGTGACCAGCACCATCGCCAGCAGCATCCGGAGGTCCCGGAGAAAGGAGAAAGCAAAGACCAGGATAATAAGGCCGACCAGCTTGTAGCGGGCGTCCCAGCGGTGCAGGGGCGAATTAAGGCTGGCGTATTCGTCTATCCCCAGTTTCATAGGCTGCTCAGCATGGCGGGCCGTACCCGCCGCAGGAAGATAACCAGAAAGGCGGTTATGACGCCCTCAATAAGCATAAGCGGCAGGTGAGCGATGGCCAGGGCGAATATGGCGGTTTGCTCTACCGCCGCGTTCAAATCAGCCGGCAGGCTGGTGAGCAGAATGGCCACGAACATGGCTACCGAAAGTCCTAGAGCCACGAAGCCGGCTAAAAAGCCGAAAACGCCGTCCTTGCGAGGGCTTTCTTTATTGCCTATTTTGCGCAGGCGGAAGATATAGGCGGCTATAATGGCCGGCAGCCCCATAATAATGGCGTTTACCCCCAGGGTGGTCAGCCCGCCGTGGCCGAACATCACCGCCTGAAAGAACAGCCCGATGAGGATAGCCGGAAAGGCGTAATAGCCTAAGAGAGCGCCCATAAGGCCGTTGAGTACCAGGTGAACGCTGGTGGGAGGAATCGGTATGTGAATCAGCGAGACGACGAAAAAGGCGGCTGTCATCAGGGAGGCTTTGGGAATATCCTGGCGCGGGTCTTCCTTCTGTTTTACCTTGTGCAGGGAATACCAGGTGACGGCGGCGGTAGCGGCATAACCGGCGGCGGTTACCCCTATCGGGAGAATGCCATCGGGGATGTGCATCAGGCCGGCCGCCTCCGCCGGAAATATAACGCGGTGCCAATGCTCCCCCAGATAACGCAGGCGGCCATCAGCCCAATCTGGAGGTAGCTGGCGCCGCCTATACCGCCGCTGGCGGCGGTGCTTCCACCGACGGGGATATGTATCATGCCGCCATGCCCGGCCAGCCGCACCTGTACGTCCCAGGTGCCGGGTATGGAGGTATCGGGAGTGAAGCTGAAGCGGCCCTCGTCGTCGCAGACGCCGGTGAGCCAGGGGGTGGAGGGGTCGTCGGGGGCATAGACCGCCACCTGGGCACCGGCCATAGGTTCGCCGCTGTCGTATTTGGCTACAATCTTAATCTCTACATCGCTGCTGTACTGGATATTGACCCCGTGAGCCAGCGCCGGTGCCGGCAGCAGCAGGCTCAGCGCCAGCACCCCGATAACAACGGCTATAGCTTTCCACTTCTTAGGCATTCCGCGCTCCTCTGGCCGTAATTACTGGCAGCCGCAGTGGCAGTGACCCTCGCCGACATGTCCCAGGTGCATCCCGGACATATCCAGCACGTCTTCTGCCTGGGCACCGCCGGCGAAGGGCTCAAAGCCGATGGCGCCCAGGTTAAGCTCGTCATCCATTGGCAGGTCGCCGCTGCCGAAGATATGGTCGAAGTGGAAGGTCATCTCCAGGTCGGCGGTACCGTTTTCCGGCACAATGCCCTTGCGCTCGTCACCGACGTACTCGCCGCACTGGTACTGGCACTCTTCCTCAACATTAATATTGAATTCTACAATCTGCCCGCCCTTCTCGGCGGTGCCGATCATTACTAGGGAATAGCCGGCGGCGGGGCCGGATTCGGCTCTGGCCATATTAAAGGCGAGGGCGTTGTAGTGCCCGACGGGCACATCAGAAACACTGCCCACCAGTAACGGCTCAGCGTCGGCGTCACCCTCCGCCAGGTCGATGGTATAGGTTCCATCGAGGCCGACGGTGTCCTTACCGCTGATGCCGCCCCCCGTCTGGGGGTCGTAGGGGGGGTCGGTCTGGTAGGCGGCGATGCCGTCCAGTGTTATATAGACATGGTCGAACTGGATGCTCCAGCCGTCCTTGGAGACAAATCCCTGGCGCACAAAGCCCTCTCCGTTGGCGTAGAACTCAAGCGTCCCCGTGGCTTTGCCGCCGGGACAGCCGGCCAGTACCATGGCCAGAATCAGCAGGGGAATGGCAATAAAAACAGCCCTCTTTTTCATAAGACCTCCTTTTTTATTCTTTGCGAAAGGGCGCAATTGCGATTGGTCGCAGTATAAAGGCACAAAAAAATTTACCGGTTAACTAACCGGTCTTTCTCTGGCACTCGGGGCAGAGCCCGCTCATAACCACGTGCTTGAAATCAATGTGAAAGCCGTACTCCTTCCCGATTAGCTTCTCCACCGGGGTGAAAATATCTTCATCGCAGTCTATGGACTGGCCGCATTTGCGGCACACCAGGTGATGGTGGTGCCCTTCTTCGGGGTGGTGATAGATGAACTTGTCGCCCAGTGCGCTTTTGTACACACAGCCGGCCTTTTCCAGGATTTCCAGGGTGCGGTATATGGTTGACTTATGTACCCCCGGCATTCTGTCCTGGACATGGTCGATGATCTTCTCGGCGGTGAGGTGGGCCTCATTATCATGGATGATATCCATGATCAGTTTACGCTGAGGAGTAAGTTTAAATCCCTTTTCCTTGAATGTGACAACGCAACTCATCGTTATTGCACCTGGTCGTAATTATAATCCGGGCCGGGGTGTTCTGTCAATAAGTTAGTAGGTAGGAAAATAAACTACTCTCCGCAAGGTTGACAATCGAGAAGGAGTACATTTTCCAGATAGCCATCGCATATCCCCATCACGGCTACTGTTTGCCCCACTTCCAGCTTGGCTACCTGTGATTCATATCTTGTATCAAAAATGCAATCGATTCCTCGCGCCCCATCCTCTCCGTCGCCAGATATCAGTACTTCAGGGGCTTCAAAAATATAATCCGTGCCTACATAATATATTACGCCAGTCACTTTAAGAAGGTTGTCCTTATAGAGCGCACCCGCCGCTGCC
>Ga0307426_1001157_pt1 | contig 17739 bp, 13 predicted proteins | sample SalMarWE160340MG_FD_202165 | JGI IMG/M metagenome (GOLD analysis project Ga0307426, IMG submission 202165) | Salt marsh sediment microbial communities from the Plum Island Ecosystem LTER, Massachusetts, United States - WE1603-40 | ecosystem: Environmental > Aquatic > Marine > Intertidal zone >... | reverse complement strand
CCTAATTCGCCATGCACAAACTATCTGGAATCGTCAAAAAAGGATTCAAGGCCAGAGTGACTCGCCGCTAACGGTCGAAGGAGAGCGCCAGGCCGGGCGATGGGGCGAGATTTTAAAGCAATTTTCGTGGGACCGCATCCTGGCCAGTGATACCGGGCGTGCGGTGAAAACGGCCAAATTAATCAATGATTGTCTAAATCTCTCGTTGACGACGGATCCGCGCCTCCGGGAGCAGGATTGGGGACAGTGGGCGGGGAAAACGGTTGCCCAGTTAAAAACCGAGGCTCCCCGAAAGCTGGATGAGGAGGTTCGCGCCGGCTGGGATTTTTGCCCGCCGGAGGGTGAAGATCGCCGCAGCGTTTTGGCAAGGAGCCTAAAAGCCTTGGAGGCAGCTGCTGAAAAATGGCCGGGAGATGACATCCTGGTTGTCACCCACGAGGGCGTGGTTAAAAGTCTAGTTTACCATCTTTGCGATCGAAAGTTTATTGCGAGTGAGCCTGCAATCCTTAAATCCTATCAGCTTCACCGGTTGGTTTATCAAAACAGGAGGCTTCGGATAGAGGAAGTAAATGCGGTAGAACTAGAGTCTTAATTGTGATTTACTTGTACTCTGGGCAAAACTTTTAAAAACACAGGATACCCGGATTAAAATCGCTTGAAGGCTGGGAGGCCTGAAGGCTCAGAGGAGAGAAGGTTCCAGCTTCCCGGCATTATAGCATCCCAGCTTCCCAGCCACCCGTATTTACAACTGTGATTTCGTTACGGCGGACACCACATGACGCATGTTCGAATCAGAGTAAATTTTATCGGATAGAGATATGCAATACCTGATGATTCACGATCTGCGCCGTGAATATTTTGATCTGCGCCAGGATCAACACCGCCTGACTTTCGATGACGGTCTTTTTTGGCAGTATTAATGACCCCTGTTAAAAAAACATTTAGAGAATATAATTGACCTTCTCTGCGAAATAATTCAAAATACTATTGTAAAACAACTTATTAATATTCTTAGCCTTTCTGAACATGATGGAATTATCTGCGGCCTTAGGGCAGCGGTATGGAGGAGCAGCAATAGTTGATACGGCTGAAGAGACCTTTAACCCACTAAGCCACGCTTATGAGGAGGAATGGTATGAAGAAACTTACATGGCTTATCGTTACCCTCGGAGTGATGTGCCTGGCGGCAGCACCTCTCTATGCCGGCGGCATCATCAACAAGCAGAATCAGAGTGCTGACTACATCCGCACCCTGAACCGGAATGCGGCAACCGATTATGCCGACATTGCCGTATTCAATCCGGCCGGCATCGCAAAAATGCCTGAAGACGGGCTCTACGTCAAGCTGGATGCGATGTATTTTGACAAGGACTATTCCAACACGGTTCCCGGATTCGGCAAATTGGACCAGGATGAGCCGTCGATCATTCCCGGCTTTTTTTCGATTTACAAAAAGAACAAATGGGGCGGCTTTTTCGCCCTGACCATTCCCGCCGGCGGCGGCGAGCTCGATTATAAAGACGGCGATGCGCGGACAGTCGCCATCGGGACAGGAATCGCAGCTATTTATAACCCCGCCCTCGGAGGAAATTATTTAATTACGGACCAATCGCTTAAAGTCAAAGAAAGCACCGTTTACGGCTTTAACTTCGGCGGGACCTATGCCATCACAGACTGGGTCTCTGTTGCTGCAGGTGCACGATATTCAACCGGGAAAAGATCCTTCAAAGGGGATGTGACACTCACAGACGTCAGCGGTGCGAGCCCTATTCCGACGGTCCCCCTCAAACTTAAAATCGATCAGGACGCCGATGGCTGGGCTGGAATTCTGGGGGTCAATTTCTCATTGCTGGATGACCGGCTCAATGCCGCCCTGACTTACTTCTCCAACACCAAGATGAACTATAAAATCGATGTCAAACAGGATACCGTCCTGCTAAATGGGGCCAATCTTTCCGATGTGATCGGACAAAGCGACGGTTCCAAAAGACGCATCGATATACCGGGTCTGCTCGGTTTTGGTATATCTTACAGATTCCTGCCCCAGCTAAAAGTCGATTTGAACTATACCCGTTATCTCGAAAAAGACGCCACAATCGACACCTTCGAAGGTGAAGGCAACAGCTGGGATCTGGGCCTGTCGGCCGAGTACCGTTTTTCGCCCAAATGGATGGTCAGTGTCGGCGGCATGCACACCGACATCAAGCTGTCTAAAGACCAGCAGATCCAAGAGCCTGAAGAGCCGAAACTGGACGCCAAGACCCTGGCCGCCGGTGTGGTCTACAACCCTCTGGAAAGACTGTCCTTGACCTTCGGTGGCCTGAAGGTATGGTACGATTCGGTCAAAGATTCGCAGGGCATCAAGTATGAAAAGGACGTCTGGAGCCTGGCCCTGGGTGCCCAGTATCGATTCTAATAATCCATCGCCTGGATAAAGCAGCCCCTGCTTGAAAATTCAACCGGGGGCTTTTGCATTTTAGACGACCTGCACGAACATTTTCTCCATTTCGTACCGGAACAATTGAACCCCGGCCGGCTGTCCGTGGGGACAGTGGGAAGGGTTTTCAAAGCCGTCCAGCTAAAGATTGACTTCGAGGCCTGTTTTGTGTTTAAAAATTCAGGTAATTCTTTAAACGGCCACTTTTTGAAATCGGTCCGGGCCGGGAAATGACGATTCTCAAAATGCGATACGTCAGCGACCTGTAGATGGAATTAATGAAGTTAAACAGGATTGGGGCCAATGGGTGGGCAAAACGATCCCGCAGATCAAAGCCGAAGCAGCGCAGGTGCTCGACGCACAGGTAAGTGCCGGTTGGGGTTTTTGTCCACCCGGGGGAGAATCTCGCCGCCGTGTATTGAAGAGAAGCCAAAAGGCATTGCTGGAAACTGCCGCGCGGTTTCCCGGTGAAATTATTTTGGGTACGTTATGGCAAGGCCTCTAAAAACAGGGGACAGCCAGATTAAAATCGCTTGAAGGCTGGCATGCTTGAAGGCTCGAAGGAGAGAACGTTCCAGCTTCCCAGCATTATAGCATCCCAGCTTCCCGGCCGCCCGTATTTACAGCTGTGATCTCGTTACAGCGGGCAGCACATGCCAAATTCTCGTATCAGATTTAAGAGGATCGAGCTATGCAATACCTGATGATTCATGACATCCGCAAAGAATATTTTGATCTGAGCCTGAATCAATACAGCCTGACTTTTGATGACGGTCTTTTTTCGCAGTATTATTATTTTCCGCTGTTAGAAAATCATCCCGCTGATTTAACCTTCTTTATCACCACCTCTTTTATCCATCCCGGCAGGGCCAGGTCCATGTTTGACGGCGAATACATCTCCCATATAAAAACCAAAAGTTATGCCTACCGGACATTTGTTGAAGGCCGCTATGATCATTTTATGACGGTGGAAGAAGTTCAAGCAATTTCCGAGCGGCCAAATGTGCGGATCGGCGTTCACAGTCATTTTCATGACGTGATTTTAACCGCGACCCACGCCCGCAAGCGCAAGCCGCTCAGCCCGTGGAAGCTGGCGCTTTTTAAAAATCGGCCTGAATTAGCTGCCCGGGACCTGAGCATCCGTTCCAAGCTGGCATTTCAGGGCTATTATTTCCAAGATGACGCCCTGACCCGACGGACGGAAGTACAATGGGAAGACTACATTAAATACGACACCGAGCTGTGTCTGGGGTGGATGGAAGACAACCTCGGTGTTAGACCTGATTTGTACTGTTTTCCATTCAACGAGCACAATGAAAGACTCATGGCCATTCTAAAAACATACGGGTTTAAAAAATTTTTTGCCGCCCGGCCCGGGAAATGCAGTGAAGTACTCGGCAGGATAGATATCGACAGCCTTGTTGATAATTAATCCGCGAAGGGCCGGCGGATTAATTACTTTATGCTGCGCATTTTGTTTTATGCTGAACCGTTTTTGCCTGTAACCGCATGCAAGCGGGAGACTTTGCGCATATTCCAAGGCGCGGTCGCCCAAACCACATGGGTCGCATCGCCCTGCGGGCTCTTATATTGCAAATTTGGACGCAACAAAATCCAGTCTATACTTCCGGCTTGACACCCGATCCCTTTTCGCTATACTCGTGCCGTATATGAGCAGAACATTCCAACCTAATCTGTGCGATTTCCAGATACTTGCACCCGGTGCGGGCGGGCGTGAAGCCCGCCACTACAATACGCTGCTTAACCTGTTTTGCAGGGGCCTGGACAGACGGTTTATCCTCGCCCGCACAGAACGGGCAATTGTTCCAATCTTTGTATTGGAATCGCTGCACTTAGGTTTAAATAAACTTTATGGAAAACCGAGACGCGATGGAAATTAAAACATTTACTGTCGCCGAATTAAAGACAGCGCTGGAATCAGAGAATTTCTGGCTGACAAAAAGCCTGCCGATAACCAAACACCGGGCTTTGTCATACAGTCGCAACCCCCGGGCGGATGAGGATGATACCGTCCTGCTGGTTGCCTACCAGGATAATCGGGTGATCGGCTACCTCGGGATTCTTCCCGATAAAATCTTTATCAATGACGTCGGCTACAAATTGGGCTGGTTGACCAGCTGGTGGGTTGATCCCTCTTGTACAACCGCGGGAGCCGGCGCCATTCTGCTTTTTAAGGCACTCAACGCGTATGATCAGTATATCGGCGTGTCCGGAGGCTCCCGGGAGGCCCGGAAAGCGCTGAATGCTTCTCAACGGTTTATGGCTTTAAAACCGCTGCAGGGACTGGATATTCGGCTGCGGTTGAATGTCGCCGGAAATATTTCCCGCCGGCACCCGGCGCTGAAAATATTCCGGGTACTGTTTAAAATCTTGGATGCCATGACGGATGAAGTCGTGAATCTTAGAGGTTTTATATGGCAACGGCGCAACAGCCAATGTCAGCGTCTGACCTTCGAATATATTGCGGCCATCGATGAAGAGACCGACCGTTTTATACAGCAGCATCACCGGCATGATCTGACCCGCAAAGAAAAGTCCGACTTCAGTTGGATCATGAATAATCCCTGGATATTGTCGGCGCCGCTCAAGGATTCGGCGAGCAAAAGGTATTATTTTTCGTCACGCGCCGACAGATTCTGTTATCTAGGCGTCAAGGTGTTTGAGCACCACAATGAAATGATCGGGTTTTTTTTGCTGAAAGTGCGTGATGATCGGATGAGTGTCATGTATTGTTATTTTGGGAGCCGGCACGCGGCATCTATTACTGCCGCAGCATTCCTTCACGCGCTGGCGATGGATGTGAGCATCCTCAGCCTGTACGACGAGCAGATGGCGGCAAGTTTTTCAGAGCTTGACTGTCCCTGCTGGTCTGCCAGAAAAAATTCGAGAGGATTTTCACTATCGAAAGCGTTTGCAGATATTCCCCTGGCGAACTGCCGCCTGCAGGGCGGGGACGGAGATCTCGCGTTTTATTAAAGATTTTGAACAGTAGAGAATAAATCGGGCAATGCACGCAAAAATTACGCAAATGCTGTTCAGTGTGATTGATGAACTCAACCAGCTGCGGCCGACGGATGACCATCTGGAAAAAAACCTGGAGACACCGCTGGCCGGTGATTACGGTCGATTGGATTCAGCGGGACTGATTAACCTGATTGCCGTGACGGAACAAAAGGCAGCTGTAGAACTCGGCCGGCCCATTCTGCTAACCGATGATCGCACATTGTCGCAGGTCAATCTGGTATTCCGCACCCTTGGTGCGCTTGCCGACTACATTCACCTGCGGCTGAACGAAAAAAATGATGGATAAGCAACCCTACACCTGTGTTCTTGTCTCAGATTTTAATCTGCAGAATTTCGCCGGTTATGTCGCCAATGATGCGGAATTTCCAGGTATCAAGTCGATTACCGCCCCGTTCGGGCAGCCGGTGGCAACCCTGTTAGACGGGGACTTGCCCTGTTGGCAAAACGCACCGGCCCTCGCCGTGATCTGGACCCGACCCCAGTCCGTTGTGCCCGCTTTTAAGGCGCTTCTCAAATATGAACAGGTTTCGCTGCCGCAGGTGCTTCAACAGGTAGATGAATATTGTGCATTGCTGCTAAACATGTGTGCGCGGGTGAAGTTTGCGTTTGTTCCTTCCTGGGTGCTGCCGTCCTACCGAAGTGTCTTCGGGGTGCTTGACATGCAGACCGAAATCGGGCTGACGAACACCCTCATGCGGATGAATCTCAGGCTGGTCGAGAATCTGGCAAAGGCTTCCAACATCTATGTTCTCAATACTCACCGCTGGATTGCGCAGGCCGGGATCCAGGCCTTCAGCCCGAAACTATGGTATCTGGGAAAAATTCCGTTCGGCAACGAGGTCTTCAAGGCGGCCGTTCCGGATATCAAAGCCGCCTTGCGCGGAATGCTCGGTTATGCGCGCAAACTTATCATCGTCGATCTGGATGATACGCTGTGGGGCGGCATCGTCGGTGATGCCGGGTGGGAGAATCTTGTCCTGGGAGGACATCATCATACCGGGGAGGCCTATGCGGATTTCCAGCACGCTTTGAAATCGATGCAGAATCGAGGAATTCTTCTGGCAATCGTGAGTAAAAATGAGGAGCCGGTCGCGCTGGAAGCGATCCGAAAGCACCCTGAAATGGTGCTCAGGGTGGAAGATTTTGCCGGCTGGCGAATTAACTGGCAGGACAAGGTTAAAAATATCATTGATCTGTTGACCGAATTGAATCTTGGGCCTCAGTCTACGGTGTTTATTGACGACAATCCCGCTGAGCGGGCGCGGGTCAAAGAAAGTCTGCCGGAGGTTCTGGTGCCGGATTGGCCGGAAGACCCGCTGTTTTATCCGGCGACCCTGCTCAGTCTGCGGTGTTTTGAATTGCCTTCTCTCAGCCCGGAAGACCTGGCCCGGACCACCATGTATCTCTCGGAAAACAAGCGCCGGGAATTGAAAAAAACAGTCAGTTCATTAGAGGAATGGTTAACGGGTTTAGCTATACGTGTTCAGGTTGAAGAACTTCATTTTGCCAATCTGCCGAGGGCGACGCAACTGCTGAACAAAACCAACCAAATGAACCTGTCCACCAGACGAATGTCTGAAGCCGAACTTATGGCCTGGGCCGCCCAGCAACATCACAGGCTATGGACCCTGCGCGTCTCTGATAAATTCGGAGATGCCGGTCTAACCGGTCTCATAAGTCTGGAAATTCTGGATCGAAGCGTTCAAATCGTGGATTTTATTCTGAGCTGCCGGGTGTTGGGACGCAAAATAGAAGAAACCATGCTTGCCGTCGCGATTCACCATGCGCAGGCATTGGGAGTCGAAAACGTGCACGCCCGCTATATTCCCACATCCAAAAATAAACCGTGTCTGGATTTTTTTAAAAGTCTGGCTCCCCGATTTCAGCAGCAGGGGGAGTGTTTTATGATGGACGGCAAGCAGCCCTTTCCCGTCCCCGGGCATATTGAGCTTATAAGAAACTAATGACCCAGCGTGTATTTACATCCGACGATCAGCTTGCCTTCGCCAAACTCTCCGGCGATTATAATCCGCTGCACCTGGATCCCGTGCTCGCCAGGCGTCTGCTGTTTGGGCGCCAGGTCGTTCATGGTCTGCATGCCCTATTGTGGAGCCTGGATGATCATCTGAAGTCCCGGACGCAACCTCTGGAGCTGCGAACGGTCAAAGCCAATTTTCAGGCGGGCATCGGCGTGGGGCAGACCGTCTGCTGCTTGGTTACCGTGCAGAATGAATATCGGTTTGCCATCAAACTTGAGACAGACAGCACGCCTGCGGCATGGATTGAAATTAGCTGGAGCCCTTTACAGGACCACCGCACGGGCACGCTGCCAAAGATGTCTCATGAACCGGAAAGATGCCGCGAACCCTCACTTGAGGAGGTGGCAGCAGCTTCGGGCACCGTTGCCCTTTATTTGGACGGGGATCTTGCCGGCGGACTTTTTCCCAATCTCATCCGGGTGCTGCCTCCGATGCAACTTGCCGCTCTGCTGGCGACGACGCGTCTTGTCGGCATGGAATGCCCTGGGCTCCACTCAATTTATTCAAGCCTCAATCTGGTTTTTTTTTCGGATGAGGCCGGAGTTCCGAACCTGAATTACCATGTTGCGGATTGCAACAAGCGCTTGGCCCTGGTCTCAATGGATGTCGACGCCCCAGGGATGAAGGGGGAGGTAAAAGCTTTCCTGCGACCCAAACCCCAACGGCAGGCCGCTTTTACAGACGTCTGCCGTCAGGTTGAATCGGAAGAATTTTCAGCCCAACGGGCGTTGATTGTCGGAGGATCCCGTGGCTTGGGGGAAGTCACCGCCAAACTCCTGGCCGCCGGCGGCGCCGAGGTCATTCTTACATATTTTCGCGGCCGACAGGATGCCCAACGGATTGTCGAAGAAATTGTCTCTCACGGTGCCCAGGCGGATTGCCTGTCGCTGAATGTACTGGACCCGCCACCAACGCTGGCAGGCAGGGTTGCCAATTCCTCCAGGCCTCTGTACTTATATTATTTCGCTACACCCTATATTTTTGGAGCAGCCAAAGGCAAATTTTCGCCGCAGCGCTTTGCCGTCTTTAGTGAGTATTATGTCAGCGGATTTCTCCGGACGGTTCAAGCTGTTGCGCACCCCACAACCGCCTTGCAGAAGGTTTTCTATCCATCCTCGGCCGCGATTGAGGAACTTCCTTTGGATATGGGCGAGTATGCCGCAGCTAAAATGGCCGGTGAAATCCTTTGCGACTTTATGCAAAAGGTGCATCCCGGGCTTGCCATCCATAAACCCCGTTTGCCGCGCGTCGCCACCGACCAGACGGTCAGTTTGCTGCCCGTGAGTAATCAGGAGCCTGTGTCGGTTCTTTTAAGCAATTTGCGTTATCTCAGGCAAATGTAACCCGATGAAAATTATTCAATACTGCCAGCATGTTCTGGGAATCGGCCATCTGTTTCGCAGCCTTGAAATCTGCCGGTCGCTGTCCGATCACGAGGTGATTCTGGTCACGGGCGGTCCGCGGGTCGACACGAATTTGCCGGCGCATGTCCGCGAAGTCCGCCTGCCCGACCTGCAGATGAACCATGAATTTAAAGGGCTTTACAGCTCCCAGAAAAATTTTAACCTGGATCAGATTAAAGAAAAGCGGCAAAGGCGGTTTTTCAATCTTTTTGAAAAAGAAAAACCGGATGTTTTCCTGGTGGAGCTTTATCCCTTCGGGCGCAAGGCCTTTCGCTTTGAACTCGATCCGGTTTTACAGGCGATCGGCGAAAGAAGACTGCCTGCCTGCAGGGTCGTCTGCAGTGTGCGCGATATTCTCGTCGAAAAGGAAGACGCGGCCAAGCACGAGCTGCGGGCGGTCAACACCCTCAACCGCTATTTCGATGCGGTATTGGTGCATGCCGATCCAAGGCTGGCTCAAATCAGCGAAACCTTTGCCCGGTTCGCTGAAATAAGAATCCCCGTGATATACACCGGATACATCGCCGACAGGCCTGAGCCGGATGCAGGGGGAAAAATGCGCCGTCGGCTGCAAATCGGCCGGGATGAGATCCTGATTATTGCCAGCGCCGGTGGGGGCCATGTAGGCGCACCGCTTCTGGAAGCCGTTATCGGCGCTTTTGATCGGCTGCGGGTAAAAAACCACTGTTATTTGAAAGTTTTCACCGGACCTTATCTGGATCAGAGTGAATTCAACCGCCTCACGCACCTGGCCGGAGAGGAGGTCGAGATAAATAGGTTCAGTCCTGACTTTCTATCTTATATGGCGGCGGCCGATTTGTCGGTCAGCATGGGGGGCTACAATACGACCATGAACATCCTGGCGACTGGAGTGTCCGCCCTGGTGTGGCCGTTTCCCCAGAATCGCGAGCAACGGATGCGGGCCGCACGTCTGGACCAAATGGGGGTTCTAAAGATTGTCGCAGACGAAGACCTTGACCCCCAGCGTCTAGCCGGCCTTATAGCGCAGGTGTTGTCCGCCGCTGATCGGGTGCCCGTCGGAATTGAGCTGAACGGCGCTGCCAACACGGCCGCCTGGCTTGAAAATCGGGGGCCAGCGGTTGGGCTCTTATGAAACTTCACCTGGACGGAACAGCGAACAGAGTGAACGTCGAACATCGAACGTCCAACATCGAATATGGTATTCTGTCAATTAAAAAAATACCAAGTAAAGCGAATCTACCTTTCGAAATTCTGCAGTCAATATTCTTCGATTCGCTTGTTTTAAAATAGATAAAGCGCAGCGCCATCAATATTGGACGTTCGAAGTTGGACGTTCGATGTTCGATGTTCATTTTTTTTGTTAACCCCTTATATGGTGCTATCCCAGGCAAAGTTTCTTCTACGATTAGACTGGACGCTCGAGGCCAGAGGCGGCGCTGAACCCTGAACCTTAAAATTTTCCAGACAAAGTTAATGCAAAGATCCGTTTCGTCCATATGGCAGCGCCTTCCTTCAGATCTGGCTTCAAGAACCGAACGCTGTATCGAGGCCGCCTGTGAGCATTTAACCGACAAACAAGGCGTTTACGTTTTTTTCCGGGCCGACGATATTGCCGCGCCTGGCACTCCGTTTACACGCCTGCTGGAAGTTTTTTCTTTTCATCAAGCGCCGCTCTGTCTGGCCGTCGTGCCTGCCTGGCTGACACTTGCCCGTTGGCAGGCGATCGAAGGCATCGGGAAAAATACCGCCCGCCTCTGGTGCTGGCACCAGCATGGGTGGCGGCACGTAAACCATGAGATCGAGGGTAAAAAACAGGAATTTGGTCCCCGGCGCACTCTTGCCGATCTGGCGTACGATATTCGGCGAGGCCGGCAGCGCCTGCAGAACCTGATGGGCAATAGCTTTTATCCGGTTTTCACGCCGCCGTGGAATCGCTGTGGGCAGGAGGCTCTTACGGTGTTAAAAAACTTGGGTTACCGTGGGGTATCCCGCAGCCGCGGCAGCCGGCCGCTTGCGCCGCCGGGATTGGCGAGCTTTGATGTCAATGTTGATCTGCATACCCGCAAGGAGGGGTCGTCGAAGGCGGGATGGGATAAATTGTTTAACGAGTTGTACCAGGCGATTTCAAGCGGCTGCTGCGGAATTATGATTCATCACCAGCGTATGAATGCCGCCGCATTTGATTTTCTGGCTATTCTGCTGAAGGCACTTAAAGCGCAAAATAAGCTTCAACTGGTTCATTTTAAGGATCTGTTATACACAGCGTCATAATTAGTTGGTTATACGCACTATGAATTACTGCCTTTTTTCAACCGCATCAGTTCAAATATGATGCACGCTGTGTATGTCTAAAAGATTAATTATGAACATCCTCTTTTACTGCCAATATGTCTGGGGCATGGGCCATCTGGTTCGCAGTCTGGAATTTGCGCGCGCTCTGTCGGCGCATGATGTGACGCTGGTCGCCGGCGGACAGGAAGTGGATGTGGAGCTGCCGCGGCATGTCCAGTTGGTCAAGCTGCCGGTGCTTTACATGGATGAAAAATTTACCACCCTGATTCCCGGAGACCCCGCAAAAAGTGTGGCCGAGATTCAGCAGGCGCGCCAAGATATTCTTTATGAATTGTTTAAGGAGAAGCAGCCGGATATTTTTATCGTTGAGTTGTATCCCTTCGGCCGGTCCATATTCGGTTTTGAACTGGAGCCCGTGTTGGCAGATATTCGGGCCGGTACCTTCGGAGCCGTCAGAACTGTCTGCAGCCTGCGGGATATCCTGGTGGAGAAGAAAGATCCGGCCGCCTACGAAGAAAGGGTCATCCAAAAACTAAACCGGTACTTTGATGCGCTGCTGGTTCATGCCGACGAGCGTCTGCTGCGGCTGGACGAGACCTTTTCAAGGGTGAACGACATCGCAATTCCGGTGGTTTACACGGGATATATCACCCAGCAGACAGACCCGGCGGCCGGCCGAAGCCTGCGGCATTCCCTGGCGGTGTCCGCGGGCCAGAAGCTGGTTGTAGCCAGTGCCGGCGGCGGACGGTCCGGATACCGGCTTATAGATTCTGTCATCGAGGCCTGCGAACTGTTGCGCAACCGCATGTCCCTCCGGCTTGAAGCTTTTGCCGGTCCTTTCATGGAAGATGGAGAATTTAAAAAATTAGCCGCCCGCTCTTCGCGGAATATCCGTATCCGGCGCTTTACCCGGCAATTTCCGGATTACCTGAATGCGGCCGATCTGTCGGTCAGCCTGGCCGGATACAACACCTGCATGAACTTGCTGGTCAGCCAAGTGCCGGCTTTGGTTTATCCTTACTCGGGTCAGCGGGAGCAACCCATGCGGGTAGATAGAATAAAGGATTTTTTCCCTATGAGGATATTGACTGAAGAAGATATGGGCGCCGATCGTTTAAGTAAGCACATGCATGACATGCTTCAAATTAAACCCGCGTTAAATGCTCTGCCGATCGATCTATATGGTGCGGCCAATGCAGCTAAATTTCTGAGTCGGTGGGTAGAGGAATCGTTAAAGTGAAATCGAAGCCCCTTGATTTAATCCCATTACAGGTTCCAATAACTCCAACTCAAAATTGCAAACAAGGAATCGATGATGACTGAGAGGTACCTGAATACAGACTCTGATCATCCGCCACCCATTCATCGCAACGCCGGGTGGGTGCGGCTGATCCCAATCATAATCCTCATTTTAGTACCAACGGTTGTCTTCTGGCCGGTATCCCATCACCAGTTTCTGGCCTGGGACGACAGCGTCAATGTTTATAAAAACCCCTACCTCCAGGTACCCTCCCTTGACAACCTGCTGCACTTCTGGCGTTATCCTTACGAACGTCTCTATGCGCCGCTCCTCTATACGATTTATGCCGTGCTGGCATGGGCGCCCAAGCTGCTAACATCGAATCCCGGCGCCGCAGTGGTTTTCGATCCGGGGCTTTTTCACAGCTTTAATCTCTTGCTTCACGTGCTGAGTGTGCTGATTCTATGGCGTATTCTGTTGCTGCTATTGAGTCGCACAAGGCAGATAGAGACAGAAGCGATAGATAAGGTCGACACATTGCCGCTGTCCTGGGCGGCCTGCGGCGGCGCCCTGCTGTTTGCCATTCACCCCCTTCAAGTTGAACCCGTGGCATGGGTTACCGGCATAAAGGATGTGTTGTTCGGCTTATTATCGCTGGCGGCCGTCTGGCAGTACTTGGTGTACGTCGATGCAAAAACGCTGCCGGGCAAGCAGTCGCATCCCGGGTTGCATTACGGGCTTGCCACCGGACTCTATGTCCTGGCGCTATTGGCAAAACCGACCGCCGTTATAGTGCCGGTAATGGTTTGGTTGCTGGCTGCATGGGGTTGGCGGCAACCCTGGCGTGAGCAACTAGCCGGTCTGTGGGTGTGGTTCATTATTGCACTGGCATGGGGTATCCTGACCCGGGGGGTACAGACCGGTTCGATCCTCGTTTTTAAGCCGCCTCTGTGGGCACGTCCGCTGATTGCGGGCGATGCCGTTGCGTTTTATCTTTACCAGCTGGTATTGCCGCTGCGGTTTGGTCCGGACTACGGACGAACTCCGGAGTATGTGATGGGACACGGCTGGCTGTTTATAACCGGATCGGTGCCGTATATCGTTGCCATATGGCTATGGTTAAAGCGGAAACGACTGCCTTGGCTTGCAGCGGCGGCAGGAATTTTTGTCTTCGGTCTGCTGCCGGTGTTGGGATTTATTTCATTTGAATTTCAGCGCAATTCGACGGTTGCAGACCGGTATGTCTATTTAGCTATGACCGGGCCGGCGATCGCATCGGCTTGGGTTTTGACATGGCCCAAAAAGAAACTGGCGGCCATCTGCGGTGTAATGGTCTTAGGATTTTTTCTGCTGCGCAGCTCCCGGCAGATCCCGTACTGGCATGATACGCAAACTTTTTTTGAACACGCTCTGCGAATCAACCCCAATAGTTTTTTGGCCCTCAATAATCTGGGTTTTGCTCTGGCCGACCAGGGACAGGATGTCGACGCCATCCGTCTCTTTAAAGAGGCCTTGCGCATCGAACCCGACTCGGCCGTAGCGCATTTGAACCTCGCCAATGCGCTGGTGCGCCAGGGCAAGCTCGAGGAGGGGATTCAACACTATTCTGAAGCGCTTCGACAGGTGCCCAATTATGCGCGCGCCCATACCAACTTAGGACTCGCTCTGGCCGAACAAGGCCGGCATCTCGAGGCGATAGAACACCATAGAGAAGCATTGCGCATCGAACCCGGATTTGCAGAGGCGCACAATAATTTAGGCGTTGAATTGGCGCAGCGAGGTGAATTCGGGGAAGCCGAACAGCATTTTGTCGAAGCCCTGCGGCTAAACCCCGGCTATGCCGGCGCGCATACCAACTTCGGAATTGCGCTCGCAAGGCAGAAACGGCTGGACGAAGCGGCGCATCAGTTTTCCGAGGCGCTGCGTCTGGAGCCTGACTCAGCCACGGCACACGCCAACCTGGCCGGCATATTTTTACAACAAATGAAATTTAAGGAAGCGGAACTTCATTATACAGAAGCAATTCGACTAAAACCGAATTATATCAATGCCCATTTACGATTGAGTATTCTTCTGGCTTCCCAGGGCGAGTTTGAGCGGGCCAGATATCATGTGTCAGAGGTACTGCGCCTGTATCCGGATCATAAAGCGGCACGCCAAATCCTCGAGCGGATCGAATACCTCGATAGACGTTCAAAAACGCAATAAGTCATTTAAAGCAGATCCGGCCAAGCTTTCCGGACAAGATGAGTACCCGTTGGGGAGATTGGGTAAAGAGGATGAGCAACCGTTTCAATTGGGCAAACAAATTGAGCAAATGCTTCATCAAATGAAACCTTTTAACCATAAGCCTTTAGATCTGCAGGTGCGGCCAATGACTTGAATTTACTGAATCGATGGGTAAATAATAAGATAAAATGAGCATTTCTGCGATTTCCTGCCGGATCTTTTCTATTCAAAGACAGAATTTGTCTTAATTTCAATCTGTTTTCATTCGGCGCGCTGAACCCGGATTGCCGTAATCCGGGTTATTTAGAACCCTTCTGGTTTGACGCTCCCCTTAGCCGCTCTCTATATTGCAAACTGGCCTGTCTCCTACTCTTTTGCCATCGCGGTTAAAATGTGAAGATATTTTTGAGTGAGCCCTTAGTCATCGCTGTTGGAGTGCGCCCATGGAAGCGATTTCGTTGATATCAGGCAATCCGATGAGAAAGGATTCAAGCTGCATCAATATCCTTACCTGTGCGCATTACATCAAAAGCGTCTTATCGGAAGTACCATACGGGGAACTTTTCGCCGGTGTCGCCGGCAGTAAAAGCTTTCCGGTCACCGATGAAGATACCGGCAAACTTGTGCCGGTTTCCAAAGAATATTTGCTGGAACCCGGCAACTGGGTCTGCAATGATCTGCTGAACAGAGTCTATCGCAACACCATTTTGATTTTAAACGATCCGAAAGCTGTTTACAAAGCCGGCCGCAATATATTTAAAACCGCCGTGGGCACCCAGGTTTTTTTAATGCGTTTCGCCGGGGTACAAACCATCATCAACCGCCTTCCCATAGAGAATGCCAAATTCAACCAAAACCGCTCGATTAAGATCGTAAAGAATCAAAATGGTCTCGCCCTGGTAAGAATTTATTGGGATGACGATCCAGCCGTTACCAAACATTTCTGTGACATGAACAGAGGCGTTTATGAGGGTCTCGGGAAGCTTACAGGCAATCCGGCGGCGGTTAACGAGACGGTATGCCAATTTAAAGGCGGCAATTTCTGCGAATGCCAGATCAAGTGGAAGGCCAAGCCCTTTTACGCACGCTATATGGATCTGATTCGCTTGCGCATGTCGCGCGAAATCATCGAAGAACTCGAGCGGCGCATAAGAGAAGTCAACACCATTCGCCTGAAACAGGAAAGGACAATAGAATTAAGGACTAAAGATCTGCAGAAGCAAAAACGCATTGTCGACAAGGCCCATAAGTTTTTATCAAGATACGTGCCGTCCCAGCTGGCAAAAAAAATATTAGCCGGAGACGTCGAACCGGTCCGTGAGCACAGCCGTAAAAAATTAACCATGTTTTTTTCCGATATAAAAGATTTTACCCGGACCACCGATGCCATGGAGCCCGAAGATATGGGTAGATTGTTGAACGAATATTTTTCCTGCATGAATGACATCATTCAAAATTACGAGGGCACCCTGGCCAATATTACCGGCGACGCACTGTTTGTTTTTTTCGGTGCGCCGGATAGAACCGACGACCGCGATCACGCATTACGCTGTGTGCATATGGCGATCGATATGCAGCAAAAAATGCGAGAACTCCAGCAAAAGTGGTTTCAGGAAGGAATTGAATATCCCCTGCAAATTCGATGCGGCATCAATACCGGCATGGCGACCGTGGGCAGTTTCGGCTCCCGCCGGAGAAGCGAATACAGCGCCATGGGCATGCAGGTCAACCTGGCCTCCCGATTGGAGACAGCCTCTAAACCGGGAGAAATTTTAATCAGCCATGCCACCTGGGCGCTGGTAAATGATCAAATTGACTGCCGGCCAAAGGAGACAATCGAGGTTAAAGGATTTTCGCGGCCGGTCAGGGCCTATGAAGTTAATGCGGGAGATGGGAATGGCCCGTACCCCGCTGCCTTCAGCGAAACCCCGGCAGCACAGAAACTGCTAAATTAAGACCCAGTTTGAACGAATTATCCGACTATCATTTCTACTTAATCTGCTTGCGGCAGCAGATGCAGAGCATGCCCTTGAGGTCGCCGGCTGCAAACCTTTGGCGGTAGTCGGAATAGCGTTGGCCATGCCAGATATCCGCCAGGCTTTGCCGGGTGAGATCCCCCATAACGCTGCGCTGCTCCCAATCGGCACAGCATTGCAGCATCCTTCCATCATAGAGAACGTATACCTGTTCGATCAGCCGCCGGCACCAGGAAAAGGCCATAAGTTTTTTGACGCTGACGGCGGTGTCCCGGATGTTGTGCTGATCTGCCCGGTTTTCAACCGGTTCAATATATAATTTTATGTCCTGCTCCCGCCAGTATTGACGGATGTGCGGAATTTCAGCATGGGTCTGAATCGAATCGACCATGACGATTTCAAGACGCGGCAGTTTGTAGCCGCCCTGATTTTTTAGTTCTAAGAAACGCTCAATGTTACGCAACGTCTTATCCAGGTCAAGGCCCATGATCTCACGATATGTCTGCGTATTGAGGCTCTGAACCGAGATTTTGAGTTTGCTGAGTCCGGCGTCCAGCAACCCCCGGGCCATACGTTCCGTCAACAGACCGCCGTGGCTGGTGACTTTGACATACTGCGGCTTTTTTATCCGGGCACTGATGTAGGCGACACGTTGCGGAAGTTCCTGATCCAGCATGGGTTCGTTCATCAGATAGGCCGAATAGCGTCGGATGCCAAGGGCTATGCTCTGATCCACAATCGACCGATACAGGTCCCAATCCATGCGACGCCCCTTGGGGATTGTGCGCCGGGTTTTGCCATTGGGGCAAAAAATACAGTTGGCATTACAGCCCGTGATGGTCTGAATCTGGATATGATCGGGAGCGGCCGTTAAAACCTCGCAGAATTCTGTTTTTGGTAGATTGCTTTTTTGCATAATGTCTTCCGAAATTGAATTTAATCTATTTCAAAAACAAATTTTGCTGTCAAGATCAAGGTAACTTATTTTTTTCACGCTTGACACCAAACCTCCAGTTGTCTACATTCAGCTTGAACTTTCAATTAATTTGCCGCAACACTGTCTTAAGATATGCAGGAACCGATCATGCAGGTCGAC
>Ga0307426_1001153_pt1 | contig 17768 bp, 17 predicted proteins | sample SalMarWE160340MG_FD_202165 | JGI IMG/M metagenome (GOLD analysis project Ga0307426, IMG submission 202165) | Salt marsh sediment microbial communities from the Plum Island Ecosystem LTER, Massachusetts, United States - WE1603-40 | ecosystem: Environmental > Aquatic > Marine > Intertidal zone >... | reverse complement strand
AATGGCCCTACCGCCGCTTCCGTTTCGGCGGCATGGATGGTAATCTGAGGGAATTTCGGTTCTAGGATTTCCTTATATTTCACGGCATCATGGTTCAATACGAGCAAGTTCATTGCCAAGTCCTCCATATATGATATCTATAGGAGCCAGTTTCAAAACACCCTCTTTTGCCCGATCTCTGCGGCAGACGAAAATTTCAATCCTCGAAATATCCCACATATTCCTGTGGTTAAAATTTTCGCCTTTCTTGACCTCGAACAAATTTGAACATTTTGAAACTGGCTCATAGGACAATGATTTTTTTCGGCGTTTTATGGAGACAGGGGCCAGGCCCATCCTTTGTGATGACGTAGTTATCACAAACTGTGGCCCAGACCCTATCGTTGAAAGCGGCAGGGTGTACGGTCATGTTGTTGCCAACTTTGAGTTCCATGGTTTCATCTCTTAGTATCACAGGTCTTTCAACCAGATCATATCCCTGGCCGTGAGCGTAGAGCCTCCTCTCTTGCTGGTATCCCTTCTTGGCCAAGAATTCATTGTTGGCCTCCCATATCTCCTTCGGATCGGCGCCGGGCTTCATGAGATTGATGCTGTGTGCCTGAGCCTCTACAGAGATGGCGTAGGCATCCTGCAACTCCTGCGTTGGCTCGCCCAGAGAGAAAATCCTTGCGATTTCAGCATAAAAACCACCTGGTCCATTCACTTCTATCAATAGTGAAACTTGATCCCCTTCTTGGAGGACCCTGTTTTGAAAACGACGAAATGTGAAAGGGACTGGGGTGCCTTGGGGGCCGGAATTGACTAAAATCAATTGTCGTTCACTCCCGTGCATCATGACAGAGTACTGTGCTTCTGCATGAATTTCAAACGTCCGCCTTCCGGGCCTGAGCTCCTTTTTCACATGTTCAATGGCCAGATCCTGAATGGCCGCACACTCTTTGATCAGCTCAATTTCTTCAGGACTTTTGACCGCTTTGATCTGGTCGACGTGATCCGTCATATCGACAAACTTGGCGTCGCCAAGGTGCTTGCTCAAGTAATGGAAGAAATTCATGGGAATGTAAGATTTTCCTACCAGGCCGATCGTAGCTCGCTTCTTCGCGTTCAACACACTCACGGCGAGTTCCGCGTCATATGCAGAGGTATAGTGAACAGATGGAAAGTAGGGCGCTCCCAGTCTGTTTTTTACTCCCCGAACAGACCACGCCGGGGGATAGGGGTCCCCGGGGGGGGTGGGTCCGCAATTAATCAAGGTCATTTCTTCGTCGATGGGAAAAATCACGGTGTAGGGATAGCTGTGACGGGCAGGGATATCGGTGAACCATCTGACATATCCCCCGAGAAACTCTTCATCATTTCGCATCAGGAGATAGTCGACCTTGTGATCGCGCATGACCTCCCTGACGGCCTTCCATCGCCGTTCCAGTTCGGTGGTGGAGATACTTCTTGACATCCTTTCTCTTGGATCCTCCATGATCAGCGCTCCTTCTTGCTTGGGGAATTAGGGAATAGTGTTGTGTGTCCTTGCGAATGTCGTCCTGTTAATCAAGGGTTTCAACAACTGTTTCACCCTGGCATGCTCGACAAACATTCCCATCATCCACGGGGTGGGATTCATTACAAACAGGACAAATGGCAAAACCCTTTCTCTTGTTTTGCGCTCGGTACTCAGGCTTCAGTCGCACTCTTTGCAAGCCACAATAATCGGAACCTGCCTGCTTTATTTCTCTCATGAGGAGTTCAAAGTCCTGATCTTTCTTCTTCTTCAATTTGAAGAACCACGCGTTGACTTCGGACCATTTCTCTAATTTATGGGGATCAATAAAAACACGGACCCCTTCCCCTCCGAATTTTTCATAGAGGGTCAGGGCATAACGCCCAAAATCAATAATTCTTAGCCAGCCGTTCCCGATTGTGCAGGGAGTAAGGAGCTGAATTGCGTCAGGCAGACACACCCGGGTCTCACAGAAGGCGTCAAAAAATTCCCCGTCAGGGAGATGACGAACCGCGAGATCTACCATGAACCCCCCGATGGCCACACCGGGTGCAATATGGCCGTGGAAAGATTTGACGATATTTATATACTCATCGTATTCATGGGAACAGATTGTCACCTTCTGGGACGACTTCATCGCGGAGGAAAGATTCGGTGTAATCGGAGCTTCTTGTTTTTTCATAATAATATCGTTCCCATGTTGGTGCTTTTCTTCAAGTCAACATCCAGCACTTTTTTCTCGAAATCTTTGTAACTGATTTCAATTCTGAAATTCCCACTGTCTTCATCAAGCTTGTCAAACCTGAAGTCTCCAAAATTGTCCGTCAACTGCCTTCTTGTTATTTTCGACTCCCTTATTAAGCTCACCTCCGCTTCTTCTGCGCAGTCGGTTATACCGTCTTTTTCAACGGCAACGCTGCCCGCTATGAAGCATTTAAAGAAACGGTACAAATTCTTGTAGTACACACGAGGTTGCGTTCTGTATTCAGGATGTAAAACCTCCAACTCTTCGGATTCAATTATTTTTTGTATCATGCTATCCTCGGCGTAAACCACACGCAGTGCCCCAGTCGGACAGGCCTGAACGCATCGGGATTGTTTCCACCCATCATCCAGCAGATGCGCACAAAGGGTGCATTTTTGGGGGAGATTTTGTTCTTCATTCCACCAGACAACGTTGTACGGGCATGCCTTTACGATATCCCTCTGACCTCGCGCTTTTTCCGGGTCAATGATGACTATTCCATCATCTCTCTTGTAAACAGCTGCGTTCTTTGCCACTCGGATACAGGGAGCGTTGTCGCAGTGCATGCAGGGGACGGGTAGATAGGCGACGTCTATCATGGGAAACCGGCCTCTCTCCTTACGCATGATGTTCATCCACCTTTGGCCGTGGCGGGGTTGAGAGACCGAATAGCCGGGCCAGCCATTGTCCACGTATTCATCTTTGCAGGAGAGAAAACAGTTATTGCAATCTTCACATTTTTCCACATCAATGATCAAGTTGTATTTTTTCATTTGATCCCTTCCTCCCCCTTCCAGCGCCCTATCTGTACGAGACAAGAATTGGAGGCGGTACCATGCGACTTTTTGATAATCATACGGCTCGGGGTCAGTTGATTGATACAGCCTCCACGATCCGCTGAAAAGCCAGGCTCTCCCACCGGATCATACTTGGCGGAAGATTCATAGGAATGGACCGTACCCGGTCGAATACGTTCCGTCACCTGGGCGGCACAGATGACGGCCCCCCTGTCATTGAACACCTTCACCAGATCATTTTCCTTTATGCCTCGTTCTTCAGCGTCCTTGGAATTGATCCTGACGATCCAGTAATAGTACCCATCTACCAGGACCCGGTGATTCTTGACATCATTAACCGTGCTGTCCTTGCCGTCTCCCATGGTATGAAAGCTGTAACGGGGGTGGGGGGATATCAATTGCAATGGATATTTTTCATAGAGTTCTTTTGTGTGATGCCCTTCCCAGGAAGGGATATATTTGGATATGACGGGTCTTTCGGGATCATCCGGGTCAAATCTTTTGAGACTCGAACACTCAAACTCTATCTTGCCCGATTGGGTCTGGAGTCCTTTCCAGAATTTCTCCGTATAGTCTCCCGGTAAAGGCCCAAGATCCGGAGTGTCTTTGAGCCGGTCCTCGGCAAACCACCGAAAAGAGACAGGCGTTCTCAGCACTTCCTTGGGCGCGGGAAGGACGTAATACCCTTTCTTAAGGAATTTTCGCCATGATATAACCTCAGGAAGATCTGTGGCATCAAAAAGCCGCCTGCACCAGTCCAATTCGGTTGAACCTTCTGAAAAAGGGGCTGCGAGCCCCAGCCTCTTTGAAATATCGAGAAATATCTGAAAATCTGATCTTGATTCACCTAATGGCTCGATGCATTTGTGCTGCATGACCATAACCCGGTGGTTACACTGGTTGAAGCTGTGCTGGATATATCCACCACAATTCGCAAATTCGCTTATATCCCACCGCTCAAAACTTGTGCAGGCAGGCAGCAAGATATCGGCAAAACGGGCTTCACCTTCCATCCAGACGGACTGGTTCACCACAAATTCAAGGCTGTCTGACCTGTAGGCCTTGACATAGCGATTCGTCTCGCTCATGGTTCCGAAATGGGATCCACCGTACTTGTAATACATCTTGATGGGGGAATATCCAGGAGCCGGATAGTCGAAATCCAGGAACTGACCCTCTATGGTCTTCGGATCCGTAGGATAACCGGAAGTGTGGCCGTCCAGGATGGCTTCGGGAATCTTGAGCCTTGGCACCCTTTGATAGACTGAATTCACTGTGGGGAGCTGGGGCATTCTCTGGTAAAGATTCACAGCCTCGGCAGTGCCTTCCAGATCACCCGACAATCCACCTTCCGCGTATCCGGGGAAGTAAAAACCGGTATCAAGCGGCGTTCCCTGCTGCAGGCAACCAAAGTTAATGCCGGGTTTGCCCAGGCCCTGCATAGCCATGAGACAGACCATGGAACGGGCCCATTCATTCCCCGTCGCACACCTGCAGGCCCCGCCAAAACCGCTCAATCCTCCGGCCGCCAGATAGGTCTTTTTGGTCCCCCACTCCCGGGCCAAGGCACGAACATCTTTTGGAGGAACACCTGATTCTTTTTCCTGCCACTCCGGTGTCTTGGGTGCTCCGTCGTTTTTTCCGAGGATATAGTCTTTCCAGACTTCGAAACCTACTGTTCTATCCGCCACATACTGTTTGTCATAGAGTTCCTCAGTAATCCAGACATAGGCAATGGCGAGGGCCAAGGCATTCCCTGTGGCAGGCCTTGGTGCAAGCCATTTCCCGCCCATCAATGCGGCCGTGTGATTATAATAAGGATCGATATGGACCATTTTGATCCCTAACTCCTTCAACCACTGTCTGCGAACGGTCCCCTCAGCGGCTCCATAGACGCCACTTGTGGATTCAGGATCACTTGACCAGAAAACCACCATTTCACAGTTCTTGAGACAGTCCTCCACGGTACCATAGGCCTCCGGGGCTCCAAGCCTGGCACTGTACCCCCAGTGATGCATGGCCCCCCAATACCAGCCCTCCCAACTGTCGGGGTTGTGGACCACCGGAGTGAAACCTATGGAATTAAAAAACCGGAGCCTTGCACTCAGCCAATAGCCTAAGATTCCCCATGTGTGGTGTGAGCCGCTTCCGTTCAGTATGGCGCCGGGTCCATGCTCTCCTTTTACTCGCTTTATCTCCTCTGCCACGATATCGAGGGCCTCGTCCCAGCCTATTTTTTCATATCCTGAGATTCCCCTGTTTTGGGGATTGCGTTCACCCTGCGGATCAAAGTCGATGCGTTTCATGGGGTGAAGCAACCTGTCAGATGAATAGACCATAGACTTCCAGGTAAGGCCATGAGGGCTGATAGTAGTTTTTCGCGGCGGAGAAAACCTCTTGCCCCTCGCTTCAATTGTCCATGGCAGCGCGTCACTATCATCAAAGTCAATGGGCGTAATTCGGATTATCTTACCGTTTTTTACATAGACAAATACGGGCCCACCATTCGTGTTACTGGTGTACCTCTTTATGCCATTGCCCATGACCGTCCCGAATTTGGTCCCCGCTGTCAGCATGATGCTGAGGGTTTCCATGAACCAGGATGTCAATGTATCCGGACCTACAAGTTCCATCTGAAAATTCTTTCCGGCATTGATGAGGGCCATGTAATCCCTTGGCGGTCTGAGCACTTTTACGGCTAATTCCGGAGTCCTGAAGGTGATACATAGGTCCGGGGAGGTATGAATGCCGTTTCTTGAGCTGACTTTTCCATCCTTCAAAACAAAAAACCTGCCCTGTGAATTGTCCTTGACTTTTATCTGGGCTATTAAATTCTTTTCCTTGAGACGTTGTGCAAAGGATTTGTGCCTTCTCGCGGTGTGTTTCAGAATTTTTTCCAGGCCGAAAAGCATGACTGAAAATTGTGTTTTCTCTAACGCCATATTTCTTCCCCGTTACTTGTGAAATCTGTTCGACGGGTCATTCAATCCGGGAAGCCCGTCGCAGTTGTCATGATTTGCCGGATGGGCGCTCTGGATCACCACTCTCATAGCAGAGTTGCGCGGAAAGCGTAGCCGCGGTCTCTTTCAAGGCCAGAACAACACGGGAATTCTGATTTCCGGTGATTGCCTGCGCTGGGCCCGCGACCACAACCGCCGCGACGGCCTTTTTCTCGTGGTCAAGAACCGGAGCACCGACGGCGCGTGTTCCTTCGTCAAGTTCTTCCTGATCAAAGGCGAACCCAAGGCGCCTGATCTCTTCGAAATGCGCATAAAGTCTGTCGATATCGGTTATCGTGTTCGAGGTGAAAGACTGCAGGGGCGTTTCCAGTAACAGGTCCCGGTCTTCTTTTTTGCTGAAAGCCAGGAAAGCCTTCGCACCTGCAGCCGCGTGAAAAGGCACCCGGTCACCAATATTCCCGGCAAGCCTGACCATTCTTGGACCTTCAGCAACATAAGCCATCACCATGCTTCTGCCCGAAAGCACCTCCAAGACTATCGTCTCTTTCAGTTCATCACGCAGCATGTCGAGGTACGGTTTCGCGATATAGACCAAATTGCTTTTTAATGATTGATTCAGGGAGCGGGAAAGCCGACTGATAGCTGGACCAAGCGAGTATTTTCCGGTCCGAGGGTTTTGTTGGAGAAATTGGGAGGCCGTCAGCACTTTGACCATTCGACTGACCATAGATTTGTGAAACCCGAGCTGCTGGCTCAGATCTATTATCCCCATTTCACGATTTTGATGCTCGAATGCCGACAGTATCATGAGGGCTTTCTTGATAGATTTGTGTGTTTCCTTTGGCTGTTGCATAATATGCATCATAGATGTCGTATGCACAACATAATGCAATAAATGCGTTCGGATGTCAAGGGAAAAGAATTATTCGGGTTCTCCAAAACGGTATCGCACATAGCGTCAGGAAATCTGAATAGTTCAGTGGTGAGGCAGGTAAATATCAATATCGTGGTGATCAAGCGAACAGTATTCCGGTTCGTGAAATACTCATGACTTTTCTGCAGGAGAATTAGAATGGAGATTTTCAAAAGCTTGATAAGCCGTCAAAGAGCAGTTTCGAACCGGTGATCAGGAGAAAAAGGTAGCAAAGATTATAGAATAAACGTTCGTTGATTCTGTTATGCAGTTTAATCCCCAACAGGACACCTACAGGTGCCAGGGGGCTGAGCAAGAGTGAAGTGAGAAGATTATCAGGGTTGAGCTGCCCAAGATAGGCATAGGGAATCAATTTAATGTAGTTGACGATAATAAAAAAAACAGCTGTTGTGCCTACGAAGATGCCCTTTTCCATTTGCTGTGGTAAAAGATAAATGTTCAGGGGAGGTCCTCCTGCGTGAACGCCAAAACTCGTAAAACCGGCCATGGATCCCCAAAAAACGCCGCGGGGAATTGTTCCTTCCCTTTTTCCTTGTGTGCCCCTTTTCCGAAAGAAATTCATTGCGAAGGCAATCGCAATAACGCCGATCAGGACGCGAATTTGTGCTTCTGACAGGTATTTAAAAAACTGCGCTCCTACGAAAACACCGAAAATCCCCGACGGTAAGAGAATAGTGAGATTCCTTTTGTCCCACGTTTTCCTGTAATGCCATATGGTGAACAGGTCCATGACACAGAGCAGGGGTAAAAGAATCCCGGCGGCCTTTATCGGGGGAATAAGCAGTGCCATCATTGGCACAGCAAGGACTCCCAGCCCCGAGCCGAAACCACTTTTCGATATCCCGAAGATAAGAATCGCTGCTGCTGCAAGGGGATAAAAAGCATAATTTTCAATCATCGCTTTTCGTCGACTGAGCTCTATCCTTCATTGTCTTTTGTGGTTTTTTTCCAAGATTCGCATTCCTGAAACAGCTGCCGCACACCTCCCTGGTCAGCCCCGACGCAGCTCCGGCAGGACCTCCTGGGCGAAACGTTCCGCATCTTCCGGATCAAGGAAGATACAAATAAGGCGATTAAGGCCAACTTTTTCATATTCTTTAATCCTGTCAAGACACTGTTGCGAATTCCCTGAAATGCGGTTGTTGAGCTCATGTTTTATGCCGGCCATCTGAAAACGCTTCCAGACTTCGGGTGGGATCATTTCCTTCATCTTCCCAGTGGCCGCTTCCGGGTCGGATCCCATGATGACAAAGGCGGCCAGGCCCAGGCCGTATCCTTCAGCCTTGTGCCGCAACAGGGGCCGTATGCCTTGGAACATCCTGCTTATGTCATGGGGCTGGTGGGCATGGACCAGCCATCCGTCTCCGAGCTCCGCCGCCACTTTCATGGAACGTTTGGAGTCACCTCCGATCCAGATGGGTGGTGTGGGCTTTTGCAAAGGCTTGGGCGTTATCTCAGCGCGGTCTAATCGGTAATATTTACCTTCAACACTCACGCTGGGCTCGCTCCATAAGGATCGGATGATGCGGACCGCCTCTCCTTCCCTTTCCACACGCTCCTTGTGGCCTTCCCAGGGAAAGTCAAATGCCCTGAATTCACGCTCAAACCAGCCGGCACCTACGGTGAGATCCATCCGACCCCCGGAAAACAAATCAAGTGTGGCACCCATCTTTGCAATCAATCCGGGTCCCCGGAATGTTGTGACCAAGACCATGTGGCTGACGCTGATTTTGCTGGTAGCACCAGCCAAGTAGGTCATGGCGGTCCAGGCCTCGTGAATGCCGTATTCTTGCTCACCTTCTCCAAAGGGCGCTCCAAATGGATAGATCATGTGGTCATCACACGTGATGAAATCGTATCCCACCTCCTCAGCACGCAAAGCCATCCTGATGAACTCCTCCGGCGGGGCGGGGGGAATAAAAAAACCCAGTTCTAAACTCATGTTTCTCCTCCTCTGTCTGTAAAATGGTATAATTGAACCCCAGCGTCAAAACTCACCACGAGTCGCACATAACGCCAAAACAGCATCTTGTTGATAAGCAAAAACATCGACTTTGCAAAAAAGGGCATATTGACTTTATGCTGACACCTCACCCCATGAAATTCCTTTCAAGAGCAGGCAGGAAAGGCATGTCAACAATCCAAAGAGCAGGAAGCCAACATTGAAATTCCAGACATCCGCTATTGCACCTAAGGCCGCTGGAGTCAGGCCAAGTCCGAATACCGCTCCGACCGCGCTCGTCGCTCCCGTAAAGGTGCTTCGCTCAGTGAAACCCGTCATCCTGGAAATGGCGGCCAGTGCCACGGGGAAAAAGGCCGGTGAAACGGTCGCTTGAATAATGAGAATGGTGATCAGTGGTGCAAACGGTGGTGCAAAAGCTAGAGCCGCTGTTGAAAGTCCGGTAATCAGCAAGACTGAAAATAGGACCTTTTTTACACCGAACTTGTCAGCGAGGAAACCCGCCAACATCACCGCAACAAAGCCTCCGGTTCTTGATAGGCCTAAAATGGTGTTTGCTGTCTGCAAGGGTATCTGATTCCCTTTCACCAGGAACAATGGGATCATGTTATAGATGCCAAGGGTGCAGGCCGCTGCAAAAATCCAAAGGATTGACATTATCCAGAAGTCCCTGCGTCGTATGATGCAGAGCAATCCAGTGGAGTTCCTTTCGGCAAGTGGTACGTCGGGAGACAGGATAAAAAAACATAGGAGGCCCAGGAGAGTTGCGATGCCCAGAACAGAAAAAAGGCTCCTCCACTGAAGAAACTGCAGGCCAAAGACCACGAGAAGGGGAACCGAGAGGATGCTCAGGGAAGCTGCAGTGTCATGAAATGCAATGACTTTTCCCCAATGATTTCGGTCAAAAGCGGCCGTCAGAAGGGGGATGACGCAAGGCAGATAGACGCCCGCGCCCAAACCAATGAATAGGCAGGTGACGGCGAGTGATTTGTACCCCGGGGCGTAATGGAGGCCGAAGAGCGAAAGGCTCAGAACGGTCAGTCCAACTGCCATAGAGCGTTTGTAGCCGATGCGTGAGGAAAGCGCACCTGAAAGAAGCAGGCTTGCGGTATAGCCAACTGACATGAAAGCAAATATGCTCCCGGCAAGACCGTGATCGATTGAAAGCTCATCTTCTATGAGGGGCAGGAGCGGGGAGAGGATCGTTCTGGTCGAAAAGTTGATATACCATAGACTCCAAAAGAAAAAGAGAAGAAGCAGTTTCATATTCCAACCTAGATTTCCATTTCTGGTTCTGGTTTTTTGCCAGATACTGGGCTTGACCGCCTGGTGTGTCTTTCCTCTTTGATAAAAAGACCTAAGAGAATGGCTATTGCGGCCAGGACCATTGATATGAGAAAAATCGACTGATAGCCCCCTGTCCTGTCAAAAGATAATCCACCCAGATACGCCCACGCTCCACCGCCAAGGTGGTGAATAGTGGTTATAAAACCCGAAATAAGCCCCACATTTGAATATCCGAAAAGGCGGCCCACCAGTATTGGAGCTATGGGGGCGGTGATGAGCAGTGTGAAGCCGAAACCGAGAGAGAACACATAACATGATATGACGTTCTTGAAATTGAGGATAAGCAGAAAAAGCAAGACCCTGATCAGGAATGTTATTGCAATAGGAATCTTGGACCCCATCAAATCCGTGGCGGGACCGGCAATAATAACCCCTACCAGACTCATAAGGCCAAACCACGCGAACATGTTCCCTGCTGTTATGGGAGACACCCCATAGTCCGTCAAGAAGGGAATGAGATGCATTGAGACGAAAAAATCGCCGCTTCCGCATACCAGCATGACGAATGTGAAAAGCCAGAATGATCCAGTCTCCATGGCCTCAAGCAGGCTCATATCTTCTTCCGATTCCAAGACAGTGGCATCCGGTCCAGGAGTGGATCTCATAGCTTCGTTGCCGGGGTTGCCGAAAGGCACACGCCCGAGATCATCCGGGTCACCCTTTAAGATGAAAAAAGCAAGGGAAATATTTATGACAAGCACTATCGTACCAAGAAGAAAAAATGATACCCTCCAGCCCTGGAAAACAACGAGCGTAGTCACTAATGGAACAATAATGAACTGACCGATCCCTGAGCCTGAAATTGCCAGGCTTATGGCAAGGCCCCTGTATTTCTCGAACCATTTACTGAGTATCGCCGCAAAAATAGGCACGGTAGTGCCTCCCATGCCCGCAGCGGAAATGACACCATACAAAGCCAGATACTGCCAGAACGTGTTGACAAAAAAGATCCCTATGAATCCGCCTGAAAAAAGGATGGAAGAGATAATTATCAACCATTTGGGACCGTAACGATCATAGACCTTCCCGGCTACTATGAGCGAGAAAGCGTATACGGCCATGTTGAGAAAAAAAGCGATTGAAAAGGTTCCTCTGCTCCACCCCAATTCGTTGATTATCGGTTTAAACATCACCCCAACCGAGTATATTGCCCCGCCACTGAAAAAAAGAATTATGAAGGATGCAGCGAGAATGTACCATCCGTAAGAAATGCGGTTTTGAGATCGGGTCTTATTCTCCGTATCTGGGAAAGTCATACCAAAGGCCTTCATGAAATCCTCAGACTTCGAGATTCAGTGATCTCCAGCAAAGCTGAGGAGGATTGATGATGAAACGCGATTTTCCCTTTCACATGCCTGCCATTTCTTCGATGAGCGTGACGAGGCCGAAGAAATCCATGTCCTTTTTTCCCTGAGCCATCATCATGGCCAGGTACTGGCGAACCATTGAAGTGATTGGCATGTGGGCATTGACAGCCTTTCCTGTGTCAAGGGCGATATCCAGGTCCTTCGCCATCTGAGCAGTTGTGAATGCCGGAGTAAAATCGCGATCCTTCAGAATCTGGGCCTTGAATCCGATCTGGGGGGCGGCCACGGTACTGTTGTTGATCACATCGATCATTTGTTTCCAATCCATTCCACCAAGCTCGCCAAAAGCAAGGGCCTCTCCGATCATGATGGATGTAGTGGCGACCATCATGTTGAGCAGAAGTTTTAAATAGCGGGCCTCTTCACCCGATCCCACATAAAAAACTTTTTCTCCCATGACCGTAAACAATTCCAGGCAACGGTCATAGGCGTCTTTGGGACCGGAAGCGAGAATTGTCAGTTTTCCTGTCTCCGCAAAAAGGGTGCTTCCGGAGACAGGGGCACGAAGGTACAAGATTCCTTTCCTGTGGGCATCCTCTGCGACTTCACTCGAGGCGACGGGGGAGACCGTGCTCATATCCACGAATATGGTTCTCTCCTTTGCCCCCTGAGACAATCCCATGGGGCCGAGTGTTATGTCTTTCAAGGCCCAGTCATCCGGTATCATGGAAAATATGATGTCTGAATCAGCAGCCAGTGACTTCGGAGATTTTGCAAAACCTTTCGCGTTATCTTGGAAAGGCTCATAACTCTCCTTATTAATATCATAAACCGTGACAGGATATCCTGCCCTGATCAGGTTTTTCGACATGGGGACACCCATTTTGCCCAGACCAATCCATCCGATTTTCAAGGTTTCATTCATAATGGCAACCAATCCTTTCCTTTTTCTTCTCACGGAATTATTTCAAAAACTTTTCTATATCCACTTCCATAAAGGGCGATCTTTTGAATCGGTTTTTCATATGAAAAGGAACCGTACAATCAAAAATAGTCTTACAGGATATGCTGTGATCCCTGAGGTTGGGATTGAATTCGGGGGACTGCGTTGGATCGAGGGGATGGCAATGGACCCCCGGGATAAAGACCGTGCTCACATCTCCCTGATAACGGGTAGTCATAGCCCAGAGGATCTCATTGCTGTCATAGATATTGACATCTTCATCCACCAGAACGACATGTTTTAGCTCCGGAAATGCAGTGAAGGCCACGATTGCAGCCTGTCTCTGTCGGCCCTCATCGGAGGGGAGTGCCTTCTCGAATTGGATAACGACGAGGAGTTTGCCTCCTCCTGCAGGATGGGAATAAACATTCTTTACCCGCCCGGGCATGCTGTCTTCTATGAGACGCAAGATACTCGCTTCGGTCGGGATACCGGTCAGGTTGCAGTGTTCCTCCCCGGGTCCGACAATGGTCTGTAGAATCGGCTTCTGACGATGGGTAATAGCCTTGATTTTTAAGACAGGCAAACTCGGATTGGCCATGCCCATATAACCGGTAAATTCAGGCATGGCATAGCCCGTATTCGTATGTATATCCTCTCTCATGCGTTGATCCGGGAGCAATTCTCCCTCAATGACTATTTCCGCATTGGCAATAGCCCTGGCCTTGACGGAAAGGCAATCCACCAGTTCTACTGGACGCTGACGTATGGCCCCCGCTATGCTCACTTCATCAAAGCCCAAGGGTGTCGTCGGGGGTTCAAAACAGGCGGCCAGATAAACGGCCGGGTCCAAACCCATGCTTACTGAGACGGGCAATGATTGGCCTTTTTTTTCAGCCTTGAGACGAAATGCATCAATGTGGCGGCCTGGTGTAAACCAAACCGTTATTATATCCGGGCCCTGGACACAGAGGCGATGGATGGTCACATCGGCCTGGCCCGTCTCAGGGTCCTCAGCCCGGAGCAATCCCATGGTGAAATAAGGTCCGGCATCAAGTTCCGTGTTTGTCGGTGCGGGCAACAACTCTCGGACATCCAGGGGCACCCGGTGGACTATTTCCTGGCAAGGCGGATTGTCCCCGGAATAGGCTACGGGCGGGATGGGATTGTTCAGAGCATCCAGCAGGATGTGGGGCAACCGCTCCGGAGAAGTCCCCATGAGGAGTGCTGTTCGCTCCCTGCTAGATAATACGCCGGCGATTACCTGAATCCCGTCATAACCTTTGATTCGTTCAAAGAGCATGGCCGGGCCCGTATTTGTTGGAGGAACCGTAGGGGTACCAGCGCCAACAAGCTTGTAGACACCGGCAAGTTCCGCCTTGGGGTCCACTGGTTCGTCTGTGGTGATAATCTGCCCGGGAGTGTCTTCCAGCAAACGGATTGCCGATCGCAGGTCGAACACTTCGCCAACCCTTCCTTCTTCCTTATCCCTGTTCGACATATTTTATTGTCTCCTCACGCTGAGTTCCTTCACCATTAGTCCTGATTTTGCGATATTCTCTCTCTTTCAGCAGCAAGAGCAGATATTTCCCGAAAGTCCATAATGATAAAGGTTGCGAAAATTCAAAAAAACCTTCCAGCAGATTCCCTAGACATATGAAGACCGATTCACAACGCTGGATAAAGGCTTTAAAAAATAATACCGAGATGACCAGCATTTAAAGAATACATCTTATCCTTATCTTCATCATTGATAGGCAGGCTTTCAAGGAACTGCAGGCACTCATCAGAATCTTCATAAGGATAATCCGTAGACAACAGGATCCTGTCTATACCCATAGCCTCGTAGGTGCACATAAATGCAGGCTGAAGGTAATTACCACTGGTCGTTACGAATACATTTTCTTTCAGATATTCACTCGGCTTTTTCTTGAGATTGGGCCGTGCCGCAGGCTCAAACCAGGGCCGAACATAGGCAAAATCAATTCGTTGCAGAACAAAAGGCAAGCCTTCCCCCAGATGCCCCAAAACAATTTTCAACCGCGGGCATTTGTCGAATATTCCGCTGTAGATGAGGCGCATCATACATATTGCCGTTTCTATCCCAAACCCGAAAGGCGCCCCTGCCAGCGCAAAACCGTATTTCCTCAAAGGAGGAATGGCCGGCACTGCAGGATGAAGATAAATCGGTACATCCAGCTCTTCGGCCTTTTCAAGAATAGGCCAGTATTCCTTGTCGTCAAGGTAGGTCCCTCCGTAATTGGAATGGGTTTTCCAGCCCTTGAAGCCCAGTTCTTTCACCGATCTTTCAAGCTCCCTGACGGCCCCTTCAGGGTTCTTGGGTGCGAGTGCGGCATAACCCACAAATCGGCTCGGATGGTTTTGGACGATGCTATAAAGCTCATCATTGATCCTTGTCGCAAGCTCCGTCCCCATTGACGGGTCGAACTGTTCAACGCCCGGTGATGTCAGGCTGAGGACCTGCACATCGATCCCGGCGGCATCCATGTCTTTCAGTCTTTCTTCTCCAACATCGAGAAGCTTGTTGAGAAGGAGGTCCCCCAGTGGTTCCCCCACATCATCGGTATAATAGAGACGGCGGTTTTTGGTCTGTTCATCGACGACATAGCGCGGGTACCCCTTTTGTTGCTCCATCGCCCTGACATAATCCCGAGTGACAAAATGGGTTTCAAAATCAATTCTCCTCATTTGTTTCCTCCGTTCCCTTGATTTGTAGTTTCTGTGTTACTACCGTTCAGATTGCAAACTTCTCCATGGATATTGAATGGCCGGAGCGAGCTTTTTCTGAACGATGTTCAAAGAGGTTAAATGGGTCCATCCGGAAATTGTGACTTCCGGATGGACATTGCTTGATCAGCGATAATGAATAGGCTTGAGTGAGCCGGTAAGGGGAATGGATTCTTGCCCTTTATTAAAGACGATTTTCTGTACCCATTTCCACTTCTTTCCCTTGGTCCATTGACCACCAACCAACGGTGTTCGGCTGTAATTGTTCTTATTATAGTTGACCGGACCGACAATGGTGCTCAGATTGGTGCTGGCAATGGCTCTCCGGATCTTTTCCTTATCCAGTGAGCTGGCCCTGGTTAACACGTCCTTTATTATCTCCCAGCCTGAGTGTTTATAGCCGATGGGCGGCGTCCATTGTTTTCCTGTGCTTTTTTCCCAGGCATTACACAATTGCCTTGGTGTCTCGCCGGTCAATGAGGACTTGAAAGGATGATAAGGACTCCACCAGAGTTCCGTGGTTAGGCCCTCTCCCAATTCAGAGCCGAGTGCGCCGACCGCAGACGGAAAAAGGATGGCCTTACCCATGGTAATGATTTTTGGTTTAAAACCTGTTTGACGGAATTGACGCATGGCAGTGGCAAAATCAGGAGGAATCATCACTCCCGTGACTATCTCCACTTTTGCTTTTTTAAAGGCATTGATCTGGGCACCAAAATCCTTCATAAAGAAAGGGAACCGCCCCTGATCTATGATTTTGTAACCTCTCTTGGGCCCCTGCTCTGCAAAAAACTTGGCCCATGAAGTGCCGTCAGGATCGTTCGGCCACAGTCCCCCGACGACTTTGTTCGTATCTAATTGATCCCACATTCCCATGTATACCCGAGTAATATCGTGCTGGGCACTCCAAAAATGGAGAAATGACCAGTGGTACGGTCCTCCCATTAACCAGTCTTCTATGGGCGCATCAATACAAATACAGGGGACTTTCAGGCGTTCTGCAATTGCTGCTACCGGATTCACCGTATCTGGCGTATGAGCCGGCATCAGGATATCGACCTTATCTTGCAGGACCAGCCTTGATGCAAGTTCTGCTGCCTTTGTGGGGCTACTTTCAGAATCAAGTAACTTGTACTTGAGTGGGAATTTTTTGCCATACTCTTTGAGGTAGATGCCTCCTTCAGCGTTTATCTGATGCACTGCTCTATTGTCAACCCAAGGACTTGGTGCACCAAACGCGGCAAGAGGGCCGGTGGATGGATTGATATAGCCAATAAGAATGTAATCCCGCTTGGGTTTAGCAGCCAACGCTGATTTGGCCAATAATGGCGCTACCATTGTTGCTATGCCGGCCCCTGCGGCTCCTTTGCCTACTTTCGTGATAAAGTCACGTCTGGTAATATTTTTACCGCGTTGCTTCCTCTTATCCATTTTTGTCCTCCTCCTGAAAATTGTGTGGTTTCAAAAATACTCTCTATTGTTCCTCCTTTCAGTGAATTGTGATTGTTTGCCCGCTGTCTTAAACCAGACCATACCTCGCGAGGGAATGCTTCCTGGGGATATAGCCTGTCAGCTGCCCTATTCGGAAGACCAGACTAGTGAATCAACACCACTGATTTTCTTAAATAACACCCCTTTCCGTATGCATGACGCAGCTAGAGAAGTATGCCGCACGTAACAACCTGCCAGCGCATTGATGCCCCAGTCAAAAAGACAAGGTGTAAAAGGGGTGCTCGGCCCAAGCATGATAACGAATGCCTTCTTACGAACGAAACGAAGCATTTCAGCGCAGGTCCCATTGAGCAGAGTCGTGGATGTGAGGGCAACAACATCGGCTCGCGGAATCAGTTCAGGTCCTGCCTCAGCCGGGAGATCCCCCGGCTGAGGGTTCAACTCGAAAACCCATAGGTTACGAAAATCTGTTTGCATTCGGTCCACAAAGGGGAAGTGACCTATGATTGCTACATTTTTGCCCGCACCTTTTTGCCGAATAAGATCCTGTGCCTTGAGTGGCACCACGTCTTCAGGAATGGGCAGAAGGGAATTTATCGCTGCCATGGCGAGGGGAATCGCATCAAGAAAACCTGTGGGGGGCTTCAGTAGTGATGATGCGAGGGCATGAATTGATTCAGGCAGGTTACCTGTAACCTTTTGAGCATGATCACCGTGGTGTGCCATCCTGCTGCAGAGGCCCATACGTGTACTCGTAACCGCCACCATGCGTTTGCCTCCAATGATCCGTGTGACCGACGCATCGGGCAGTTTCGTTACAGCGGTTATAATTTCACTGAGAAGCCGTTCTTGATCTGCTTCAACAGCATCAGGGTATTTGCAGGCCGTTGAGATTGCCATGGGATCTATTCTTGGTGTTTTCTAACCCAGGTTTCTCACGGATTCTTATCGTGAGATGAAAAACGGCCACAGCCTGATCTTTTGCGCTCCCGCGGAGCCGGGGCCGTTTTACAAGCGAAAGGCACCGCAGGCATCTAAAGAAAGATGGTGCCCAGATTTACGCTTTCTGTGAGGTTTATG
>Ga0307426_1001152_pt1 | contig 17773 bp, 20 predicted proteins | sample SalMarWE160340MG_FD_202165 | JGI IMG/M metagenome (GOLD analysis project Ga0307426, IMG submission 202165) | Salt marsh sediment microbial communities from the Plum Island Ecosystem LTER, Massachusetts, United States - WE1603-40 | ecosystem: Environmental > Aquatic > Marine > Intertidal zone >... | reverse complement strand
GACTTTCTTTTCCAGTGACGCCAGATAATCGGCGATGCTCCACGCCACTTTTTGTCCATTCGTGGTGAGTTCAATGCCGCTGATCAGGTCCGGCGCGGTCTCGAACCGGACGTGGATTTCAGCCGAGAAGGTTTCGTTGAGCGCATTTTGTATCGCCGCGCGTTGCTCCGCAGGCAGGTCAAACGCGCTGCGCACGAGCGCGGGGTCAGACGCTGTCTTAAGGGCCTCGCCCAGGCCTGCTTTCGCCGGGTCGTCCATCTCTCGCAAGCGGCGAGTGAACACCTCGCCCAGGCGTTCTTCCAAACTCGTCGTGGCGAGATCCGTCAGCGCCTTTCGTGCGATGGCAAATACTTCCTGCTGGGTGCGCCGGCTGATGGCCTGACTTAAGTTGACCGCGTCGTTTCTCAACGTTTCCATCCTCTTGGCGCTCAAGGCGTTGGCGGCCTTGCGCGCTTCGTCGAGAAGCCGCTGACCTTCGGCTTTGGCCTCGTCCGTCGCTTTGCTCAAGAGCGCGGCGCGTTGCTGGTCGAGCGCCTCGTTTTTGTGCTTGAACTCGTCGCTCTGCTTTTGGGCTTCGACCTTTTTCTTGTCGGCGTTCGCGAGTTCTGCAGCGATTCGCTTCTCACGCTCATCGATGGCGTGGCGAATAGGTTTGTAAAGAAAGCGCTTCAGCAACCACACCAGGATGAGAAAGTTGAGCGTCTGTGCTCCGACCGTGAACCAATCGATTAACATAGCTTTACTTTCCTGTGGCTTGGGCGATGACATGGTTCCAGAACGGGTTGGCGAAGATAAGAATCATCGAGACCACGAAGCAGTAGATGGCCGTGGACTCAATCATCGCCAGGCCCACGAACAAGGTCCGGGTGATGGTAGCGGAAGCGTCGGGCTGCTGGGCCAGCGAACTCAGCGCCGTCGCGACCGCCCTCCCTTCTGCCAGCGCAGGCCCCATAGTGCCGAAACCGGTGGTGATGCCGGCGATGACAATTGATGCCACCGCGATAATCGTCATGTTATCCATAGGTTCTCCTTTTGTTGTCGCAGTTCATGCCTCATGGTTTTGCCTCGGGTTCAGGCTTGGGTTTGCGGACGCGCGTGGCGGCCGCAATGTAAACCGCTGCCAGGATGCTGAAGATGTAGGCCTGTACCATGCCGGTGAGCAGACCGAGCGCCGTCATGATGATCGGAAAGATGAAGGGCATGATAGTGAGCAGGATGCCGATAATCATCGCCCCGCTCATCATGTTGCCGAACAGACGAACGGCCAGGGCCAGCGTGCGCGAAATTTCGCTGATGATGTTAAACGGCAGCATGATGAACGTCGGCTTCACATAGGACTTGAGGTAGTTGCCCACCCCTTGCTCCTCGATGCCGAAGAACGGCACGGCTACAAACACGCACAGCGCGAGTGCCGCCGTGGTCGAGAGCGAGCCGGTCGGCGGTTCGTACCCGGGAACGACGGTGCAGAGGCTGGCTGCGGCGACAAACAGGAAAAGCGTACCCAGAAAGCCGAGATATTTCTGCGGCTGACTCAGGCCGACCTCTTCAATTTGTTTCTCGATGCCGGTGACGACGATTTCCAGAAGGTTCTGCCAGCGGGAACGTTTCAGACCCTTGGAAAGTCTGCGCGTAATGACTTTTGAACCGACGGCCAGCATGAGCATCAGTCCCCAAGTGAACACGATTGTGGCGTTGAGTTTGAAAAACCCGTGTTGCCAGAAGATGATATCGTCAGGACTAAGACGCATGACCGGCCTCCTTCGCTGGGGAGTTGTGGTGTTCGACCGGCGGTCCGGTGAGCCGCGTCACGATCAGGCGTGCCAGGACAAATCCAAGGAGACACACCAGCAGCCGCTCCCAATGACCGTCGGAAACAAAGTAAAATCCGGCTAGGGCAATGCTCATCCGCAGCAGCAGGCTGCCGAAGAACCAAAGCGCCGGCTGCTTAAACGAAACGCCCTTGCGAACCGTCCACCAAAGGCCGCCGAAGAACATCACACCGAGCAAAACGCCCGTTACCATAGCCGGCGCCAGACTCAAAGCTTCATTCATCATTATCCTCCTGTTCCTTTCGCATTTCCTTGTCTTCCTTGGCCACCCAGTGCCAAGCATTCAAACAGCCGATGATCAGGCCGATGACCAGCAGCATCAGCGTCCAGGAATGGCTTCCTGGATGGCGATTGTCCAGCCAGATACCAAGCGCCGCGCCGAGCAGCGTCGGAACCACCACCGACCAGCCGATAAGCCCCATCATGCCTAGGCCAAACCAGACGCCCTGCGTGGAGTTGCGCCGCGCCTTGAGCTTGCGTGCTGCCTTCGCCCCGATTTCCCGACTGAACGCCGTTCGATCTTTCGCGCTCTTGATTTTCGATTTTTCACTCATGATGAAACTCCGCTAAGCGGCGGATGAAACCGCTCTCCATTTTCACCATCACCGAGCGGACGCTCTGCTCCCGCTCGTTCAGGTTCAGAAACTCCCGCTCCACCGAATCGCGTAATTGGCCAAGGTCCGTTCCGCCAATTGCGTTGCGCACGGAAACGAGCACGTCCAAGCCGGTCTTGACCAGCACCCCTTCATCCACGGCCACGTAGACCTCGCCCTCCGCTTCGGTTTCGTAAATCAGAATCCCGGGCGCGAGCGACGCGACGCAGTCGCGTCGGTGTGGCAAGAGTCCGAACGAACCCTCGTGGGTCTCCGCAACGATGCGCACCACGCCAGTTTTCTCGGCGAAGATCTGGAACGGCAGGAGAACCTTAAGATTCATGAATGCCGGCTGCATGTTCGACCTCCGGTTCAGATTTCGACTCGGGCTTCAGCTGCGGTTCGGACCTGGCTTTGGCCGTGGACGCTGAGGCCGGCTTCGGGTCGGCCTTGGCTTCAGTTTTGGACTCAGGTTCGGCTGCTGCTGCGGGCCGGCCGGGTTTCGCTTTTCCCTTCGCTTCGCCAACCGTCCCGATCATGTAGAGCGCCCTCTCCGGGTAGTCTTTGAATTCATCGCGCAGGATTCGCTCACAACCGTCCAGCGCGTCCTTGAGGCTGACGAGCTTTCCTTTAAGGCCGGTGAACTGCTCGGTCGTGAAAAAGGGCTGGGTCAGAAAACGCTCCAACCGACGGGCGCGGGCAACCACGTTGCGGTCCTCCGGCGAAAGCTGCTCCAGGCCGAGCATGGCAATGACGTCCTTGAGTTCCGCGTATTGCGCGAGCGTCTGCCGGATTTCCTGCGCGAGGCGATAATGCCGATCACCGACGATGCCCGGCGTGGCCATTTTGGAACTGGACTGCAACGGGTCGATGGCCGGATAAAGACCTTCGCTGGCCCGCTTGCGCGAGAGCACGATCGACGCGGAGAGATGCGAGAAGGTGTGCACCGCCGCCGGATCGGTGAAATCGTCCGCCGGCACATATACCGCCTGAATTGAGGTGATGGCACCGGTATCGGTGTTGGCGATGCGTTCCTCCAACCCAGATAACTCGGTGCCCATCGTGGGCTGATAGCCCAAACGCGACGGCATCTGCCCCATCAAGCCGGACACTTCCGACCCGGCCTGGATGAACCGGAAAATATTGTCGATCAGCAGCAGCACGTCGCGATGCTCGTCGTCCCGGAAATACTCGGCCATCGTCAGCGCGGCGTGGCCCACGCGGAACCGGCTGCCCGGCGGCTCGTTCATCTGACCGAAGATCATCACCATGTTCGGCAACACGCCAGCTTCCTTCATTTCGCGGTAAAGCTCCTCGCCTTCCCGACATCGTTCGCCGATGCCGCAAAAAATGCTTACGCCCTCTTGACGCCCGATCATGTTGTGGATCATTTCGGTGAGCAAGACCGTCTTGCCCACGCCCGCGCCGCCGAAAAGTCCCGCCTTGCCGCCGCGCTCCAGCGGCATGAGTACATCGATGACCTTGATCCCCGTCTCGAAGATTTCAGACTTGGTGGAACGCCGTGCCAGCGGCGGCGGGGCGCGATGGACGGTGCGCCACGCCACGTTAGAAACTTCCCCTTCCCGGTCGATGGCGTTCCCGAACACGTCGAACATGCGCGAGAGAATGCCCTTGCCGACCGGCGCCTTCAACGGCCCGCCCGTGTCTTCCAACGCGATGCCGCGGGCGAGGCCTTGGGTGGGGGTCAGCGCGATGCCACGCACGCGATGCGCGTCGAGTTGAGCTAAAACCTCGATGGCAATTTCCCCCTCCTGCGCGTGCAGCAACGAGTAGATGGGCGGCAAATGTGCTTCGAACTGTATATCTACGACACTGCCGCGTACCGAGACCACCGCGCCAGGATTCGATAAACTGGCTTTATTGCCCATGCAATATCTCCTTTGGTCAGCCGCTTTTTCCGGCGTTACCCGACGATGTCCCCGAATCGGATCCCCGTTCTAAGGCAGCGCCCCGTTCGCCCGACCCCCACAGCTTTCCGATGACCCAGGTACACAGGCCGAAACCGACGGCCAACACCGAGACGGCTGCGGCATAATTGCCGAACAGATCCGTCAGGGTGATCTGACCCACGTTGGTGGGGTCGTATAAAATGGGGATCAGCGTCTCGTGCAACTGGGCGAAAAGGGCCGTGCCGGCCAGTCCGCCCAGCAGGGCGAAGACCGCATCCATGCGCCCCTCGCCGGCGGCCGCCCAGGTGGTGCCGGGGCAGTACCCGGTCAGCCCCCACCCGATGCCGAAGATCACTGCGGCCAGCCCCGTGGCGACGATGCTGGTGGGCAGGGGCAGGGTGCGCCCCACGCCGACCGCCTGGAGCCCGAAGAGGCCCACGGCGGACAAGGCCACCGTCAGGACCATGAACCGGGGGATATCCGCGTCCAGCATCAGGTGCGAGCGGGCCATTCGATGGGCGTCGGTGGCGCCGATGCGCTGGATGACAAATCCGAAGGCAATACCCGAAAAGAGTCCCAGCCAAATATTTGTCATTGGATCTCCTCCTTTTGCGCGATCTTTCCGAAGATCAGCCGGGCGGTGAGCATGGCCACGGCAAAAATAACGACGCCGAAATAAAGGCCGCTGATGGCCAGTTGCGTCGACCCGGAGATGAAAAGCCCCAGGGTGCAACCGCCGGCCAGCCGTGATCCGAAGAGGATCAGGAAGCCGCCGAAAAAAGTGGCCGCGTACCGTTTTGCCCGGCTGTCGCCGAACCGCTGCTTCCAGATGGGCGGCATATCGCGCACCGGGATTTCTTTGGATGTCCGTCCGGCGATAAAGCCACCGATGGCCATGCCCAGCACAAAGGCGAAGAGCCACGATCCGGGGCCGGGAATGGCCTTGTAGTGGGCCTTGGAGGCTGCGTATTCCGGCGCCGCCCATTCAAAAAAGCCTTTGAGGGTGCTGACGAATCCGCTGGACGAGGCCGGGGGCCCGTAGGTGGCGAAAATAAGGACGATGATGCCCGACAGGGCAAACGCGGCCGGGACCCATTTCCAATAGGGGATGCGCTGTTTATTCTTATGTTCCATGTGGCTTATCCTCCGCAGGAGACGTACCCGCTTTTGGAACCGCGGCCGCCTCCGGATGCAGCGGCTGCGCCGCTTTTCCCGGTCGTCGTTTCCCGACGGTTGAAGGCGGCGGGTGTGGACGTCGTCCCCGGCAGGGTATCGCCGGTGATGACATTTTCCGCGGTTTCAACAGGGTAGTAATAACGTTTATTGCCCCATTCCATCCAGGAGGGCTCATAGAGCATCACGTCCTCAAAGCCCATGAGCCGGAGGACGAAATATCCGAATGATCCGCGTCGGGCCGAATGGCAGTAGGTGATCACGGCCCTGCCGGGGTCGAGGCCTCTGTAGAGCCCCTGCAAGGCCGCGTAAGGCTTGACCGCCTTGATGTCGGGGGTGGTCCAGTTGAGGGTGTAGTCGATGTTGGTTGCGGTCGGGACATGCCCCAACTTGAGCACCGTGCCGTCCAGCCCGGTATCGGGCGCTTCGCCCAGGTATTCTGCGCGGGACCGGACATCCAGGATCTGATAATAGGGATCACCAAGCCGCGGCATCAGGTACTCGGCCTTCACCCATTTACGCAGCTTGATCTCGCCCGACGGGGCCTGGTAGAGGACCGCCTCGGTCTTGCGCGGTGTCGACACCGTTTCGCCACCGGCATCGATCCAGCCGTCGATGCCCCGCTCCAGCACCTTCATGTTCTTGTGGCCCAGCAGGTCGAGAACCCAGAAGATGTAGGAACTGGTGGCGCCCCCGTCCCGTTTCACCGAATCGTAAAGCACCACGGTGTCGTTCCGGACGATGCCGTGCTCGCCCAGCAGTTGCTGTGCACGCTCGATGCCCACGAACAGCCCGCCCATGTTGCCGGCGGCATCGTCGTACTGGAATTGCCGCCAGGGCATGCGGATGGCGCCGGGGATCAGCTTCCCCTCAAAGTATTTGTCCATTCGGACGTCCACGATCACAAGGGACGCGTCGTTTTTTTGGGATTTCAGCCACTCGGCGGTAGCCAGGAAACCGGCGTTGGGATAATTTTCACCGGCTCCGTCGCTGGTCGCCGAAGACGCCGACCAGTAGACGCCGAGCAGCAAAATCGCGGCGATCGCCACATAACGAATCAGTTTGCCGTTTTTCATGTCTTTTTGTCCTTCCCGTCTAGTATGTCGTCTTCAATGGCTTCGAGTCGGTCCGGAAAGATGCCGTTCAATTGCCCTTTTCCGGCCCCCTGTCGAATTCGACGATCCTGGCAAAGTCCCGGTCCGGTCCTTTGCGGACCCGATGATACAGTGGGCTCTTTTTCCCGACCCGTCCCCCCATGTCATAGGTGAAATCGGAGACAGCCACATGGCGAATCCAGTATCCGGTATGCACCGGTCCCGCAGCGTTGTAGCAGGAGTGAAAATGGACAAATTCGTCCTGGGGATCCGGCCGCGTGTTGCGCCAAGCTTCGGGCGCTTCCTGAAAAAATACGGGATTGATCCTTTCCTGGGTGGCGATGGCGACATCGGCCCGGGGCAGCGTCGCCCGCACCGCGGTTCCTTCGTATAGTTTGGCGCCGTCGGGCATGTCCGAACTGTAGAACCGGTTTTCGTTGAAACAGACGAATCGCAAACGGCTCAGATCCCTGGGGTCCTCCGGCCGAAAATAATAGCCCACGAAGGGTCCGAATCCGATCATCCGGCCGTCATGCACCTGCTCCAGCCGAGCCATGTACCCATGGGGAACGGTGACAACGCCACCCGATGACCCATCTGACCCATCGGCTTCCTGGTCGGATCGGCAGCCGGACATCACCGCCGTACACGCACAGATCAGAAGCAAAATCATGGTTGTCGCCTTGTAGATTCCAGTTTTCAGTTGCCAATTTCCGGTATGTCCTGGCCGTATTTTTCGATGTACTGCCTGTGTGAAATTTGACATGACTAGTTTTTCTCTTCCCCTGCGCCCAAAGCAGGATCGGCTTCGAGCGCTTCACGCACGCGCGCCAAGCGCCTGTCGATTATCGCACGGTCATGCGCGGACTCGAGGGTGCCTTCAACCAGTTCGGCGATCCATTGCACTTGTTCGCGAAGCGCCCGCCGCCGGCCCGGGCTGGCCGTCAGACCGGCGATGGTTTGAAGCGCGCCAAGCATCCGTAACATGATGGCGACATTGCCTTGGGCGCTGCCTCGAATTTGATCGAACGATTCGGCCAGCAAACCTTCAAAGGTCGGCCCGATGGTGATCACCCTCAGTTCCCCTTCCTCGTAGCGGCGCGATGAAGGGATGTTCCGGAAGGCCAGCCGCGCCAGAATCGCCGTCAGATAATCCACGCACATCACGGCCGTCGTGGTGTCGTTGATGCTGGGGGACAGAGCCCGCAACGCAATATCCACGATCTGTCGAATGCCGAAAGCGGAATCGTGTTCCACCGTGCGGTAAGGGTTGATGCTGTATGCCGCCTGCAGGTCGGCGATGATCTCTTTTTCCGGCGGGTCCTCCAGAGCCAGCGAGGCCAGCGTGGTGTCGTGGACCACAAACGCGCCGATGCCGCGTTCCATCCGCACGATGGTCTGGTGCTCCCGCGCCAACCGCAGCAGCGCTGCGTTATCCACGCTTTGGATATAACCATTCCCCCTGGTTGAGACAGCCTGCCAGCTCCGCTCCGGCAGGGGGAGCGGTGACTGATCCTCATCGCCGTCAACCGGCCCGTGTCCAAGCTTCTCCGGGAAAAGCCGATCAACGGCCACCATGGTTTCGGCGGCAACCGAAGCGATAATGTTCGAGGCCTGGATCGAAGAGGCGATGTGATGAATGAAGAAAATGAGGACGCTGATGCCGGCGATCGCCAGGACGACACCCAAAGACACTGCCAGGCTCGGAATAAATCCGCTCTCGTCGCCGCCGCGGATCGTGCGCAACACGATCAGGCAATAGGTGAAAATACCAGTGAAGATTCCGAGCACAACCTGCGTAACGCGGTCACGCATGAAGTTCCGCAGGATGCGCGAGGTGTATTGGCTCGAAGCCAGCGCCAGCGTTACCAAGGTCATCGAAAACGTGACCCCCACCACGGTCATCATTGAGCCGGCAATCGTGGACAACATCCCGCGCGCGCCCTCCGCCCCGGCGCCAAACAGGCGCGGCCAGCGGGCCAGCCATCGGTCGCTCCCGGCGGAATCCGCTTCAACCAAAGCCACCGCGAGGGCGATGCTGACGGCAACAATCAGCGAAGGTACAAACCAAAAGCTTGACCGCAGATTGCTCCAGATTTGCTTGAGTTTATTCATGCATCAGCTCCCATTTCCAATTCTTAATCTCCGGCAGGTCCTGGCCGTGCTGGTCGATGTATTGCTTGTGCTTGTAAAGCTTGTCGCGGATAAACTGCCTTGACCGAAGCGAAAACCTGCTGCGTTTCGAGCCAATCCAGCAGAAAAACAACCGCCGAACGGTGAACTGCGGCGTCGATGGTGCGACTACCCGTCGCTTATTTTTTCACGTTCAGATCATTCTTTACGGATTTGACGCCTTGGACGCCTCGGGCGATTTCACCCGCTTTATCGATGGCCTCTTGAGAACCAACGAAGCCGCTCAGTTGAACGATGCCTTTGTAAGTTTCCACACTGATTTCAAATGACTTGAGGAAATCATCGGCGGCAAGTTGGGACTTGACCTTCGTCGTGATGACCGAATCGTCAACGTATTCACCCGCACCTTCCTGTTTGGATGTCGATGCACAGGCTGCAAAGCCGGTGATCAGCACCACGAGCATAAAACAGCGGATAAACATAAATCTCTTTTTCATAGCGGTTACTCCTTTTAGAATCTATTGACACCAAATCCCCCATGCCTATCGGCATAATGCTATGGGTATTTAATGCAACCGTGGAAATGGCCTCAAAGGCGTGCCGGCGGATGATACGCAGTTTTATTTCCCCGCGAGCTTCTTGAACTTCCCGACCTTTTCTTGAACGTTCCCTTCTAGGTTTTCGGCTTTGCCTTCGGCTTCCAAATGGCGATTCTTGACTATTTTCCCGACGACCCCCTTGATTTTGCCTTTCACTTGGTGCATCTTGCCTTCTGCATTGTCTTGTGTGCTTGATTTCATGGTATTCCTCCTGTCTTAGGATTTGCTGAACTCGGCCGCATCCTTTTTTTAGGCATTAGGCAACTTAAATCAAACACAGACTCATGCTAATTTAGTACAAATTGGCGGTCTTTTTGCCCAGTGCCGTATCCAAACAATTTTAAACTGTCCAAAATTTTATGATCAAACTTTGTGCCAGATTGAAAAAGTTTAACGATATTGAACTCAACATATTGATTTATTGTCAAATATTTTTATAAAAGCGACTGCCAATGGAGAGAGGACTGAACGTAAAATTATGGTCACATATGACCATTGGTCATATGTGACCATAATTTTACGGATCTTTGACGTGGTGCGGGGTATTCTTCCGGTAGTGGACGACAACCTTATCGGAACAATCTTCGCCTGAACCGCAGGGCTTACGCGGACTTCAAGCGTCAACGGGCAATAGGCACGATTGCGTATGTGCAATGTAAGGAAAAGCGAAGCGAGTGCCGGAGCCAATATAAAAATTCAGAAACGGAGAAAGGAAAAAAGCAAAATGGCAAACCCGGAACACTTAGCTAAACTTAAAGAAGGCGTTGAGGCCTGGAACAAGATGCGTCAGGCATCCAAAATATCGAAAATGCAAACTGAAAGGAGACGATTAAGATGAACGAGAAAAGAGACGCCTATGTGCAAAAGCTGAAAGCTCAATTGGACGAATGGAACGCCGATATCAACAAGCTAGAAGCTAAGTCCGATCAGGCAGCGGCCGGGGCGAAAATCGAGTATCACAAACGGATTGCTGATTTACGTGCAAGGCTTAAAGAAGTTGGGGATAAGATCGGGGAACTGCAACATACCGGCGAAGGGCCCTGGGAGGATCTTAAGCAGGGGCTTGAAAATTCATGGGAAATTCTCAAGGCAAGTTTCACAAAAGCCAAATCCGAGTTCGAGCGGGGATACAGAGAAGGCAGGGAAGATTCCTAAGGGTGGATTTTAAATGACGTATCGGTTTTTGTATTGGTGCTAAGTCTTTGATATCTTCAAGTTGTTTTGGTGATCACTGCAATTTTTGCTGTTTTTGCAAATGTTTTCCCGCTGGAGATGCAAAGACGCATCATAAACAACGCGATTAACCTAAGGAAATTTGACCTGCTGGTATTTTATTGTGGATTATATCTGATTGCTGTTATTGCCGCCAGTATGTTGAAATATTTAATTAATATTTTACAAAACATCATCGGGCAGCGAACCCCGGCCGAAGCCTTCAGCAGCAGATCAACCATCTCCCGATCAAAAAGGTGCAGCGGCGATCGTGATGCCCTTTGTCTCCAAATGCCGAGATTTGGCGATGACTTCGGCCAATTCGTAAAACCACTTTTTGGGCTGGCAGCCCGCAAGGGCGCATGTTCCGCCGGGCCGCCCATATAAATGTACCAGGCCTGATCTGTCAGCCTTCGGCAGGCCGAAGCTGTCCAGAAATAGCCGGAAAAAACATCGGTGAGCCGAATCCATCGATCAGAAGGTGGGTTTTGACACCACGCAAGGCCGCCCGCTTGAGCGCTTCCGCAATGCGTTGTCCGGTATTATCATTTTTAAAAATATAGCTTTCCAGGTAAATTTCATGCACGGCCCGGTCCAGCGCCGCTTCGATCGCCGGAAAATAATCTTCGCCGTTTTGCAACAGGGTAATCTGATTGTTTGGAATAATTCGGGGCACAGCAGGGTTGCCTTTATGATGTCAAGTCCTTTTTCTTGCGCTCAAATTCCTCTTTGTCGATTTCACCTTTTGCATAACGCTGCTTCAAGATATCTGAAGGTGTTTCAGTGATCGAACATCATCTTTCATGATATTGGCCATTTTTACGTCCTTTCCTCTGCCGCGCATTGCGCATCGGTTTTCAGGTGTGTAAGGGAAAATCCGCTGATGGCGTTGACCACCGGTTTCAACATATCGTAAGGGTCCTGACCATCTGCCAGACTGCCAAGGTAATAGACCCACCCGCCTGATTTGGCCGCAATCCGTTCGATGCCGTTTCTACCTGCCGCGTCCCAGTTGTATGCGACAATGAAGTGCTCAACATCAAGACCTTTAAGAATGCTCGCCGCCTCGGGGGTGAGATATGAACCCAATGTCGAAACCACTACCGTTTTGTCCTGGCCTTGAAGCAGGTTGTAGAAGGCAAAATAATCAAAGATGCCCTCCACCAGTATGATCGTCCGGTACTTCCGGATATACCGCCCTGCCTTGTCAATACCATAAAGCCAGCTCTTGGTAGTAAGGGCAATTTCTCTGGTATGTTGTTTGAGCCAACGAACGCCCCGATCGCCCGGGCGTCTGCCGACCAAACCGGTTGGAGAGGCATCGGCATCATAAATTGGGAACACAATCCGTCCGGCTAAATAATCACTGTAATTTCTTGAAAACTGATCTTTCCGTGTGAAATCGATCTGCCGACAATAGTATCCGTATCCCTTCACGGTTTCATCGTTCAACAACCTGACCAATCCACCATCTAAAAACGCATTGAAGGCTCCATAATCCATTTCAAAACGTGGGAAGAATCTATCTATAAGCGCCCTGCCTTGGTGCCGATCATCGCTGTATGGCGGGCTGTAGCCGATTTTGAACTTGCGTATCGTGTCTTTTTCGACGCCCCGGCGGGCAAGATAATTCCAAATGTGCTTGAACCGGTCTTCATTTGACATCAAAAGGTTATTGTAGAAGTTGGCAGCATCATCCAGGGCGGCAACAATCTTTTCATCGATTTTCTTCGGTTCGACAAAACCAACCGTATCATCGGGCTCCGGTGTTTCGTCAGGTTCAGGAATACAGGGGCTGCTGCCATCATAAGACTTGAAATCCTTGACCCCCAGATGCTCAGCCCAAACCTGCTGTGCCGTTCTGAACCGATATTTCTTCCGCAGCATTATCACGTCGTAAATGTCCCAATCTCCCTTACACGCACCGAAACAATGGAACCTGACCTCATCCTTTTTATTGACATACACCATCAAACTATCTTTGGTGTCAGCGTGGAATGGGCATAGGGAACTATACCGATATTTTTTGACGTTCTTGAGACGAATACCAAGCAGCGTTTCAGCATAGTGGATTATGGCATTGATGTACGCTGCCGATTTTAGGTCCTGGTATCGAAACTCCGGCACTTGACCTCCTTGTTCGGCTTCAAGTACTGTTTGGCCATCATCTTCTCTATTTATAAAATAAAAGGGTTTCCGGAATATCGGTGACCCGCGCAAATACGTTTTGGGTTCTTTCAATTAACACCATGGCCTGTTCCCTCCGAAATGAATGACCAGCTCATTGTCGGCGGAGTCGGCGTCTCTTTTTATTTCAAACCCCAACTTTTTTCCCAGCGCGAGCATGTTCTTGTTCTCATGTAACACGATGCCGTGTACCGTTTCAAAGCCTTGCTTTGCGGCAATTAACAGGCATTTTTCCAGCAGGTTCGAACCAATGCCCTTGCCCTGCCAGGCATCACCCACCAGAACGGCGAATTCACCCGTCTTTCCATCCGGATCGCCGATGATTCTTGCAACTCCCAGCATGCTGTCGGATTGCGAATCTTCATCGATGGCAACCAGCGCAACTTCCCGATCGTAATCGATCTGGGTGAACCGGGCCAGCATCTCGGGCTTCAATTCTTTTAGCATCCCGAAAAAACGATAATAAATCGTCGTGGGCGAAAGTACCTTGAACAACGCCGTAAATAGTGGGGCGTCTTCGGGCTTGACGGGCCGGATTAAAATGCGGCGCCCATCAGCGCTGACCATATGGGACTCATCTTCCTCCGGATACGGACCGATCACCAAATGCAGGGAGGAAGGAATCCCAAGCGGTGAAACGAGTATCCGGGCATCGACCGCGACGGGATTGCCGTCTTTGATCAGAACGGGATTCATGTCCAGTTCGGCAATTTCGGGGAAATCGATCAAAAGTTGCGAGAGCCGAACAATCATTTCTTCGAGTCGTTCCATGTCGGCGGCAGGGCGGTTTCGGTATCCCTGCAACAGGGAGTAGGCTTTGGTTTCCTGCATGAGCCGCCGGGCCAGTAATCGGTTCATGGGGGGAAGCCCCAGTGCCCTGTCTTTTAAGACTTCCGTGTAAATTCCGCCCATTCCGAAAAGAATCACCGGGCCGAAATTGGGATCCCGCTTGGCCCCCATTAAAATTTCAAAATCCGGGTTTGAAAAATACGGTTGAATCGTTACCCCCTCAATCCGGGCATCGGGTTTGTAGAGGCGTGCCGAGGACATAATTTGGCGGTAGGCTTCGCAAACATCCGCATCGCAACGCAAATCCAGACGAATGCCGCCGGCATCGGTCTTATGGGTGATGTCCGGAGAGTGCACCTTCATGACCAGTGGGTACCCCATTTCCCGGCCGATACTCGAAGCTTGCGCCTCGGACTTCGCTATTTCCGTCCTGATCACGGGCAGGCCGTAAGCCATGAGCATTTCCTTGGAATCCGATTCCAGCATGAATCCTCGTGCGGGGGCACTCGAAAGCAGCTTTCGGGCCTTTTCCTGATCGAAGACCATGTGTCCGGTCAACTTCGGGGGAATTTCCAAAAGCATTTCAAGGTTTCTGGCATATTCAACCATGTAAAGAAAAGCTCTGACCGCCCGTTCCGGCGTCTCATACGTGGGAATTCCCGCTTCATTTAAGATCTCAACAGCCTTGTCGATGCTTTTGCCGCCCATCCAGCAGGTAAATACCGGATACCGGCGTCCTCTCACAGCGGAAGCCAGTGTCTCGGCCACGGAAAGTGGGTCAGTAAGGGCCTGGGGCGCAAGAATGACAAGCACGCCGTCCAGGTTTTTCGAGTTGAAGCAGACCTCCAGGGCGCGGCCATACCGCTCCGCGGAAGCATCACCGAGGATGTCGATAGGGTTTCCCCGACTCCAGAAGGACGGTAGGAAGGTTTCGAGCGCTTGCATCGTATCAAGGTCAAGGGGCGCGGGCTCTTTTCCATACCTGGCAAGCGTGTCCGCCGCCATTACACCCGGCCCGCCGCCATTGGTGAGAATAGCCAGCCGGGGGCCGCGCGGATGCGGTTGCTTCGCCATCAGCTCCGCGCAGTCGAAGAGTTCTTCGATAGTGTCCACACGCACGATGCCGGCGCGCTTGAAGGCGGCATCATATACGGCATCTTCTCCAGCCATGGCGCCCGTGTGTGAGGCAGCGGCCTTTGCACCGGCGGGACTTCTGCCGGATTTGAGGACGATGATGGGCTTGACCCGGGAAACTGAACGCGCGGCGCTCATGAATTTGCGGAAATTTGTCAGGCTTTCGATATACAATAGAATGCTTTTTGCCGAGGAATCATTTCCGAGGTAATCGATCATATCACCAAAATCAACGTCCAGCATGGAGCCGATGCTGACAAAATGGCTGAATCCGATGCGATCCTTCAAGGCCAGATCAAGAATCGCCGTACATATGGCTCCACTCTGGGATACAAATGCCAGATTTCCGGCCACGGGCATCTCGGAGGCAAAGCTGGCGTCGAGGTTGGCCCCGGGCCGAATAATACCCATGCAATTCGGTCCCACGATACGAAGCCGACCGCCATAAGCTATCCGCCGAATCTTTTCTTCTATCTCGCGGCCCTGTTCACCGACTTCCTTGCCCCCCGCCGAAATAATAATGGCCCCGCCCACTTTTTTTTCGACACATTCGCTCACGATATCGGCAACGCTATGAATCGGCGTAGCGATAATCGCAAGGTCCACTCCCGCCTCCAGGGCGGAAACCGATCCGAAGGATTCATGCCCGTGGATGGTTTTATATTTAGGATTCACCGGCAGCAGCATTCCGGAAAACCCGCCGTCAATAAGATTTCTCATCAACGCATTGCCGATGGTTCCCGCTTTTTCGCTGGCACCCACCACCGCAACATGACGCGGTTTAAAAATGCGGTTCAGATTGTATTGACCCATTGTTTTCCTCGCTTTTTTAAGTTCAAATATTTTTTACCGAATTGCGGCGCCGTCATCTGCTCGGTTCGCGCCATAAACGAAACCCGCCCCGGGTCCAAATCACCGGAGCGGGTGCTCATCACCAGGCAGGCCCGCTACGGGCTTGAATCCTATGCTGGTGTCGATGCTTTTGCCGTGGCGCACGGCGGCCAGGCTATCGCCGTTGCCGAGATGCGCAAGGATCACACGGCCTGTCGTTACCCAATACGAATTGCTGAGATGTTTCCGATGACTCCAAAGACACTCAAAAGCCAGACAACGACTGCAACAACCACTACCACATTCAGAATTCTCTTGAGTGTAGATTGCATCGGTATGTAGCTGTTAATTACCCATAGAATCACCCCAACGATAGCCAAAACGATTACTAAATGAATGAGCGGCATTGTTTATCTCCTTTCATGTGTTGCTTGTTGACCGTCAAAAATGGTTACGCTCGTCTTCGTCCTTGAATAAATTGGATCAATATCACGACGATGGCGATGACCAGCAGGACATGAATGACGCCACCCAGCGTGTAGCCGGTCATCAGTCCCAGTCCCCACAGAATTAAAAGAACCACAAATATGGTCCAAAGCATGTTTGCCTCCTTGTCCTCAGGATTTGCTGAACTCGGCCGCAACCTTTTTGTAGGTGTTGCCCAAATCCTCCAAAGCCGCCTCGATACCTGATTTTATTTGCTCCCACGCACCTTCGCTGGAGGAACCCAGCTCCTTTAGCTTTTCAGACACCGCATCCCGTTTCTGGCGCAATGCCGTCAGCTGTTGTTCAGCTTTGGCCTTTGCATCCCCTCCCATCTTTTCCGCTTTTGCCTGCAGTTGATCAATGTCCTTCTCGTATTCTGCGAGTCTGGCTTCCGTCTTTTCCCGAAAGGCCTGCATCTGCTCCTGGGTGTAGGCCTTGGTTGCGTCATAAGCTTGCTTGACCTCCTTCTTGACATCTTCCTTGGACACGGCAGCGGGCTTGCTCTGGGATTGTTCACTCTCACCGCAACCCGCCAAGACCCCCAGCGCCAGCAGCAGCATTATTGCCAATAACCCCCTTAAAAACTTAACGCTTTTCATTTGAAAAACCTCCTTTTAATTTGTTCCTGCACTGCCCCGTTATTGCTATGGTGCAAAAACCGTATTTACAATTAAAACAAAATAAGCTCTGCGAACAATTCATACCTTATCTATTAGCCGCCGGTTTGATCACGTCCTTGGCACCTTTGATTGAAGTTGTCAGGGCATCCCTTATCCAAAAAACTCAAACTATCCGTCAACATATATTCAAGCTTCGTGCCAGGCAGACTGAGTCCAATTTTATTTAACCTAACATGATGATATTTATTAAAATATTTTTAAAATAGAGACTGATCGAGACGGAATCAGTTAGTGTAATAATATGGTTATAGATGACCAATGGTCATATTTGACCATGCTTGGCATCCTTGAAGTGGTGTTTAGATCAGCATCTTTTTCAAGTTGCTAGATTGGGGTTGTGACATCACAATAGCCAAAACCCTCTTAGCTTTGAATCAAAGGTTACACTGTTTGAGGGAGCCAAATTAACCTTTGAATGGGACAAAAAAAATGATAATGACGTAATAAAGAGGTTTGATTCAATGGATCTATTTGAAAAGTGCGCAAAAGCTACGGAGTATGAAGCTGGATTAAAGCAAAGTGGCCACTATTTCTTTTTTCGGAAGCTCGAATCCCCGCAGGATTCTGAAGTGGTGGTCAACGGTAAGAGAGTCATCATGATCGGCTCCAACAACTATCTTGGACTCACCAACCACCCCCGGGTGAAGGAAGCGGCGATCAAAGCCATTGAAAAATACGGCACCGGTTGTGCAGGTTCGCGATTTCTAAATGGGAATCTTGAGATCCACGAAGAACTGGAAAAGAAGTTGGCCAGGTTCTTTCGGAAAGAAGCTGCCCTTGTCTTCGCAGCCGGCTACCAGACCAATTTGGGAGTGATTTGTGCTCTTGTCGAGCGGAACGATTCGGTTATTATCGATAAGGACGATCATGCCAGCATCATTGACGGCTGTCGCCTTTCCTTCGCCAAGGTACAAAAGTTTCGTCATAACGATATGGACGATCTCGAAAGAGTTCTCGAGGCAACCAAGGGGGAAGGCAAATTGATCATCGTCGATGGCGTCTTCAGCATGGAAGGCGATATTGCTGATCTCCCTGGAATTGTAAGGCTAGCCAAGGCTTATGGGGCAAGGATCATGGTAGACGACGCCCACGCGATCGGCGTTCTTGGAAATGGAGGTCGGGG
>Ga0307426_1001151_pt1 | contig 17773 bp, 19 predicted proteins | sample SalMarWE160340MG_FD_202165 | JGI IMG/M metagenome (GOLD analysis project Ga0307426, IMG submission 202165) | Salt marsh sediment microbial communities from the Plum Island Ecosystem LTER, Massachusetts, United States - WE1603-40 | ecosystem: Environmental > Aquatic > Marine > Intertidal zone >... | reverse complement strand
TGCTGCTTTCCGGGTATTTGACGCATCGGCTGGTCGGTAAATTTGTCGATTCCATCGGCTGTCAGGTCGGTTACATTCCCTTCGACTACAAGCGCCTGCGCCCGTCGGCCTGGTGGGACTGGAAGCGGCAGGTTTTATCCTGCATTGATCCCGCGATGATGCCGGAGCTCATTGCACCCTGCCGGTTGCTCGGAACGATAACTTCTGCCGCAGCCCATGAAACGGGCATCCCGGAAGGACTGCCTCTGGTCGCGGCCGCAGCCGACAAAGCCTGTGAAGTGATCGGTTCGGGCAGCCTCGAATCCAACATCGGTTGTCTCAGTTACGGTACAACGGCCACCATCAATGTCACTCACAAAAAATATGTGGAACCCATTACGCTGATACCGCCGTATCCTTCCGCCGTTCCGGGTTATTACACCGTCGAAGTCCAGGTATTCCGGGGCTATTGGATGGTCAACTGGTTCAAGCAGCAGTTCGGCTATCCGGAACTGCAGCAGGCGGCCGAATCGGATCTTTCCCCCGAGGCGCTTTTTGACCGCCTGGTGGACGACATCGAACCGGGTTCGATGGGGTTGATGCTGCAGCCTTACTGGACACCGGGGATAAAAACCCCGGGTCCGGAAGCCAAAGGGGCGGTGATCGGTTTCGGTGATGTACACACCCGGGCCCATCTTTACCGGTCTATTTTAGAGGGCCTGGCCTATGCCCTGCGGGAGGGCAAGGAGCGTATTGAGACGCGCAGCCGCACACCGATTACCAGTCTGCGGGTTTCAGGCGGCGGCAGCCAGAGCCGCAATGCCATGCAGATAACCGCGGATATTTTCGGGATGCCGACGGCCAGGCCGCATCTCTACGAAACATCCGGACTCGGCGCGGCCATCGATGCGGCCGTCGGCCTCGGGCTGCATCCGGATTTTAAAACAGCGGTCAAAGCCATGACCCACGTGGGTGAAGTGTTCGAACCGGATCAAAAAAACCACCGGCTCTATGATGCCCTTTACCATGATGTTTACAAGAAAATGTACCGGCGTCTAAAACCCTTGTATGAGCGCATCCGGGAAATTACGGGGTATCCGAAATAGCCGTTCCTGTTACTGTGAATTGGTATCAACGAGGTGTAAAATTGAAAAGCTTGCGAATTATTCTTTTTTCTCTGCTGTTGCTGTCCTGGACTTCCCCGCTGCCGGCGGTTGCCAAGAACCTGACCATCATTCACACCAACGACATGCACTCCCACCTGCTGGGGGCTTGCCCCAATGTCGATTACACCCCCGCAACTACCGGCGATGATCAAACCATCGGCGGCTGGGCCCGCATTGCCGCCGTCATCAGGCAGGTCAAACAAAAACGCGCCAATCCGGTGCTGGTCGTCGATGCCGGGGATTTTTTAATGGGCTCCTTGTTTCACATGCTCGCCCGGGAGCAGGCCTATGAATTGAGACTGCTGCATATGATGGGCTATGATGCCGTCACACTGGGCAACCACGAGTTCGATCTGAAACCCGGTGGACTGGCAAGCATCCTGACCCGCGCCCACCAATCAGGCCAGATCCCCCCCTTGGTGTTTTCCAATGCTGTTTTCAGCCGACAAAGCCGCGAAGACGACCGCCTGGAAGAAATGTTTGCCCGCGAAATCGTCAAGCCGTATCTGGTAGTTGAAAAAGAGGGTCTGAAGATAGGAATATTCGGCATCATCGGCAAAGACGCGGCCGAAGTCGCCCCGTTTGCAGATCCGGTCACGTTTGAAGATCCCGTTGCAGCGTCCAAACGAATGGTCGGCATTCTGCGGGAAACCGAAAAGGTTGACATGGTCGTCTGCTTGTCTCACAGCGGTCTGGCAGAAGAAAAAAAACGTTCGGAAGATGAAATCCTGGCCCGGGAAGTCAGCGGCATCGACATCATCATCAGCGGCCACACCCATACCAAAACAGCCGGGGCGCTGCGGGTCAACAACACGATCATCGTCCAGTCCTGGGAGTACGGCAAGCAGCTCGGCGTGCTGGATGTGGCGTTCGATGACGGCCGGATGTCCTTAAAAAAATACCAGCTGGCGGATATCGATGACACCATTGAAGGCGATGCCGCGATTACCCGCCGCATAAATGAGTTTGAAGCCGAGATCGACCGCCGGATACTGACACCGGAAGGACTTGCCTTCAGAAAGATTATCGCACAGACGGATTTTGACCTTTTCCTGGAAAACGACGAATCCAACCTGGGCAATCTGATTGCGGATTCCATGCGCTGGTATGTCAATCGGAATATCGCCGCTTCGGCCGCGCCGGCCGCCAAAGTGGATGTGGCCGTGATCTCCAACGGGGTTATCCGGGACCCGGTGGTAAAAGGCGCCACCGGTCAGATCGCGGTGTGCGATGCCTTCCGGGCCATACCGCTGGGCATTGGTTTTGATGCGGCCGAAACCATGGGATATCCGCTCATCACTCTTTATGTCTATCCGTCCGAATTAAAGAAAACCCTGGAGATTCTGACCAGCATCTACCCCCTCAAAGGCAGCGATTATTACATCCAGATTTCCGGGGTGCGGTTTACGTACAACCCGCATCGTATGATTTTCGACCGCGTCACGGATATCTGGCTGGGCGATGAAGAAACCGGATATAAACCGCTGGATTATTCCGCATCCAACCGCACCTTGGTGAGCGTGGCGGCCGACATCTACAATGCCACTTTTTTAAAGGTCATCGGCAATTTCACCTGGCACGTTCTGGACATCGTCCCCAAGGACTCCAATGGCCGTCCCATTGACGATTTGAAAACCGCACGGATCGATGCCGACAAACAAAAACCGGGAATTCAGGAACTCAAGGAATGGAAGGCGGTCATTGAATACCTGCGAAGCTTTCCGGATACCGACGAAGACGGTATTCCCAACATTCCGGCTAAATACCGCAGCAAGCTGGGTAGAAATGTCGTCGCGGCCAGCTGGAACCCTTATCGGCTGCTGAAACGCGGGACCTATGTTACCTGGATGGCTTTGGCGATTTTTCTTTTGGCCGGTTTTGTGATATTGGGATTGGGCTGGTTTACGGTGAAAAAGATGAAATAACTGGAAATCGATTCTCTGTTGGCATCCAACCTTCAATAAAATTCGGGGAAATTGGAATGAAAATACCGCAAAAGGGTTTGTCGAAAGAAGAAATCTTTCAAACACTGAGAAGCTACAAAAGCGCAGATCTGGACTGGAAGTCCGGCAGAGTTTTTGGCTACATCTATGATCCCGGAGAAAAAGTCCATGATGTTATCGATGATGCCTATACCCTGTATCTTTCCGAAAATGGCCTCGATCCGTTATCATTTCCGAGTCTTTTGCGCCTGGAAAATGAAGTGGTCTCAATGACTGCCAATCTGTTGGGCTGCGATAACGAGGTCGTCGGGAATTTTTCTTCCGGCGGAACGGAGAGCCTGATCCTGGCAGTCAAAACTTCCCGCGACTATTCACGGGCAACCAGACCCCACATTAAAGAACCGGAAATGGTGCTGCCGATCACGGCACACGCCTCGCTTTTCAAGGCGGCCCACTATCTTGGCGTAAAACCGGTTGTAACACCAGTTCATGACGATACCTTTCTGGCGGATGTGGGTGCGATGCGCGATGCCATTACCGACAATACGATATTGCTGGTCGGCTCGGCACCCGGATATGCGCACGGTGTCGTGGACCCGATTCCTGAGATCGCAGCCTTAGCCCAAGAAAAAGGGTTGCTATGTCATGTGGATGCCTGTGTGGGCGGCATCCATCTTAGCTACATGCGCAGGCTGGGTTACGATGTGCCGGATTTTAATATGAACTTACCCGGTGTGACGTCTTTGTCTGTGGATCTTCACAAATACGGATATGCTGCTAAAGGCGCCTCCATTGTTCTTTACAAAAACAAGGAACTCAGAAAGTTTCAAATCTGGGCCTGCTCCCGCTGGACCGGTTACACCGTGATCAACCCTGCGGTTACCAGCAGTAAAAGCGGCGGCCCCATGGCTGCAGCCTGGGCGGTTTTAAAATATATGGGCGACGACGGCTACAAGGAAATCGTCACGGAAGTGATGGCGGCCACGAAAAGGTTAATTGAGGGAATTAGCCGTATTGACGGATTGAGGGTACTGGGCCAACCGAATATGTGCATGTTTGCATTGGCATCAACTACTGAAAAAATTAACGTTTACCGCCTGGCCGACAAAATGAAGGCCAAGGGTTGGTATCTGCAGCCTCAGTTTGCCCGGGATAATTCACCCTCAAATCTCCATGTTTCAATGAACCGCTCCACGGTTCCCCAGGCAGAAGCGTTATTAAAAGCTTTAGCAGAGACTGTTGAAGAAATGAAACAGGAAGAAATAGATCAGGAGACCCGGGACCTGCGGGCCGAACTCAAAAAACTCTCGCTCCGCTTTGACGAAGAAACCTTTTTCAAACTGGCCGAAATGGCCGGTGTGACAGGTGTTGCGCCACCGGAAAGGATGGAAAAAGTCAACATGCTGCTGGAAGCCCTGCCCTGTGATGTGTCCGAGTTTATGCTCACTGAATACTTAAATAATATGATGCTGCTCGACGGCGATTCTGACTAACCCTGAATCTTGGATCTATTTCAGACCCGAATGCTGCTGATTGCTTTATCCTTTTGCTATTTTTGACAAACCGGGAGGATACCTATGGAACAGTTTTTCGCGGATTATCTGGAGCGCCTGCAAAGTCTGCATGAGGATATGAAGACAACGTTTAAGGCGCTTCCTCAAACAGCTCTGGATGGGACACGCTCAGATAACACGACAACTGTGGGAGCAGCAAGAGGACGGGTAAGGCCATAATGTCGATGAATCATTTTTATGATGACGGATTCTACCAGTCGGTTTTGGTCGGAACAATGCAAGCACTCCGCCGGAGCGGGAACACCCCGAAAAGAAAACAAAATAAAGACGCCGTAAGGAAACCCGATGAGCCGTGAATATGATACGCAACTTCCGGAGGATTTGCCGCTGGACGAATGGGTTGAAAACGCGGCTGCGGCTCAACCGCCCGGACGCAAACTTTACGAGGGCCGGTTCGTAAATCTGAGTCCTGTTGATCCTGAAAAAGATGTTGCCGAGCTGTATCGTAATTCTCACGGTAGTGAGGAAAAAACCCGGCTCTGGACCTATATGGCCTATGGCCCATTCTCGGATGCGGCGGACATGCAGCAGTGGTTAAGGGGGTGTGAAGCCTCGACCGACCCTTTGTTCTTAACTGTAAGCTCAAAGGATCTCAACCGGCGGGTGGGTGTGGTGAGCTTTTTGAATATTGTTCCCCGGATGCGATGTCTGGAGGTCGGCAACATCTGGTATTCGCCGATCGTTCATCACACAAAAGTCAATACCGAGAGCATTTATCTGATGTTAGCCGAAGCATTTGATGTTTTAAACTACAGACGCGTCGAGTGGAAATGTGATGCCCTCAATGCACGATCGCGGACAGCGGCACTAAGACTTGGCTTTAGCTTCGAGGGCATTTTCCGGCAGCATTATATCATCAAAGGCAGAAACCGGGATACCGCCTGGTTTGCAATGCTGGACCGTGACTGGCCGGCTGTTAAGCGCAACATGAACCGCTGGCTGTATTCGGAAGAGAACAAGATTTCGCTGGCTGAACTCAATCAACCCCTGCTGCGGGCTACCGGATCGACTTAAGACCAACCGGACCCAACGGGATTGTGCATGGATACGGCGAAGGCGAAAGGGGGAAATGATGGCAAATTCCACATTCGATCTTACCGGCAAAGCCGCGCTGGTCACCGGCGGCAACGGCGGTATCGGCCTCGGGATGGCGGAAGAAATGGCCAAATCCGGCGCCGACATCTGTATATGGGGTCAAAACGAGCAAAAGAATAAAACTGCTGCTGAAAAGCTGAAGTCGTACGGGCGGCAAGTCATCGCATTTAAATGCGACGTTTCCGACGAAAAGCAGGTGGAGGATAACTTTGCCCGCACGGTGGAAACATTGGGCAAGGTGGATGCATGTTTTGCCAACGCGGGGATTGGGCGAGCGGGTACTGCTTTTCACAAAATGGATATCAGCGAATGGCGCCGTATATTCGGCATCAACATGGAGGGCGTCTTCTTTACCTTCAGAGCGGCAGTGCGGCATATGATGGAAAAAGGAGACGGCGGCTCGCTGGTTGTTACCAGCAGCCTGTCGGCCAAATATGGTATGCCGTCAGGCGAACATTACGCCGCTACCAAGGCGGGTGTCGTTGCCCTTGTCAGAGGACTGGCGGTTGAATATGCCCGACACGGCATAAGGGCGAATGCAATTTTGCCCGGCTGGATTGAAACGGATATGACCGCTTCGCTTTTCGCAATGGAAAAGTTCGAGAAAAATGTCATGCCGCGCATACCGCAAAGGCGCTGGGGCGTTCCGGCTGATTTCGGTCCGATCGCCGTTTACTTTGCCAGCGATGCCAGCGCATATCATTCCGGTGATGCCGTGGTTATTGATGGCGGCTACAGTTGTTTCTAGTCGCTTAAAAACATAATTTGTGCATTTTTGGTCATGCATGTCGATATCTTACTTTGGATTTTAGCAATAATTCTGGTGATTGGAGGCATGGTGGGTCTGGTTTTTCCAGCCCTTCCGGGCGCTCCCATTTTGTTTGCCGGGCTCTTTGTGGCAGCCTGGGCCGAAGACTTCATGCATGTCGGTGCCAAGACCTTAATCGTGCTCGGCATCATGACGATTCTGACCTATGCTTTTGACCTGCTTGCCGGCGCATTTGGTGCCAAACGTTTCGGCGCTTCCCGGCGTGCGGTCATCGGCGCTACGCTCGGTGCGATTGTCGGCATATTTTTTGGAATTCCCGGTATCCTGCTGGGTCCTTTTGTAGGTGCTGTTTTGGGTGAGTTATCCAACCGGTCGGATTTGCGGGCCGCGGGGCTGGCCGGTGTCGGCGCAACCCTCGGCCTGGCGCTGGGCGTTGCCGCCAAACTGGCGCTGGCGTTCGCCATGCTGGGCATATTTGTGATCGTGCGTTTCCTATAATTTAATTTTTCCCGGCAAGGCATTTTTAAACGGATACCTGCCTGCCTGGTGTCCATCTTTTTTGAACGCGTTAGGCAAGCCGCGATGAAAAATTTTTGTTTTTAATTTAAAGCGGATGAATTAGTGAATTAATTAATGATTGAAAAACCGGAACAACGCCTGATACAAGTTGGCTTTGAAACCCACACCCTTATCGGCGATGTCCTATCCGACGGCAGCCCTCCTCAGCTCCTGGTTTTGCACGGCGCCGGGAACTCCTGCAGGCAGAATTTTCAATTGCTCAGAGAAGAACTCTTTGCTGCGGGAATTTCTTCGGCGGCCTTTGACTTCGTGGGCCATGGCGATACGGGCGGTAACCTGAAAAGCTCCAGCCTCAGCAGCCGGACCCTGCAGGCATGCAGGGTTGTCGACGCGCTGAATTTGAAGCAGCCTTTGGCGCTGATGGGGGTAAGTATGTCGGCGTATACGGCGGTAAAGCTGCTTGACCATTACCAGATAAAAAGCTTGATCCTTTTAGTGCCCGCCATGTATAGCTCACAGGCCTATACAATTTCCTTTAACCAGGGGTTTACCGATATAATTCGTCAAGCGGAAAGCTGGAATCATTCTGACGCCTGGAATATATTGGCGGAATATACGGGCCGTCTTTTGATTGTTGCCGGAGAAAATGATCGGATTATTCCGCGCGCGGTCATAAACAAAATTTACGATTCAGCAATTAATGCTGCCGAACGCAAACTGTACATTGCACCCGATGCATCCCATTTTTTGTTCACCGATTTGCGATCCAACAATCCTGATGAATTTGACCATATATTTGGCCTCATATGCAACATACTAAACATATAGCGAGAAGGAACACCTAATGGGCAGTTACAGTTGGAACGCCAAAGATTATGCGAAGCACTCATCGATCCAGCAGGATTGGGCCCGCGAGTTAATTGCCAAGCTTCACCTGCAGGGAAACGAAAACATTTTAGACATCGGTTGTGGGGATGGCAAAGTGACGGCGGAAATCGCGGCAGCTGTTCCAAACGGATCGGTGCTGGGCGTTGATAATTCAAGTTCAATGGTCCAATTAGCTCAAAAGCAATATCCCGTTGACAAATATCCCAAGCTTGCCTTCCAACTGGCCGATGCATGCGCGCTGCCGTTTGATAAGCAGTTTGAAGTTGTTTTTTCCAATGCAACTTTGCACTGGGTAATTGATCACGGACCCGTGCTGGATGGGATATATAAAAGCCTTAACCCGGGGGGTCGAATTTTATTGCAGATGGGTGGTCGGGGCAATGCCGCCCCTGTTGTCAAGGTTCTGGATGTCATGCAAAAAACGGCCCGCTGGCGCCCCTTTTTTATGGATTTTGTGTTCCCCTATGGGTTTAATGATCCCGGGGATTACAAAGTTTGGCTGAAACAGGCCGGGTTTCATTCTATTCGATCTGAGCTGATTCCCAAAGATATGACGCATGCGGGAAAGGCGAAGTTTGCCGGATGGATTAGAACGACCTGGCTGCCGTATACCCACCGAATTCCTGCAAAGCAAAGAGAAGCGTTTATTGACGAACTTGTCGCTAACTATATTCAGGCAATGCCACCGGACAAGGATGGTAAAGTTCATGTGCAAATGGTCCGACTTGAAGTTGAAGCACGAAAACCGTAGCCTCTCGTTTTATGCCTTTGTATTGTAGGATTTCGACCGGGGGAGAATAGGCTTGATTATTCTAGACTCGCAGTCTATTTAGATCGATCATAAAAAATGAAGGAAAGGATGCTATCAGATGCGACGTAACCACAGTGAAGTCACAGATTCAAAAGAAATTCAGCGTATTCTGTCATTGACCAATTTCGGCCGCTTAGCCACCAGCGGGCAGGACGGCTACCCCTATATCACTCCGGTGAATTTTGTAAGCCTGGAAGGTCGCATTTATTTTCATTGTGCGCCCAAAGGTGAGAAACTGGACAACCTGACCCGCGACCCCCGGGTGTGCTTTGAAGTAGACGTGCCGCTTTCCTACATTGACATCGGCCTGGATCCAAACCGACCCATCTGCAATCTGCACCAATTCTACCACTGCGTCATCATCCGCGGATCCGCAACCGTGGTCACCGACAGCACGTTGAAGTTGGCCGTGCTGAATGCACTGATCGCCAAGCATGAAAACACCGATGACTTTAAGAAGGTCACCGAAGACATGTCCGGTTACAAAGCCTGTGAGGTGATCGAGATCAAGCCCGATTCCGTCTCGGCCAAAAGCGATCTCATCCAGAACAAATCCGAAGAGGACCGGCGGGCGGTGGCCGAATACCTGTTCAAACGCAATCGACCCGGGGATCGGGAAACCGTCGCCGCCATGGGATTTCAATTCAAAGAGGATTAAATCACCTTTGAGTAAGAGGCCTTACAATGAATAAAAAAGAATTGATCAAAAGGGTAGCTGAAAAATTGGATGGTCTGCCCCAAAAAACTGCGACCAGAGCCGTCGATGCCGTTTTCGAGTCGATCGCCGAAGGTTTGCAGGAAGATGGTGTTGTCGCCATCGGAAAGTGGGGAACCTATACGGCGGAAGATATAGCCGGCGAATAACTTGCTATCCTGATCCTTCAGCGGAGTAAAAGCCACAAGCAGCGTATTTTTTTATGCAGGAGGAATAATTGCCAACAGCAATGGATTTTAAGATTAGACCGGCTGCTGAAAATGATGCCGGCACGATATTGTCCTTGATAAAAGAGCTGGCCGACTTCGAACGTCTTTCGCAAGACGTCGCTGCCACGGAAGACGATATCCGCCAATCTCTTTTTGGCGCGCATCCGTTTGCCGAAGCATTGATCGGAGAGTATGAGGGAGTTGCGGTCAGTTTTGCCCTGTTTTTTTACAATTTTTCGACCTTTATCGGCAAACCGGGGATATACCTTGAAGATCTCTATGTCAAACCGGAATACCGCAGGCTGGGCTTTGGCCGCAGGATGCTGGTGCATATCGCCTGCCTGGCAAAAGAACGCAACTGCGGACGATTTGAATGGTCGGTGCTGGACTGGAATGAACCGGCCATACGAACCTATGACGAGTTGAACGCCAAACCCATGAAGGAATGGATTTTGTATCGCCTGACCGGTGAGGCGCTGGATAAACTGGCCGCTGAAAGGTAAAGAATCCTGGCCCGGGAGACCGGGCTTTGATTTCACCCCAGAGGGGTGGTGTTTGCCGTTAGATAATAAAAGGGGAGCCTTTGGAGGATGCTCTTAATAGACAACCATGGCGCTACCGATCCCACCATTAATCTGGCGCTTGAGGAATACTGTTACCGCAGCCTGGATACCCGCCATGATTATGTGCTGTTTTATATCAACCAACCGTCGATAATCATCGGCAATCACAAAAACCCGTTTCAGGAAGTAAATTTTAAATTTGCCTTACAAAATAAGATCCGGCCGGTGCGCCGCATTTCCGGCGGCGGTGCGGTTTACCATGACCCGGGTAATTTGAATTTCAGCTTTATTACGGCGTTTGCCGGCGAAATGCTGGATTATTTCAAAACGCTTCTGCAGCCTGTTTTAAACACCCTGAAGCGTCTGGGGGTACCGGCGCAGCTCACGGAAAAAAACACTATCCTCGTTGACGGCAAAAAGATATCCGGCAATTCGCAGCATACCAATATGCGGCGAATGCTCAGTCACGGTACCCTGCTTTTTAATGCCGGGCTGGATATATTAAATGAGATGCTGGATTCAAAACTGCAAATTATTCAATCGCGCGCTGTGCCGTCCATTCCAAGTAACGTGACAAACATTTCAGACTATTTATCCCGCCCGATGGATATGGAAGCCTTCCTGGCCGAGCTGATTGCCGGCATATCCGACAGCTTCGGTGAGTTAGAGGAATATCAACTGACGGCTACAGATTGGGATGCCGTCTCCCGGCTTTCAGAGGAAAAGTACCAATCCTGGGACTGGACATTTGGAAAATCTCCGGAGTTCACCGTGGCCTATAAAGTCCGATTAGATTCAAAGGATGTGGATGCCCTCATTACGGTGAAACATGGCATAATCCAAAATATCCGATTCCCAAAAAACAGACTTAATCCTCAGGCCATCCGCCAAGCCCTAAACGAATTTATAGGTAAACGCTACGGTCTCGAAGCAATAATGTAATTTAACATGACGCTGTGTATAACAAGATCTTTACAAAGATTTCGCATTGTGTAATATTTTTCGCAGAAAAAAATCAAGGTAATCAGCACCAGGTCGATATTCATATAAGTATTATTGATGCTTAAAGAATTATCAATTCGAAATTTTGCCATCATCGACGATCTGAAAATCAGTTTCTCCGACGGCCTCACCATATTGAGCGGAGAAACCGGCGCCGGCAAATCGATTATCCTCAATGCGGTCAATCTGCTGCTCGGAAGCCGCGCCTCGGCCGATTTGGTGCGTACGGGCGCCAAAGCAGCCGAACTGGAAGCATTATTTCACATTTTACCGACCAGCAGTGTCGCCCTGAGCATGTCCGAGCAGGGATACGATGCGCAAGACGGCCTGCTGATCAGAAGAGTCATCTCACGCTCTGACAGCAACCGGGTATACATTAACGGACGTCTGGCAACCATCGGAATATTAAACGCCATCACCGAAAATCTGGCCAGCATTTCAGGCCAGCATGCCCACCAGGGTTTGTTGAAAGAAGATCAGCACCTTTTAATTATCGACCAGTTCGGAGGCTTGATACCGCAGCGGCAGCAGGTCTTCGATCTCTATCAGCAAATACTTCCCTTGATTGACGAACTCCAGGAATTGAAGAACATTCGCCATCGACAGGCCGAACACATGGCGCTGCTGCAGTTTCAAAAAGATGAAATATCCGAAGCCGGTATCGTTGCGGGCGAGGACCTCGACCTGGAACAGGAACACGTACGCCTGAAAAATGCCGAGATGCTGTACCAGGTAGTTCACGGCAGCATAGAAGAGCTTTACGGCGCATCGGGATCGGTCATCGAACGGTTGTTGGGGGTAAGAAAAAACCTTGAACGGGCCGGTCAGATCGAATCCCGGCTGAAAACCAGCGCCGACAGTCTGGCGGAATCCGCCTACCAAATCGAGGACCTGATTGAACAGCTCAGGTCCTACCTGAAATTAATCCAGATGGATGACCAGCGGCTCGAGGCCGTCGAAGAGCGCCTTGATATGCTCAACAAGCTCAAACGCAAATACGGTGGATCTCTGGCGGCCGTGTTGTCAAAGCTCGCAGTCATTGAGCGGGAACTTTCAGATGTCGAAAACATCAGCGAAAAGATAGCGGCAACCGAAAAAAAACTTTCCGGTTTAAACCGTCGCTGTGCCGAGCTGGCCCGGCAGCTTTCCAGGCAAAGAAAAAAAGCCGCCGAAAATCTGGCCGCTAAGGTCAGCCGGGAGCTTGCCTCCCTCAAAATGGCTCAAACGGTTTTTGATGCCGGCGTGCAGCCGATACCCTGGAATGAAAAATCCGATCCGCATCTGAAAGTAGAGGACCAATCTCTCACCGAAACCGGCATTGACCGGGCGGTATTTATGATTGCCCCCAACATCGGCGAAGAATTAAAACCGCTGGCGGGCATTGCCTCCGGTGGGGAACTGTCCCGAGTGATTCTGGCACTAAAGGCTATTCTGGCAGAGACCGATTCGGTGGAGACGGTGGTTTTTGATGAAGTCGATGCCGGAATCGGCGGCGGCACGGCGGAGGTGGTGGGTCGCAAATTATCCGAACTGGGAAAGCATCACCAGATCATCTGTATCACCCATCTGGCGCAAATAGCTAAATTCGGCAAGCATCATTTCAGCATCTCCAAACATGTTGCAGACGGTCGAACCCATACGGTCATCCGGCCGCTGAGCAAGAAAGATCGGTATCAGGAAATTGCCAGGATGCTGGGCGGTGAGGAAATAACCCAGGCAACCCTGAATCATGCCCGCGAGCTGCTGGAAAAGTGAATTATTAAAAATATCTGCGAGCTTGAGCGATGCCGTTTAAACCGGCTCAACATTCGCTGCTGCGGGGCCTTTTTCGCCCTCTTCAATTTCAAACTGCACACGCTGGCCTTCAGCAAGCGATCTGAAACCATCTCCTTTAATGGCAGAGTAGTGTACGAAGATGTCTTCTCCGTCTTCCTTGACAATAAAACCCCAACCTCTCCTGTTGTTGAACCACTTGACTGTTCCCTGAGGCATGACTCAAAACTCCTAAAGTACTTCTTCTAAAATTTATGGCTCTTATATCGCGAATAAAGGCTGAAGTGTCAAGAAAAAATTACCGGCTCAGGATTTTCGCTGAATTTACAGTTTGCCAATTCTATAAATTTCTCATATGATGATTGGCACCGTCAGAACCCATTATACAGCACCACATGAATCATGGTGCCTGCATACACAACGATCTGCAAGTTTGATCCAGTGGAGCAGTATCAAAATCAACAATTCAAAATATGGGCAAACAATCTGTTATGACGCTGGGTATAGATTGACACAGAAGGAAGGAAAGAATGGGCAAAAGTTGGTACATCTGCCGATTAGTGGTGCTTTTTTTCACCTTGACAGCCCTGTCTTTGTTTGCGGGGTGTGCTTCACCCGCACAGCATAAGGCCAAACAAACCGTAATTCCACCTGACAAGAATGTTTTGCGCGTCGGAGTGACAGCCAATTCACCACCGCTCATTTTCAAACAGGGTAACGATATCGTTGGCCTGGAGGCGGATCTTGCAAGGGATCTGGCAGAATATCTAGCCAAATCACCGCGCTTTGTTGAACTCAAATGGGAAGATCAGATTCCGGCCCTGTTGGAAAATCGGATCGACATCATCATGTCCGGTATGACTGTTACCGCGCTCAGGGAAGTAAGAATCTCCTTTAGCATCCCATATTTTCAAAGCGGTCAGATGGCTTTGATCCGCAGAATGGATGTCGGCCGCTTCAGCACGGGCATATTTTCTTTAGCAACCAGTTCAGCGATCGGTGTAATTAAAGATACGACCGGTGAATATTTTGTGGAGACTCAATTCAGCAGCGTTAAAAGGAAAGCGTACACAGACTCACGCGTTGCAGTGAAGGACCTGATCAATAAAGACATCGACATGTTTATCTATGACGGCCCCATGATCCTCTATTTGGCCTCTGAAAATGAGACCAACGGTTTGACGGCACTATTTACCCCCTTGACGAGAGAATATTTGGCCTGGGGCATTCGAAAAGATAATGTTGCGTTGTTGGAGTCGGCGAATAACTTTCTGCGAACCTTCAACGAAGAGGGCAAGCTGAGCAAAATTATAAGGTACTGGATACCTTTGGCCCAATGAAAGACGATGCCGGCGGATGCGGATTTTACTGGAGCGCCAAATATATCGAGTCTCCCCAGGCCATGTCGGACTGGATTGAAGATGTCTTGCTGCAAATTGATAACGTGGAATTTGATTTCAACCGAATCCTTCTGTAAATCTTCAATTTTCATTCTTCAATCTTCAATTGACAGGTGCCACTTCTTAATTCCGACTATTTTTTTTGGATGAGCAGCTGATATGTCACTATACCAAAAGAAATCTTTCTGGGTGCTCGGCTCCATTTTTGTCCTGGGATTCACCAGTCTGTTTATGGTCCGCCTGGGCCTGATCGAAAAGCTTTTTTTCCGTCCTCGAACATTGGCAGCTTCTGATATTAAGACACCCGCTGATAAAGAAATCTGGATGAACATATTTCAAAGCAACAGCAAAATCGGATTTTCGCACGCCGGGTTCTCAACTGAGATTGATGGATACCGCCTGCAGGAAACGGTGCTCATGCGCATCAATACCATGGGCATGGTCCAGGATATAGACCTGAAAACCCGGGGGCGTCTCAAGCCTGATTTCAGCCTGGCCGATTTTGACTTTGAAATCAAATCCGGACGATTCAAATTTAACGTGAGTGGTTCGGTTTCCGGCGACATGCTGTCCGTCAGAACAAACAGCGCCGGAACCAGCCGCCGGACAGACATCACTCTGAAAGCCAAACCATATCTTCTGCCCGCGATCACCGCCGCCCTGGCCGCAGCGGAGCTCAACACCGGCGACCAATACACCTTTGATATTTTTGACCCGGCCACCCTGGGACAGACGCCTGTGATCGTGGAAGTCATGGGAAAGGAAGAAATCGAGATCATGGGGGCCCAAACATCCGCCACCAAAGTCTCTTTGAATTTCAAGGGCACCTCCCAGCTGGCCTGGATTGGTGAAAACGGCGAGATTTTGAAGGAAAAGGGGATTTTAGGAATCCGTCTTGAGAAGACCACCCGGGAGGATGCTCTGCGGGGTCTGGCGGCGGCATCCAGTGCCGACCTTACGCAAACCGCCTCGGTGCCGTCCAATGTAATGCTTGAAAACCTGGATCGCCTTTCAACCTTGACCATTGAAATCGGCGGCATCCCATACGCAAGCGTTCAACTGGACGGCGGTCGACAGACATTTAAAAATAATATTCTTTCCATTGCAAAGGAATCAATGGCGAATCTGTCGGCAGAAATTGATGGAAAAGATTTACGGAGCCTCGAAAAAATCTTTCTAAAGCCGGATCCGTTTATCCAATCGGACGATCAAAAGATTCAAGCCCTGGTGCAAAAAATTATCGGAAGCGAAACCGTTGCGCTGGAAAAAGTGCGATTGCTGGTTGATTGGGTGCATCAAAATATAGATAAACGACCGGTGCTCTCTTTGCCGGATGCGCTTTCCACCCTCGAGAATCGCAAAGGTGACTGCAATGAACACGCCGTATTGCTGGCCGCTTTGGCGAGGGCGGCCGGAATTCCCTGCCGGATTGAAGCCGGACTGGTTTATTTAAAAGGCCGCTTTTATTATCACGCCTGGAATCTGGTATATCTGGGACGCTGGATAACCGTCGACGCATTATTCGGACAGGTGCCCGCGGATGTCAGCCATATAAGGCTCGTCACCGGCTCCCCCAGCCAGCAGATTAATTTGATGGGCATTATCGGCAAAATTAAATTAAGGGTAATTGATCCGCCCTGAAAAATAGCACGTTTAGGGTTGTAAATTGTTCTTTATCATATACCTCCAAAATTTCAATAAACCGACTCAATGTGTTATAATAAACCAAAAATTATAAAAACCGACACATCATGATCGAACTCAAGGGAATTACCAAAAATTTCGGTGTTTTTCGGGCTGTTGACAATCTTAATCTCACCGTAAATAAGGGCGAGATCTTCGGATTTCTCGGACCCAACGGCGCCGGCAAGACCACGACCATAAAAATGATCGCAGGTGTTCTGCTGCCTTCCGCCGGTACCATAACCATCGGCGGCATTGACATGCAAAAGCAGCCGGAAGCAGCCAAACGCAAAATCGGCTTTATACCGGATCGCCCCTACCTTTATGAGAAGTTAACCGGTATGGAATTTCTAAAATTTACCGCCGACCTCTATGATGTACCACATGATATTTACCGTGAACGCGCACAAAAAAATCTGGAGCTGTTTTCCCTAACAGATTGGTCCGATGAACTGATCGAATCCTATTCCCACGGCATGAAACAGCGTCTGATCATGAGCGCAGCGCTGCTGCATGACCCTGAAATCATAATCGTTGACGAACCCATGGTCGGCCTGGATCCGGCGGCGATAATCATGGTTAAAGCACTCTTCCAGCGCCTGGCGCACAACGGAGTTTCAGTTTTCATGTCCACTCACACATTGACAATCGCCGAAGATACCTGTGACTGCATTGGCATTATCCACAGAGGACGCCTGATCGCCAGCGGAACAACGGCCGACCTGCAGCGCGTGGCCAACGTAACCGATGCCGATCTTGAAAAGGTTTTCCTGAATCTGACGAATACGGCTAACTGACGTAACCCGTAACCCGCAACCCGTAACACGCAACACGCATCACGTAAAATGAACGACATCCTGACCCTGTTAAAACCTCGAATCTGGCCTTTAACCAACCGCAGCGTTCGCAAAGGCAAAAGCGGCGGAATCCTGAAGCTGTGCTGTTTCGCTGTTATCGGTATGCTTTTCTGGAGCGCGATATTTCTTGTTGTACTGCGCGTTCTGACATACTTCAGGAGCATTGAAGGAATCGGAGATATCCTCGGCTTCAAACTGTTGTCAATGATTCTAATTATTGCATTTGCCCTCTTAATTTTCAGCAGTATCCTGACATCGCTGTCGCGGCTTTACCTGTCACGGGACCTGGTGCTGGTCCATTCAATGCCGGTTTCAAGCTACAAAATTTTTATCTCACGCTGGATAGACAGTACGGTTGAAAGTGCCTGGATGGTTATCATTTTTACGCTGCCGGTCTTTTTGTCTTATGGCATCGTCTATCGGGCCGGCGCCTTTTATTATGCCAACACCCTGCTGGTTCTGGCGCCGCTTGTCATTAATGCCTCCGCGGTCAGCACGATAATGGTCATGGTGGCCGTTATTGTCATTCCTGCCAACCGCCTGAAAAGTATTTTTATTTTTTTGGGTATCCTGTTTTTTATGGTGATTTATCTGGCCATACGCCTGTCACGGCCGGAGCTGCTGGTGGATCCGGAAGTTTTTGACACCGTCATGGTTTATATCACCTCCCTGCAGACCCCTTCATCACCGATTCTGCCCAGCACATGGGCCTATGACAGCATCCGGGCAGATCTTTCTGGAAAGTTCGGCAGCGGGTTGTTCCACACGGGGCTCGCCTGGAGCTTTGCCGGTTCCATCGTGTTTATCCTGATCATGGTTGCCGATTC
>Ga0307426_1001150_pt1 | contig 17787 bp, 14 predicted proteins | sample SalMarWE160340MG_FD_202165 | JGI IMG/M metagenome (GOLD analysis project Ga0307426, IMG submission 202165) | Salt marsh sediment microbial communities from the Plum Island Ecosystem LTER, Massachusetts, United States - WE1603-40 | ecosystem: Environmental > Aquatic > Marine > Intertidal zone >... | reverse complement strand
CAATCAAGCTATACAGCAGCTGTTACAGGCTGGTGCTAAAGAGTTAGAGGCGGACGTGGCTACCACAGCTGCTACTGGTTTTGCACGTGATTTCAGCCGAATACCGGTGTGTTCCAGCGGGCTCCCCGAATACGAAAGAAGCAACAAGAGCTTGTCACTCACCTCTCAACAAGTTCCTCAAGGACAACTGATGCGGCAAGTCAGAGGGCCAACGAGAGTTCATATTACACAGCCACAGCCTCCGCAACAACGTCCAGACTTCCTCCGTACATTCAGATGGCCGCGATTCATAACAAGCGGCAACAGTGTGTGCACACCCAGCGTGGCATTAGGGACTAATCCAGGAGGGCAATTCCTCAATGCAATGGAGTTGGTTTTTACAGAGCAGGAAGAGGCCGGAGAGCTTCGCAGACGGCAGTCGCGTGGTGGTTTTAGCCGCTATCGGATTCGCCAGACTATAGAAGAGCAGGTTTGGCAGTTCGTGCGCGGCCGATGGTACCTGTTGTCGAGCACGCCTGCGGACACGCCCGATGACCCCGATCCTGATTTGCAGTGCTGGAACCCGCCTGAAATGAGAACTGTCGATACGCCAGGTTTTTCGGCCTGGCAAGGAATTGGGCCGAGCACACGTCAGTTCGGGGTTAGTGGTGGTCGAAGCGATCCCGATGCAACAGTATTCTGGGTGCAGCAGAATTTCTATACTTGGGTCGAGGGAGAACATGCATATTTTGGCGGATGGGAACGAGTGTCGGTGAGGTACCCGTGGCATAATAGTCTGCGGTTGGAACGTATGAGCCCAACCGATGATTGGCACTCGGTACGGTCGACAAGAATCCAGTCCGGACATATGGAATTTGGTCACGACCCTGTCACGGAGTCAAGGTGAAGCCTGTCAATAGTAGACTCGGAACTCGCATAGAGAAATGAGGTTAGTAAAGATATATACGTAGGTAAGTACTAGGCTTCTAACAAGAGCCTTCAGGCCGACGCGCAAAAAGCCGCGTGCGCATTAGGCCGCGACGAAGATACGGAATTAAAAATGGACCAATCGGCCGAGTACGAGCAGTTCAAGCGGATCGACGCCGCCTTTCGGGCAGGCGACCTTTCTGCCCTGCGCGCCGCGGTCGATGATCCGGACGCGGTTCCGAACGGACAGATGCCGCGGACGATCGGACGGTGCCTCGAGTACGCGATCTATCACAGCCCGTTGTCCTTCATCCGGACGCTGCTTGATATCGGTGCCGATCCAAACCCCGATGACCACTCCGCCTTTCCGCCTATGATCGCAGCGTTGTCTTGCAGCAGATCGCAACCGGGTTCTCCTGCAAGGCCCGACGTTCAACAGATCCTCGAACTCCTGCTCTCGTTTGGGACTGATCCCAATCAACGTGGCATCAATGACTACACGCCTCTCCATATGGCCATTGACGTGCGGAATCCGCAGGCATTTCGACTTCTACTTGCGGCAGGCGCCGATCCGCGGCTCCGCACTCGCGTCGACGAGTTCGAGACGCCGCGCGAACTCGCGAAAAGGGCAGGCCTACCGGAATTCGTCGAGCTGCTTCGTGCGTGGGAGTCCGGGTTGGAGGAGTGACGCAGTATGGCTTGTCGCGGCCTAACCATTGGTTGCAGTCTTGACAGTTGACCTGTTTCTGGACTATATTGAGTCATGCTTAAGAAATGGAGGTATTCTCATGACACTATCTAGCCGGATTAGGCCCATCAGTTACCTGAAGGCCCATGCCGCAGAGATCGTAAGAAACCTTGCTGAACAGCAGGAGCCACTGGTCATCACTCAGAATGGCGAAGCCAAGGTTGTCATTCAAGACATCGAGAGCTATGAGAAAACCCAGCAAACAATGGCTTTCCTGAAAATCCTGGCACTCGGGATGCGTCAGATAGAGGAAGGTAAGGTCTTGCCCGCTAAGAATGTGATTAATCGTATTCGCGAACAGCGGGAGGACCAGTGATGCCGGTTTCGGTTTTGCTGACCAACTACGCTGCACGTGATCTCGAAGAAATTTATGACTATATCGCTTTGCATGATGCACCTCAACAAGCGGACTACGTTTTGGAACAGATCGAGAAAGCATTCTCTAAGTTGTCCGAGTTTCCAGAGCGGGGTTCTTATCCTAAAGAACTGCTGGCGCTAGGGGGTCGTGAATATCGCGAAGTCTTTTTCAAACCCTACCGTATCATTTACCGAACCGTAGATAAGAACGTCTATGTTTTGCTTATTGTAAATGGCCGTCGTGACATGCAGTCGCTGTTGCAGCGGCGATTATTAGACGCGTAAGGCAACGTGTCGGTTGTGAGTGGCATGGCAGGCCAATAAACTACTATGAATACGGGTCATTAAAACCGAACCCTGCGTTCAACCCAGACGGCTAGAACCGGGGTTATGTGTTAAAAATATGAAAGACTATAAATGAATAATATATCGACTTTAATCTGGGGAATTATATTTGGTTCGTTAGGTTTAGGATTTTTTGTTTATGGCAAAAAACAAAAAGCAATCATTCCGATGTTAAGCGGCATAGGGCTGATGGTATTTCCTTATTTTATTTCAAATATATATATTATGATCCTGTCAGGTATTGTTTTGGCAGCATTGCCTTATTTTATAAGAATATGAGGTCCCAAACAATCATGGGTTAAGAAAAGTCAGATTCGCACCCTTTCTGTAATAAGGATATTGATAACTTAAAGAAAAACAAACGGGCTACCGGCCGTCCACAGGACCTAGCTGATGCAGAAAACTTAGAATAGTCCTGAGTATGATGGCCAGCAACAGGATTCAGGCTGACGCAAAAAGCCGGTATTAATTAAACATTTATTTTTACAATTGGGTATTCGTTTTTGGTATTGCGGCTTTTTTCGTACTACACAATTGTGAGATGCCTAATGAACGTCAACGAGATGCATCGGTTGTTCGGGATTCCGCCTGATTATGGGCTAAGTCCATTTTGCCCACGATTCCGGGAGGCGGAGCACCTTGTTGACGTCGGCGCGGATCATTTCGGCAGGCCACAGAAGCTGTCTCCTGCTGCCGCACGGTCGTGGGCGGAAATGAGAGCGGCGGCACGCACCGACAAGGTCGATATCCATTTGGTTTCAGGATTCCGAAGCATCACGTATCAGTGCAAGCTATTTGAAAGGAAGCTGGCTGCTGGTCAGATTATCGATGTAATCCTGAGAACCAATGCTGCTCCTGGGTTCAGTCAACATCACACTGGGCACGCTTTGGATTTAGGTACGGCCGAATGCAAGCCGCTGACCGAGGCATTTGAGGACACCGGGGCATTTCGCTGGCTTGTCTCACATGCGCATGGGTTTGGCTTTTCCATGCCATATCCTCCGAACAATCGATTTGGCTTCATTTATGAGCCCTGGCATTGGGTGCATGCCGCCATCGGAATCTAACAATCGTCAAGCTCGTGTCCGGAAATCAGAATCATGAGTCAGCTTTGCGAACCAAAAATCCCATTCCGCATAGGACTTTGCAAATAAAAGGCACTGGTGCCCTAAATTCATCGATTTTTGAATTTTTCCTTGAAAGCCGCGGCGACAACCGCGGCCGCGGCCGCCGGCTTTTTGAGGTAATCGAAGTTGATAACCAGATCGAACTCATAAGGGGTGGCTTCTTTGCGGCCGAAGGCCTTCTTGAAAAACTCCCGCTGTTCCTTGTCCGATTTTTTCAGGACAGCTGCCGCCGCCTTGGCATCGATACCCAGGATCCGAGACAGACGGTTTACGCGGTGTTCGTCCGAACTGATAAATCGAACTGCCAGAACCCGGTCGCGCGGTAAAAAAAGATGCGCGCCCCTTCCGACAAATATGGTTGAACCGGTTTCGGCCATGGCAAAGATGGCGCTGATAATTTGGCGGATATAGTCACTCATGATAAAAGATTTTTCACCGAAAAGCATGGCGGTTAATTCAACCATTTTTCCGGGATAGCGCTCATCGAAAAATGCCACGGTTTTTGCGGCCAGTTTATTATCCATTGCGATGGTTTCGAGAATTTCCCGATCCGCAACTCGGAATTTAATTTTTTTCGAAAGAATATCGGCCACTTCCAGCGCGCCGACGCCGATTTTACGCGAAAAACAAATGGCCGGTGGAATTTCGGTCGGAGCGGCCTTGTGTTCGCCGGCTTTGAGACGTTTTTGCTCCCATTCACGGATGTATTGATGGGCCATCTGGGCGGCGCCGGGCCGTTTGCGGGCGTAGGAGCTCGGCACAAAATTTGTTTTCTCTATTTTTATAGCCATCTGTCCTTTTTTAACCCCCATGTTCTCAGAATGCTGAAATTTTTTCTACCGTTACCGTAAATTTTTCGGTCTATGGACGTTTAACTCAAAGTTCCTTTCCATTCGCCGACAACCGCAGAAGTTACTTCATTGCAGAGGAATACCTCCTGTTTTTCGAAGAGTGGATTACTTGTTCAATTGCCAAGGGCCTGTCTATGTCTATGAGTTTTGCAAGGTATGTGCCAAGTAATTTGTGATTTCGAACCCATGAGTTATCTAATTTGGAATTATGATCTAAAGCGCTCTAAGACTTGCTTGGCCGGCAGGAACCGCTTGCAACCTGCATGTCGGCTTTTTGGCAGATTGTAAAAAGCTTTCTGATGCAGGAATTCCTTTCTTCATGATCACTGGCCTTTACCTTTTACAAGGTGGAAAAAAGTCTGACACATGATTTTATTTTGCCGGTTGCCGTAGGATGGAATTGCTGGAAAAATATTCATGATATTAATAAGTTATTATTTCCATCAGCGGTGTATCTATTGGCACGGAGGTTGCTCCCAACTAATTTAACCCGCAATGGATCATTACTGTCATAGTCGCACTAAAACATTTCTAAGTTTGCGGTCAACGGTCAATGATGAGAGTGATGAAGCGCTAATCCAATCAGGGAGGGAGAATTCGATGGCACACAACAGCATACCGGGATGCGAAAAAACGGAAAGTCGAATGGAACTCACCGAGGCGGAAATCTCCGCCGTGGAAGATATCATTTCACGTTATGCCGGCAAACCGGGCGCTCTTATACCGGTTCTGGAAGATATTCAGGAAGCGATTGGATACATTCCCAAAGCCGTCCAAAAAATGGTTGCCGGCGGTCTGAGGCTTCCACCGGGCGACGTATACGGAGTCGTTACTTTCTACTCGTTTTTTTCGACGGTTCCAAAGGGCAAACACACCGCCCGCTGTTGCCTGGGTACCGCCTGCTATGTAAGGGGCGGCAAAAAAAACATGGAAAAGCTGGTGGAGATCTTGAAGATCAACCCTGGAAGTACCACCCCTGACAGAATCTTTTCCTTGGAAACCGTCAGATGCCTGGGGGCTTGCGGCTTGGCGCCGATCATTATGGTGGACGAAGATACGCATCGACAGGTGAAGCCGTCCGCGATAACCGAGATTTTAGCCGGTTATGACAAATAAAGGAGTGTCGCTATGTCACAGCTATGCGTTGAGGATTTGGACCGAATTAAGGCGGAGGTTTTGCATTCGTGGCAGCTGGATGCCCGCCGACAGAGAGTGCGCATCACCGTGCACATGGGAACCTGCGGGATTTCATCCGGCGCAGATAAGGTTCTAAATGTTCTGCAGAAGGAAATCGAGGCGTGCAGAAGAAATGGTATTGCCCTCACCACCTCCGGCTGTGCCGGCATCTGCAACCGGGAGCCGCTGGTTACGGTCGAAATTGCCGGGCAAGAGCCCGTCAAATATTGTGAAGTGGACGGCGAGAAGGCCCGGCGGATTTTTGAGGAGCATGTGGTCGGCGGTCAGCCCGTTGCCGAATGGGTGTTTGCCAGAGGCTGGGAGCAAACTGAAAAGGATTTTGCAGGACCGCCATCACCGATTGCCGCTGCCAGCCGCCATGTGCGCGATATTCCCTTTTTCGGCCTGCAAAAGCCCTGGGTGATGCGAAACCGGGGGCTCATCCAGGCCGATAAAATCGAGGAATACGTTGCCCGTGACGGATACGCCGGTGCCGCCAAAGCGCTATTTCAGATGACCCCGGATGACATTATTCGCGAAGTCAAGACGTCGGGAATCCGCGGCCGCGGAGGGGCCGGTTTTCCTACCGGCCTGAAATGGGAGTTCGCGGCAAGATCCGCCGGTGATGTGAAGTATGTGCTGTGCAATGCCGATGAGGGCGATCCGGGAGCCTTTATGGATCGCTGTGTGTTGGAATCCGATCCGCACGCCGTTTTGGAAGGAATGATCATTGCCGCACGGGCCATCGGCTCCCACCAGGGGTATATTTATTGCCGGGCTGAATATCCGCTGGCGGTTCGAACCTTAAACACGGCCATTGGCCAGGCCCGCAAGGCAGGACTGTTGGGTCAAGATATTCTAGGATCAGGGTTCGGCTTCGATGTCGAAGTATACCGCGGTGCGGGTGCCTTCGTTTGCGGGGAAGAAACGGCACTGATGACCTCCATCGAAGGCAAACGAGGCACGCCTCGACCCCGCCCCCCCTTTCCGGCGATTCAAGGGCTTTGGAAGAAGCCGACTATTTTGAACAATGTGGAGACGCTGGCCAATATTGCCCAGATCATTTTGAACGGCGGACAATGGTATGCCGGAGTTGGGACCCTGCGCAGCAAGGGCACCAAGGTTTTTGCGATTACCGGAGACGTGAACAACGTCGGCCTGGTTGAAGTACCCATGGGCATTCCGTTGCGCAAGATCATTTATGACATTGGCGGCGGAATTGCCGGGGGCAAACAATTTAAGGCGGTTCAGCTGGGAGGCCCGTCCGGCGGCTGTATTCCCGCCCAACACCTGGATGTGCCGGTTGATTATGAATCCATTACTCAGCTGGGGGCGATCGTGGGCTCGGGCGGCATGATCGTCATGGACGAAGACAAGTGTATGGTAGACGTGGCAAGATTTTTTATGGACTTTTGCACGGATGAATCTTGCGGGAAGTGCGCCCCATGCCGTGTCGGAACTACCAAGATGCTCGAAATTTTAAACCGCGCCTGCGAAGGCAAGGGCAAGACGGACGATATTCAGACCCTCGAAAATTGGGCGGCGATTATTCAGGATACGGCGTTGTGCGGCCTGGGGCAGACCGCACCGAACCCGGTACTTTCCACCCTGCGCTATTTCCGCCAAGAGTATGAATCCCATATCCTCGCCAAGCGCTGCTCCGCCGGGGTATGTCGCTCCCTGGTTATTTATCATGCCCTCGAGGATCAATGCCTGCCGTGCCTTCAGACCGTGGCCGGCTATGAGGCCGGCGGTTATGAAGGACTGAAGAGCTTTGTGCCCGAACTGGTTCCCGAGCGCCTGATGGCCAAAATAGAAAAATCAGGCTGCGCCGTGGATTTGGCGCGTTTTTCGATGATGGCCCCGATCCGCAACAATTCCTGCACGAAATGTGTCACCTGCCGCCTGGGCGCCGCCCAGCTGATGGGCATTCTGGAAGACATCGCCAACGGCCGGGGAAAACCGCAAATGCTCGATATGCTCACAGAACTTATCGATACGATGGGGGTTGCATCAGAATGCCCGGTGGGCAAGACGGCGGGAGATATCGTTCTTTTGATGTTGAAGCACTTCGGCGATCAATTTGAAACTCATATCCGTGACGGCGCCTGCCCCGACGGTATTTGCCGCGTCGAGCCCGTCTATCACACCACCTGCCCGCTGAGGGCATCAGAAACTGAAAACGGATGAGAGGAGGAGGTAACCAGCATGGCTCGCATTAAAATGGTCATCGACGCGATTGCAATAGAAGCAAGAGAAGAGGCAACCGTTTTGGAAGCTGCCCGGGAAGCGGGTATCTATATCCCGAATCTATGCGCCGACCCCGACCTGGAACCCTTTGGGGCCTGCCGGCTTTGTGTGGTTGAGGTCGGCGGACAGGATGGCTTGCCTACCGCCTGCACGCTGCCGGTGGCAGAGGATATGGTGGTGCGGACGGACACAGACCGGATCAACGCGGTCCGGCGGCGGATTGTCCAACTGCTCATGTCCGATCACCCGTCCGATTGTTTGCTGTGCCCCAAGAATCAGCGCTGTGAATTGCAGAAGGTAGCGGCTTATCTCGGTGTTGGAGATCAGCCTTACCGCCGGCTGGAAAGGGCGTCGGTCATCGATTCCAGCAATCCTTTCTTTGTGCGTGATTCCAGCCTGTGCATCCTCTGCGGCAGATGCGTGCGGGTTTGTGCGGAGGTGCAGGGTCGGCGTGCCCTGGAGCTTCAACATGAAGGCCGGTTCTCGAAAATCATCACGACCGGAGGCGACAAACCGATTGCCGAGTCTATTTGCGAATCCTGCGGTCAATGTGTGGTGAAATGCCCGACCGGGGCGATCGTTCCCAAAAAGTTCGACTTTCCATCCAAAGAGATTAAGAGCATATGCCCATACTGTGGTGTGGGATGCGGCATCGTGCTTGAGGTTCGAGGAGAAAACCTCGTCGGCGCCAGGGGTGATGCGGAAAATCGGGTAAATAAGGGCAGCCTGTGCGTGAAGGGGCGATTTGGGCTCGATTATGTCAACCACTCTCAGCGGCTGACGACGCCCTTGATCCGGCGGGACGGGAAGCTGGAGCCGGCAACCTGGGACGAAGCCCTGGATCTGGTGGCGGGCAAGTTCGCCCGGTACCGGGGGGAGCAAATCGGCGTGCTGGCCTCGGCCAAATGCAGCAATGAAGAAAATTATCTTATTCAGAAATTCGGGCGGGTCCTTCTGGGTACCCCTCATATCGACCACTGCGCGCGACTGTGCCACGCCTCCACGGTTGCCGGACTGGGTCTGAGTTTCGGCAGCGGGGCCATGACCAACTCGATCGAAGAAATCAGGGGGGCCGCCTGTATTCTGGCCATTGGAACCGACACCACCGCCACCCACCCGGTGATCGGCCTGCAGGTGCGGCGGGCGGTGAGGGAGGGAACCAAACTCGTGGTGGCCGATCCTAGAGAGATTGATCTGTGCGGAATTGCTCACATCTGGATTCGGCAGCGTCCCGGCAGTGATGTGGCGTTATTGATGGGTATGATGCGGGTGATTGTCGACGAAGGCCTGGCGGATACGGCCTTTATCAAGAAACGGTGTGAAAATTTCGAAGCCTTCAAGCGGTCGCTGAAATCCTTTGATTTGGATTTCGTGGAGCGCACCACCGGCGTGCCGCGGTCTACGCTCAGCGAGGCCGCCCGGTTATATGCCACCCGGAAGCCGGGGTCTATTCTTTATGCCATGGGAATCACTCAGCACAGTCACGGTACCGACAATGTGCTGGCGATCGCGAATTTGGCGATGCTGACCGGCAACGTCGGCAAACCGTCGACCGGCGTGAATGCCCTCAGAGGTCAAAACAACGTTCAGGGAGCCTGCGACATGGGGGCCTTGCCCGACGTCTATCCGGGGTATCAGCCAGTGGATGATCCCAAGGTCAGAAAAAAATTCGAGCAGGCCTGGAATCATTCGTTGCCCGCCCGCCCGGGCTTGACGCTTATCGAAATTTTTCAAGCCGCCGCCGCGAAAAAAATCAAAGCGCTTTACCTGGTCGGTGAGAATCCGATGCTCAGTGATCCGGATATCCACCATGTCGCCGAGGCCTTGCGGCAGCTAAAGTTTTTCGTGGTCCAGGATATTTTTCTCACGGAAACGGCGCAATTCGCCCATGTGGTGTTGCCCTCGGTGACTTTTGCGGAAAAGGAGGGCACCTTTACCAACACCGAGCGGCGGGTGCAGCGGGTTCACCAGGCAATCGCGGCAGTCGGCGACGCCCGGCCGGACTGGTGGATCGTCTGCCAGATCGCCCGACGAATGAACGGCCGCGGGTTTGATTTTGAGCATCCCCGCCAGATCATGGACGAGATTGCCAAACTGACACCCATCTACGGAGGCATTACCTATGCACGTCTGGAAAACGGCGGATTACAGTGGCCCTGTATAGCCAAAAATCACCCGGGAACGCCGATTTTGCACACCCGTCAATTTACGCGGGGCAAAGGCAAGTTCATGCCCCTGACCTATCAAGCGCCGGCTGAGCTGCCGGATGAGGAATATCCGTTGATGCTGACCACCGCACGCAACCTTTATCAATATCACACCGGCACCATGAGCCGCAAGGTGCAGGGAATCAATGCGCTTCACGGTGAAGAGCGGGTGGAGGTCAATCCTGCAGACGCCAAAGCATACGGCATTCAAGATGGTGAGACGATCCGGCTGGCATCCCGCCGCGGCGACCTGACGGTCAGGGCAAAGGTGACGCCGGTCTCGCCACCCGGGGTTGTCTCCATGAGTTTTCATTTCAGCGAAACGCCGACCAATGTTTTGACCAATTCGGCCCTCGACCCGGTGGCCAAAATACCGGAGCTGAAAGTTTGTGCGGTCAGAAAGGAAGAACTTGTTGCGGGCCAAAAGCAGAAGAAAGGCCCGCGGGGCACCGCCCGCAAAGAGCCGACGATGGCAAAATGAGGCTATCCGAAAACCAGACATGCAATGAGGAAATCCGATGGAACTGAAATCAAAAATCAGGCTGAAGATCGATGGAAATGAAGTCACGGCCGACGAAGGCATGACCTTATTGGAGGCAGCCCAACAGGCCGGAATCCTTATTCCGACGCTTTGCCATCATCCGGCGCTTTCCAACTGGGGAGGATGCCGCATGTGCGTGGTGGCGGTCGAGGGCAGTCCGCGCCTGGTTGCCAGCTGTGTCACGCCGGTTCGCGAAGGCATGGCGGTGGTTACCACCAACGAGCGGATCATCAAAAGCCGGCGAACGGTTTTGGAGTTCATATTTGCCGAAAGAAATCACAACTGCATGTTTTGCCCCAAAAGCGGTGATTGTGAACTGCAACAGCTGGCTTACGATCTGCAGATGGATCATATGGCCGTCCCCCAGTCGTTTAATCCCTTCCCGGTGGATGTGACCAACGAATACATGGGGATCGACCACAATCGATGTATTCTTTGCGGAAGGTGCGTGCGGGCCTGCGCGGAATTGGCCGGAAACCATGTACTGGCCTTTCAAAATCGGGGCCCTCGCAGCCTGGTCGGATTCGATTTGAACGAAACCCTCAATGGCTCCACCTGTTATGCCTGCGGCGTCTGTCTGCAGGTATGTCCGACCGGGGCTATCTTCAGTCGCCAGCGAACGCACTACGCCGTCAAAGGACACACCAAAGCCTGGCAGGCCACCGACTCGCATTGTCCGCAGTGCGGGCTGTTATGCCCGACGACAATGGTCGTCGCCGACAACACCCTGCTCAAAGTCGAAGGCCGGCTGACGGCGGCCGGCAACCGGCCGGATCGCGGCCAACTTTGCGCCCGGGGACGTTTTGAAGTTTTCAATGACTTTGGCGAGCGCCTGCGGCATCCTCTGGTTCGAAACTCAAAGGGGCGATGGACCGAAGCGAGCTGGGAAAATGCCCTGGACCGCATTGCCGAAAAAATGAATTCCTTTCGGGACACACTCGGCGGTCAGGTCCTGTTCGGAATTGCCTCCGGCGGGGTATCCAATGAAGTTTTGATATCCTTCCGGGATCTTTTGGCCAAAGGCTGGTCGGCCGGCACCATCGACACATTTGACGGCAGCCATTATCGAGCTGTCTTGACGGCAGGCCGGGACCTCGGCCATCCACTCAAGGAAGCTTCCTGGAAACAACTTCCCGAATCGGATTTTGTCATTGTCTGCGGCACGGACCTAGCGGAGCGCCAGCCGCTGCTGATGTCCCTGCTGCGCCGCAATGTTCTTGAAAACGGGAGTCGGGTGGCCGTTATCGGGCCGGCGGATGTTATGGCATCATTGCGGTCGTTTTATTTTGCCACCGGCCATGATGATCTTGCGGCGTGGGTCGATATCCTCTGGAACATGGTGCTGCAGGCATCGGAGGGGGCGCTGCAAGCGGTGGTGAAGGCCAAAAGAACCGGCCAAGCGGCCGGAAAACGCTATCTGACGGACCTTCAAAAAAAGGTGGGGATGCAGGTGCAGACGCGCAAGGCCCTGGCCGATATGGTCAGCCAGTATCTGGCCTCGCAACAGCCCCTGGTGATTGCCGGCGAGGGGCTGTTAAATGCTAAATGCGCATCCGCTTTGAACAATCTGGCAAGACTGGCACGCTTAAAGGATCCGGATTCCGGCGGCCGGCTGATGATTTTAAAACGCGACGGTAACAGCGCCGGCGCCTGGAAACTGGGCGTACCCGCGGAAATCAAGCCCGGCCTTAAAAAACGGCTGAAAGCCGGCGTGGTGCTGCTGGGCGAAGAATCGGCGGCCGATATCGCGGCCTGGACAGGACGCTCCGGCCCGGAGTTTTTAGCCGTCATCAGCCCCTATCTGCAGACGAACTTGCTTGACAAAGCCCAGGTCCTCATCCCCCGGCCGTCCTGGCTGGAGGAAGAGGGAACCTACACGGCTTCCGACGGCAATGAGACGGCGCATGTACAAAAAGTATTGGCGGCGCCCGGGGACATTCGCAACACATGGCAGACATTGCTGGCCCTGGCGGATCGGGCCGGCAGTGCCCCCGCGTTGGGAACTCTGGAGGAGCTGACCCAAAAGGCGGCGGCCGAATTGAACCTCGGCATTGGGATATAGGATATCATTATCGGATCAAGGGGAGGGTAACCCATGGCTAAGCCGAAAATCGCAACGGTATGGTTTGAAGGCTGTTCAGGATGTCATATGTCATTGCTGGATCTGGATGAGACCCTGGTAGATATACTATCCAAGGTCCAGTTGACGGTGTCACCCATTACCGACTTTAAAAACTTTGACTTTCCTGAAATTGAAGTCGGCCTCGTGGAAGGCGGTATCGGCAACACCGAACATAAAGAGATTGCCGAAAAACTCAGAAAGCACTGCCGCATTTTAGTGGCCTGGGGGGACTGTGCCGTGTTCGGCGGAATCAATACCCTGCGCAACTCGATCCCCAAAGAGGAGGTGCTGCGGTGCGGTTTTATCGAAACGGAAAGCACCATCAACGGTGTGATGCCGATCCACGAGGAGCTGCCGGCACTGTTGGATAAAGTTTTGCCGCTTCACGAGGTGGTGCCGGTAGATGTGTACCTGCCCGGTTGTCCGCCTTCGCCGGAAGTTATTGCTTACGGCTTGACCGAAATTCTGGAAGGACGCATTCCGGTTCTTCCGGCCGACATGATCCATTTTGATTGAGGAGATGCAGCGATGACCACTACCCGAAAAATTACATTGAATCCCATCAGTCGCTTGGAAGGCCATGGAAAGGTTACCATCTACCTGGATGCGGCGGGTGAAGTTCAGGAGGCCCGCTTTCACATTACTCAGTTCCGGGGATACGAGCGCTTTTGTTGCGGGCGGCCCTTTGAAGAGATGCCGATCATCACGCAGCGAATTTGCGGCATCTGCCCGGTCAGCCACCAGCTGGCGTCGGCCAAAGCCTGTGATGCGATTTTAGGCGTGGAGATTCCGCCCGCCGCCAAAGCGCTGCGGGTGTTGGAACACATGGGGCAGTACATCCAATCCCATGCGCTGCATTTCTTTTATCTGGCCAGTCCAGACTTGCTGCTGGGATGGGATGCAGATCCGGCGCTGCGCAATGTGGTGGGAGTTATCGGCAAGTACCCGGAGCTGGCCGTTAAGGGAATCCGGATGCGAAAGTTCGGCCAGGAGATTATCCGGGCCTTGGGCGGCAAGAAGGTTCACCCGGCTTTTGCGGTCGCGGGCGGCGTCACCAATTCGCTATCCGAACCCGATCGTACAAGCCTGCTGGAAGGCTTTCCGGAAGCCTACGCGACCTGCCACGCCGGCATCGAGCTGATCAAAAACTGGCTGCAGGATCATTGGGAGGAAGTCAAGCGCTTTGCCAATTTTTCATCCCATTATGCCGGGCTGGTCGATTCAAACGGATGCCCCGATATGTATGACGGGAAACTTCGCATAACCCGTCACGACCGTCAAATTATCGAAGAATTCGACCCCGCCGACTATCTGGCCTTCATCGGTGAGCACGTTGAGCCCTGGTCTTACCTGAAGTTTCCGTTCTTCAAACCCCAGGGGTATCCCGAGGGGTGTTATCGGGTAGGGCCGCTGGCCAGACTGAACACCGCCGACGGCATGAGCACCCCTAAGGCCGACGAGGAATTTGGGTATTTTCGCAAGCTGTCTGAAAACGGTTTGAACGGTTGCACCCTGCTCTACCATTATGCGCGGTTGATTGAGGCGCTGAACTGCCTGGAAAGGGCGGAGCAGCTCTTAAGGGATGATCGCATTTGCGACCGTGATATCCGCTATACCGGGCCGCCGGTCAATGAAGAAGGCGTCGGCGTTGTGGAAGCTCCCCGGGGTACGCTGATCCACCATTACCAAGTGGACAGCTACGGTGCGATCCGCAAAGTCAATCTCATCGTGGCGACGGGTCATAACAATATTGCCATGAATCGCTCGGTTCAGCTGGTAGCCCAGGAATACATCCACGACGGCCGGGTGCAAGAGGGCCTTTTGAATCGCGTGGAAGGGGCTATCCGCTGTTACGATCCATGCCTGTCTTGTTCAACCCATGCCTTCGGTCAGATGCTGCTCAGCATTCAAATTTATGGGGCGGACGGGGAACTTCTGGCCGAGATCCGAAGGGAGTAGCGTGTGTTGCTGCCTGTTGAATCATCATGGGATCTTTACCTCGTCGGTTTCGGCAATCCGCAACGCCGGGACGACGGTATCGGACCTTACATTGTCCGTCAGCTGAAGTCTATCCTGAAGTCATACAACAAAATCGGGTTTCTTATTGTGCACCACCCCGAACCCTCGATAGTTGCCGAGTTGCAGCGCGCCGGCCGAATTTTATTTGTCGATGCGACCATGAAGGCGCTGACGAAGGGCTGGCAAATGAATCGGATTGAGCCGGAACTGGACATGCTGCCTTATACGACACACCACTTTACGCCGATGGTCATTTTAGGTATAATGCGGATGCTTTACGGGCAATCCCCTCCGGCGTGGGTGCTTACGGTAGAGGGTTGTGATTTCGGATTCGGCCGCAGCCTGACATCCACGGCCAAAGAACGAGCGCGGGCGGCAATTTCGACCATTGTCGGATTTGTAAGGGAAAATCTGAAAACCCCGCTGATGTCGGGATAAACTATATGAGAAGCACAGGAGTTAAAAATGAGCACACCGGCAGATATTCTGATTATAGATGACGACAGGGATCTTGTGAATTCGATCGAGATTATTTTGCAGACTAAAAACTACCAGGTGCGAACTGCCTTTAACGGGAAAGAAGGCTATGGTAAAATCGAAAAAAAGATTCCGGACCTCATTCTTCTGGATGTGATGATGGCCACCGACACAGAAGGCTTCGACCTGGCATACAAACTCAAAGAAAATCCGAAGTATCACGATATCCCGATTGTCATGATCACCTCATTCACGCAAAAGATGGCGGAAGAGGGACCTGATCGCTTTCAGCACATCTTGGGCGAAGCCTGGCCGGTATCGTTCTTTCTGGAAAAACCGGTCGATCCCGAAGTGTTGTTGTCCACCGTCGAAAAGATACTGGCGGAGGCACCTGCGCCGGAATGAGCGAATCGGGACGGTCGCTGTAAGGAGACGCCTGGGATGGATCTGGGATACGAGCTGGTCAAGGAACAATTCTTTTTCCGCAAAGAAATGATGGAGCGGGTCTCCTGGATGATCCGTCTGAGATGGATGGCGGTCGGTGGCGGGCTTACCGGATGTTTGATCGGTTATGTTGCAGATTGGCCGCTGCCTTTTATTCCCATCGGTCTGGTGTTTGCCTTTATTACCCTTTACAATGTTTTATTTTTTTTTATTGCAGGCCGGCTGCCGTCGATTAAACTCCAGGCCGTGCAAACATTTACCGTTTTTGCGCACGCCCAGATCGCGCTGGATTTTTTTGCACTTTATGCGATTTTCTATTTCACCGGAGGAATAAACAGTCCTTTTTTGGTTTTTGTCCTTTTTCACATTATTTTAGCCGGCATTCTGCTTTCGCCCCTCAGCTGTTTCAGCTACGGTATTCTGGCGCTGTTGGCGGCCGCCGGCCTGATTCTTATCCAAAAGTACGCTATTTTGCCACCCCAGCCGATCTTGTTCGAGAGTCATCTATTTCCGCATGATCTGGAGCTGCGGGACCTTGTCGTTTCAAACATCATCTTCGCGGCGATGATTTTGATCACCGCTTTTCTGATTACTTCCATCAAGCTCAGTCTGCGGACCAAAGGCCGGGAGCTTTTGAGGGTATCCAAGGAACTTGATTCCGGCAACACCAAACTGAAGGCGCTCTATCAAATGGCAAAAGAAATGGGGATGTGCCAGGAGCTTCAGGCAATGATGGACTCCGCCACGCGCAATGCCGCAACGATTATGGGAGTTAAGGCCTGCTCCATCAAGCTGCTGGATGAACAACGCCAACGATTACGCTTCAATTCCACTTACGGACTCAGCGAGGATTATGTCAACCGGGGAAGCATCGATCTTGCAAAAAGCCCCATCAACCGCAGGATCATCGAAGGGTCTTACTATGCCATCGGCAAGATTGATCAAAAAGACTACTTTCAATATCCTGAAGATATTCGCAAAGAAGGAATCGCTTCGATGTTGTGTCTTCCCTTGCGGGTGGAAAAAATGGTGCTGGGTGTTTTTTGTGTTTACAGTGATGTGACCCACGATTTCAATGAGGAAGATGTCGATTTTTTTTTATTGATGACGGATCTGACCGCCCTGGCCATCGAGAATTTAAGAAGCGAATTGAACAAAACCTGGTTTCTTGAAAAAGCCGCTCACCAGCTTCGATCTCCCTTGAACGCCATCGACACGATGCTTAAAACGTTGCGCCAAGGGTATCTTGGACCGACTCAGACCGAGCAGGCCAAATTGATCGCGCGTTGTGAGCAGCGCATCGAAAATCTTTGCCAGGTGATTGCCGATTTGCTGGATCTCGGTGTGAAACGCACGGATCTGAGCAAAATTACAATGCATCCGTTGAACATCGGCAATGTGGTAAAGACCCTTGTCCACCTATATCAGAGCCAGGCGGCGGCCAAGAATTTGGATTTCAGCTGCGATATCGAAGAATGTCTCCCGAATATCCTGGCACAGGAAAAACTCATGGACGAACTGTTGAGCAACCTGATATCCAATGCAATCAAGTATACGCCTTCCGGCGGTAAGGTGCGCATTCGCGTCGCGCGGGAATCTTCCGACAGGGTTCTTTGCGAGGTAACCGATTCCGGAATCGGGATTCCCGCAGAGGACATTTCACGCCTGTTTACCGAATTTTTTCGCAGCGTAAATGCCAGAGAGTTGACCGAAGAGGGGACGGGGCTGGGGCTGGTGATTGTCAAAGAAATCCTGGATCGCTTGCGCGGTACCATCGCAGTAAACAGCAAGCTCGGCGAAGGCACCTGTTTTACCTGTTTTTTTCCCGTTATCGATGCGGGTAAATGAAAATGCGACTAGAACTTCGCAAACGGATTTTTCTTAATTTCATTCTGATTATCGCTTTGTTCGGCATCCTGGGAGCCCTGTTTGGATCTGCCCTTATCAACCGGTACACCCTGCGGGAGGCTCAGACGAGGGTAAGCCTCGATTTGCGCTCGGCCTGGAGCGTATTGCAGGGGGAGCTGGAGAAAATGCAGCTGGCTGTTAAAGTCCTCGGATCCGGACAGCGGGTAGCGCATGCGTTCGCGGAGCCTAAAGCGATGGCCAGCCGGGCGTCCCTTGAAGCCGTGCGCAGAGAGTGTGCATTCGACTTTTTGTCGCTGACCGATCAGCAAGGACGCGTCATTCTTCGCAGCCTCGAACCTTATAATGCCG
>Ga0307426_1001149_pt1 | contig 17789 bp, 11 predicted proteins | sample SalMarWE160340MG_FD_202165 | JGI IMG/M metagenome (GOLD analysis project Ga0307426, IMG submission 202165) | Salt marsh sediment microbial communities from the Plum Island Ecosystem LTER, Massachusetts, United States - WE1603-40 | ecosystem: Environmental > Aquatic > Marine > Intertidal zone >... | reverse complement strand
TGCCATCGCCATCCCAATTAAGCCAACGCGGTATCTTATAAGCATAACTGGTAACAGCTCCGGTAGAATCCTTAACGGTGAAGCCAATATATTGATCGGGGAAATAGTAATCAGTAATTCCAAGTCTGAATGTCCCAAATTTTGCAAGGATATTGTAATAGATATTTGTAATCACTTCTGTAAATGCTATTCTTTGTGCGAAAAAATTTGTAGGGTCTGTTAGTCTTGCAAAATCTTGATTTTTGGGGGCACTTTCATATAGACCATAAACACCATAAACGGAGAGTTCAAAATGGCTAAGTTGAGCAATTCCGTATGGTTCAAGAGTAGGAGCCTGAGCAAGATCTAATCCTCTCCATAAATATCTCGTTGATAAGCCGAGTCCGTATTTTAACTTGAAATTACTTGACTCTTCCATGGAAATTTTTTGGGGTTTTCTTATATCCTGTGCAAATAGCTTATAAGGTATCAATGCAATTAGACTCAAACAGATAAATAGGGTCGATATAAACTTGTGTTTTATGGTTTTCATATTTATTCCCAATCGTGTTTAAAAAACAAAACCAATGAATGTGTAGCTTTTATTTTCACCAAACTGAGTTGTGAACCGGATATTCAAGGTTACTTTTCTTGTTGAGGTTTCTGGTATCTTTCTCAGAAATGCCGGATCAACATTTAACTCGATAACTTTACCAAAATCATCATCGTAAATTCTGTAATTGTTGGATGATCCAATTAAAAAGTTAGGCGGATTAGCGGTAACCAGTAGATTCTTAAATTCCGGTATTGTAACAAGGGCTCCCTCGGCTTCGTGTGTGTAATACGTAAATTTAATCTTCCGGTTTTTCAGTAAAGACATATCCAGTGCATCTACAAAGTCACTTTTGCCGAGACTATTAAACTCTTCCTCCGTAAGCCAGTTCGTATTAACATCAAAATTTTGAGGAGGAAGCAATCTAAAATGCCAGATTGTCGAATCGGTTCCGGGTATGGAAGGATTGAAATATGTTGCTATTTTCCCACCGTAATATCCTTCTATCCTGAATGATTTATTTACAAGAGAAGGGTTCTTTGTTATTATATCAAGATTTATATACGAACTTGTTCCGGAATAGATCTCATTATTTTCTTCGTAAACCCTGAAGTAGTAATTTGAAAGTCTATCCATTCCGCTGTTTGCAATACTGAAATCGAGCGATGCAGATTCCCCGTAATAGTAGATATCTTTTAATTGCAAATTATTCATCATTTTATTTTGAGAACGAGGTGCACAGTTGACAACCCAATAGCCGGCATCTTCATAATATCTTCCCTGCTCACTTTTACCCTTTATAACGCCGACGAAATAATAAATGCCAGATGAAATAATGTTCCCGCTCAATATAACATCATAATCACCTGGATTGGCACCTGTTTGAACATTCGAACGGACATCGATAGCATTAGAATTAGAATAAGATATGCTGCCCCTTTGATATTCAAACCCACCAATGTTTCGTGAAAAAGTTACCTGTTGATTTCCTGTTTCGGACTTGTCAAGATAGATTCCCATTATATAATTTATATCGGCAAAGTTTGGAGACCAATCTGAAAGCTTATCCCGTATTTCGAATTTTTCACCAACAAACACATTCACAGTATCTAAAAACTCTACGGGGTGGCTTGCATTAAAAGATTGTTGATTTCCCTGAGCAAGAGTTATTGTTGTTGATATCGTTGTGATAATCAGGAATATTAATATTTTTTTCATAATATCACTCAAAAAACAGATAATTATTAAATGTTGACATTTAGCCTCTTCCGGGCCGGTCGTATTTCTGGAGTTGGACCTTCGAATTGACTTTAAAATCAACGGTATCGCTGGAGACAGTGAAATCCGAGCCTATCTTTTTAAATATACCTTCCAGCACAATATCTGGTAGATACTTAGGTAATTTTCTTGAGACCTGACAATATGTATCGAAGGTGAAGCTGCCAGCAATATTAGTTCTAAAATAGAAATGTCCATTTCCTGTAATCTTATCAGTTATTACATTATAATGAACCCTATTTTCATTTCCTCGTACGTTTACGAAGTATTTTACACCTGCCTTTTCTTCAGGTGTTTGTAAGTTTGATGCAGAGATAAGAATATGAAGACTGTCTCGTGAATTTACCAGCCAATCGGTTTCTTTCTGGACTGTTAACAAAATCGGCTGGCGGTAAAGAGAAATAACACTATCCTGAATTGTTTCATATTCTTTTAGTCTCTCTTTCAGTTCAAGTTCGTTGGTATCTCTTTCAATTATTACTGCTAGTAATTCAACCAACACAACCAAGTATAAAACAAAATAAAAAGAAACTCGGTGCTTCATCGTAAATTAATTTCTTTCGTCTGTGGTCAGGTTTCTGGATCCAAAGATCTTTTGAAAGAAAGACCTTTTGTACTCAGGTATTTGCTGCATAGAACGTTGTTGGGTCATTATTACTTTTAACGAATTATCTATCTTTTCTAAGTACTTAACTAAATTGCTGTTTGTATTATTAAGACTGATCATAAATTCTTCCGGGCGGAGCTGGTTTGCCCCTAATTGCTGCAACCTTTGTGATTCTCTCTCAACAAGTTCGGAGTAGTTATCAACGAATCTTTTAAATCCTTCACGAGCTTCGGTTAATAATTTTGAATTCACGCTGTAAAAACGTGTTACCATTTTTTCCTGGCGGGACATAGCTTCGGCAGAGGTATCAAATGTATTTTTGATATCGCTTGTAATATTTTTTGAAACGGTATGTAATGTTTCTTTTGCTTCACCAATCAGATTTTCTATGAGCTTGTTATAACCACCGATGGTTTCTTTCTCTTTTTTGATAAAAGATTCCATATGGCTTGAAGAATCTATAATTCCCTGCGCAATACTTTTTCTTACCTGAATAATATCCTGATCTATCTGAACTATTTTCTCATCAAGTCTTGTTCTGAAATTATTTAGTATCTCGATCTCTTCAGCTAAAAGTTTGCTTGCTGAAGATGCTGTTTCCTGTGTGTTTTGTATAAGTTTTTGTACTATCTCGGAAGGGATAGTTTGGGTAAGTTGATTAACTGCTTCTGATAGAGTTTCAATACTAATCTGTAAATCATCTCTTTTGTCTTCGCTAGTGAAATATGTAACAGCAGCCAATAAACAAAGCATAGTAAATTCAATAAGTAATCCAATCATAATAATATTGGACTCTATTTTACCTTCGCTGTCAAGAATAAAATTAGGAATGAAAGTAGTATTACTTAGATTCCCCAGACCCCTTAGTCCAACTATAATAACAAGAAAAGCTGCACCAACATACACGAGAGACTGAATAAGACGCTCATGCCTAACCGCAAAATTTGGTTCGGAACTTCTGTGTCTTTTAGAATGTGTTGATAACATATAATTAAAACCGTCTAAGTTTGAAATAAAATAATTACCGTGGTGTTAAAGAAATTCATTTAAAAGATATTTGCTTTACGATCTATCATTATCAGTTTACTATAAAAATGTCTATATAATATCTAATTAAGTTAATCTTTAATCTCCCTTTAATGGGTGGGGAAGAAGCGTAAAAGCAACACAGATATTTCCCGTGTTTGTTTTCGTACCACCTAACATTATTCATGGGCTAAAAGCTTCTATTAAAAGAAGTTAAGTAATAAGCCATTTGCAAGTTGCCGGGTAATAAATTCGTACCCAAAATTATAATTATTCTTTTTGTTATCTAAAAAATAACGATAAAACATAAACATTATAAATTATATTCCCAAACAAATTGTTTCATTCTGAGAATAAATTTTAATTTTGTGTGGCTTGAGTTGATAACATTCCATACTAAAATATTTATTTACAATACATTACGTCCCGAGTTCATCAGAAAGATATTGAGACATCTGTTGGTTTATCTATGTTCACACGGTTATTATAAAAACCAACCGCAAAATTAACCAAATATCGCCAGTTGATCCTTTTATTTTTCCTAAAATAATGAGGTTGTACGGAGCAAAAAAGCTTTAATTTTATAAATTTTAAGAATTGTTACAACCATTACAATTAGCGCAGCCTTGGTTATTAAGAAAACACCATTTCTTTTAGGGGAAGAACATTCTAATTTTGGTTATATACAAACATTGGTATATAAGGAAGTATAATATTGTTTGTTTGAAAGATTATTTTTACTTTCATACATTATATTTTCCACTCAGCACATTTCTGTATCGACTATTTAGGTTAATATCTAAATTATATAAAACTGGGAAAAGCAGATTGTGCATTTTCTATTGTAACCATTTATAAATCACGTTGTCTTAAATTTTATTAACTATATATCAGAAAAAGTATGAAAAAAGTACAAAAATCAACCTGGATTAAAATCTTATCGGCAGCAGGTATTATAATTATCGGATTTCTTGTAATGTCCGCTTTAGGTTCGACAGAGAAAGAGAGCAATAAAAGGGAAGTACCACCGGAAGTACGATTAGTTGAAACCGAATCAGTTAACTTCGGGGATATGTTTCTTGAAATAGAGGGCAATGGAGTAGTTCAATCTAAGCGCAGTTTGAATTATGTTTCGGAAGCCAGCGGTGTGGTATTGTTCGCAAAGAATGATTTAAAGGATGGGACTTATGTTGTTGAAGGGGAAAAAATTCTTCAGGTAGATTCGCGGGAAGTGGAAAATAATCTTTATACACTCCGCTCTGAATTTATGAATTCACTTGCTGCGGTTCTTCCTGAAATCAAGATTGAAAATACCGAAGCATACGATAAATGGTATCAGTATTTCTTAACTCTCGATATCCATAAAACAACTCCAAAGTTGCCGGAAATAAAAAGTTCACAGGAAAAAATAAAACTTAGCGGAAGAAACATCTTTAGTAAATACTATGCGGTTAAAAACCAGGAAATTCTTCTCTCTAAATATCTCGTCACTGCACCTTTCAGCGGATACTTAAAATCACAAGGTATAATTAAGGGCAGCTTTGTAAACAGAGGTCAGCAGATGTTTACACTTAACGATGCAAAAAATGTGGAAGTAACAGTGCCTCTGCTGGTAGATGAAATTAATCTGATTGATTTTTCAAGCGATCCGACTGTAGATGTATATTCCGACAAGGGCAAAGATGTGCTTAAAGGGAAAATATTTCGCAAAGAGACATCGCTCGACAGAAACTCTCAAACATTGAATGTTTATGTGAGTTATATAAATAATCGACTTAATCCATATTTTCTGCCGGGGAATTATGTAATGTTAAAAATACATGGTAAAAAATTAAATGATGTAGCAAAGATTCCAAGATACGTTGTTGACAATGAGGATTACGTTTATACTCTTGAAGATGGTAAACTTGCAAGGAGAAAAGTTGAAGTGGTTGCATTCCAGGGAGATGTTGCAGTAATTAAAAACACACTTCCCGATAATATACAAATAGTAACAACAATTCTTCAAAAACCATTAATTGGTATGCGAATAAAATCAGCTAATGAATCTCTTGAGTTAAAAGAAGAAACACCTGAAAGCGATACCCAGACACAGGTATCCAAGAATAATTAATTAAGAAGAACAAAAGGAAGATTATGGCGGCTCGTTTTATACAATATTTTATTAAGCATAATATTATCACCAACTGGGTGATGATAATTATATGTATAGCAGGGATCTTTGCATTATCTCATCTTAATAAAAGGATAGATCCCAAACTTGAGGTTGAAGAAATTGAAGTACGGGTTCCATATCCGGGTGCTTCTGCAATTGAAGTTGAAGAAGGTATCGTTGTAAAAATTGAGGAAAGTCTGCGCGGACTGGAAGGCATTGAAAAAATAAGCTCTACCTCTGCGGATGGTTGGGGATATGTTAATGTAGAGATCACCTCCGGTTACGATATGAATAAATCCATGCAGGAAATAAAAAATGCTGTTAACTCGATCAATTCCTATCCAACCGGGGCGGAAAAACCTGTAATAACACAGGAAACCCAGTGGAACCGTGCTATAATGATGAGCATATACGGTCCTGAAGATTTGTTTACTCTGAAAAAAGTAGTTGAAGAATTTAGAGACGATTTACTAAAAACAGGAAAAATTTCAAATATTTCCTGGTGGGGAATCCCGGAGCGGGAGATCTCAATCGAAATATCACCGGAAGATTTAATAAGATACAAATTAACCATTGATGAAATTGCACGTGCAATACAAAACTCAAATCTTAACCTTTCTTCCGGTTCTGTCTTAACCGAGCAGGAAGAAATACTAATAAGAACCTATAACAAAAAGTATGAAGCCATAGACCTCGAAGGGATTGAAGTTGCTTCTTCTATAGATGGCAGAAAAATTCGCTTAAAAGATATATGCACAGTTCAGGAGCAGTGGCCGGAAAACAGGTTTTATTCCGAATACAACGGTAGACGATCCGTCGGCTTCAATGTAATGTACAACAATAAAGAAGATGTTGTTGAAATTGTTCAAATTGTTGAAAACATGGCTCAGAAGTACAGAGCAAAGTACGCAGGACTTGTTGAGTTTAAGACTTTCATAAAAGAAACAGATGATCTTGAAGAACGAATTACTTTGATGACACAAAACGGATTGCTTGGTTTATTTTTGGTACTGGCATTACTTGGTGTGTTTTTAAATTCAAGATTGTCTTTCTGGGTGGCACTTGGAATTCCGGTTTCCCTGCTTGGAATGTTTTTCGTTCTTTGGTGTCTTGATATTACAATAAACGAGATGAGTTTATTTGGGATAATCCTTGTCATTGGAATTCTGGTTGACGATGGAATTATTATTGGCGAAAGCATTTATACCCAATGGCAGAAGTATGGGAAGAAACCAATTCGTGCTGCAATAGACGGCACAAATGAGGTTATTAAACCAGTCTCTATTTCTGTAATAACAACCATGGTTGCATTCGTGCCGTATTTCTTTTTCTACGGAATGCTTGGTAAATATGTCTGGCAGATTGCTGCTGTGGTAATAATCTCTCTCGCCTTTTCGCTTTTGGAAGCTATGATAATTCTCCCGGCACATATTGCACACTCCAAAGCAATTCACCAAACCGATTTGAAGGAAACAGTACTAAAGAGAATCAGGAAGAAATTGGATAATGGCTTTTTGTTTTTTCTTCATAAAATCTACAGACCGGTTCTGGCTTTTAGTCTCAGGAACAGGTGGTTGGTAACAGGTGGTATAGTTGCAATGATACTTGTAATTATCGGTTTGTTCCAGGGTTCTCATGTACACGCACAATTCTTCCCTTCACTGGAACCACCTTATGCGCGAGTGCAGGTGGAAATGCCAGCCGGTACCTCAGCTGAGATTGCAGATAAAATCAGATATCAAATTATTGATAAAACAATTGAATTTGGTAAAAAATGGGAAAAAGAGGGAAAAACATATCCTATCAGAAATTATACTTCCTGGATGAACGGAGGGACAATTAATATTTTCTTCGTACTCCCATCATCAGCAAATAGAGATTATTCGATCGGTGAGTTCTCACAAGCGCTGGGAGATTATATCGGTTCTGTTCCCGAGGCAGATAATGTTACTGTAGGTGGCTGGCAGTTTGGCGGCTCACCAATTTCTGTAAGATTTTCGAGTACGGATTACAGCCAGCTTTTAAAAGCTAAGGATTTACTTAAGGATGAGCTCAAAAAAATAGATGGTGTAAAAGATATTCGCGATGACACCCCGCTTGGCAATAATGAGTTTATTGTAGAACTGAAACCAAAAGGGAAAGCACTTGGATTTACGTTAAGAGATCTTACAACACAATTAAGAGAAGGATTTTACGGTCAGGAAGTTATGCGTTTACAGAGAGGCCGTGATGAAGTTAAAATTTGGGTCAGGTTTACAAAGAAAGACAGAGTATCGATCAGCCAGATTGAAAACCTTAAAGTAAGAACACCAATAGGAGATTACGTTCCATTTAAAGAAGTTGCATCCTATAAAATTGAGAGAAGCTTAAGAAGAATAAGACATGAAAATGGTGAGCGTTCCGTAATGGTAAGAGCCGATATGGATTTTACAAAGAATGATCAGGCGGTTGTTCTTCAGGAACTTGAGTCTTCTATAATTCCATCTGTTCTGTCACAGGTAGAAGGTGTTTCTAGAAGCTATGGCGGGCAATCGGAAGAAGTAGACAAAATGATTAACTCTATGGTATTTTCTATGGTAATTGCACTTATGATCATGTTTACAATTCTTATGTTCCTGTTAAAGTCATATGTGCAGACTTTATTAATAATGAGTCTTATTCCTCTTGGAGTTATTGGCGCGGTACTGGGTCATTACATAGTTGGCATACCCGTTTCGATACTTTCATTTTTAGGGCTTGTTGCACTTGCAGGTATTATTATTAATGATTCGGTTGTTTTTATAGATAAGTATAATAACCTGTTAAAAACCGGGATGAGCATACCTGAATCGTTGCTTGAAACCGGGCTAAGCAGGTTCAGACCTATTATATTAACAACTATAACAACTGCAGCGGGTTTGGCACCAATTATATTTATGACAAGTGAGCAAGGTCAGTTCCTTGTTCCTATGGCAGTTTCTGTTGCTTTCGGATTGATTTTTGGAACAATCTTAACTTTGCTTGCTTTGCCCGCAGCTCTTTTTGTAATCAGTGATTTAAGGGTACTTGTTAATAAGCTGAGAAGTAAACAAAAAGATAGACTGGAGCTTGAACCGGCATATAACCGGGGTTACGAAACCGAGTAAAAATACTATACTCTTGGATAAAGATAAAACAGTAGCTCAAGATTATGGGTTGCTGTTTTTTTTATGTTTAAAAAGATATCAATGTAAAATATTCTTAACCAGCCAATCGTGTAAAGCTGACATCGCTTTAAACCTTTTAAAAATTATATCAACAACATTTTTGTTTGTTAGCTCACTAAAGTCCTTGCCATCATACCAGGCGTAAAAGCCATCGTGTAAAAGATAATCAGAGTATTTACCATTTGGATCGTAGCCACGCGGAGTTTTTTTATACTTTTTCCCACCGAGTTCGTAAACACCTTTCTTCGTGATGTTTTTCACTATTGAGTCCAGCTCTTTTCCTTTTGCAGGAATGGAGACAACATTTCGATATTTTTTCAAATTTTCTTTGGAAAAAATATACATTCCTGCACCTGCTCCGAAACCCTTGGATTCAAGATGAAAGTAATATCCGCTGCCGTCCATTTTTTTACCAGGACCTTCCCAGAAGTAAAGCCCCATATTTGTTTTATAAGGAGCCTTATTTTTACTAAATCTTACATCTCTGTGAATTCTGAAAATGGATTTATCAATTTTAGGTATAGCATTTATACCTGGTGAAATTGTAAAAAGTTTTTCACCCATCTCAATAACAAAATTAACTGCCGGCTCGAGAAAAGCCGAATTATAGATATCCCGGTTTCTTTCAAACCATTCACGGGAGTTGTTTCGCGAAAGTTTTTTAAGAAACGATACGGTATTTTGTGGAAACTCACTTTGCCAAGATTTTTCTTTCATATTACTTCCCGATAATTACTTTAAGCTATTCTTCAATCTTAGATTTTTTGTTATTTCAAAATTAACATTTTTCTCGTTTGGTGGTATGATCCTGCTTTTAAAGTATAGAAATATACCCCGCTTGGTAAATCAGTGGAATTGAATTCAACATCGTAAACCCCCGCAGATTTATATTCATCAACCAAAGTTGCTGCTTCTTTGCCGAGCACATCGTAAACCTTTAGTGTTATGAACTCACCCTTAATTCTTACTTCCGCTAATGGAGAGGTTGGAATTTTGTAACGGATTTTTGTTGAGGGATTAAACGGGTTCGGATAGTTCTGAAAAAGTTGAAAATCATCATCGGCAGATGGTTCATCTTCTACATTTAAAGGTGGCGGAACAAATTTAAGAATAATTCCCTTATCTCCAACAGCGTAACCTGTTTGAGAATTAACAAACTGAAGATCGTAAATTATAGAACTATCCGGAGTTTCTTTTTCAATCCAGGTGTTTCCTTTATCCGAAGTGTAAATAAATTTTTTCCCGGATGCAGACCATCCCTCAATTGAAGTTCGAAACTCAAGTGAAAATGATAGTCCGTATATCTGTAGTTTTTCAGAATTCCAGTGATTACCCGCATCTGATGAATTTATTGCAACGATACCGTATAGTCCTTCGGGATCGCCTGATAGGGCCAGTAGGTTTGAGGAGTCTAATGTAGTCATATCAAAAACCTGGTCGGCACTTACAGCGTTTGAAACCCAGTTCTTCCCAGAGTCAGTTGTTTTCCAAATCACTCCGGCAAAATCGATTGTTCCTCCGCAGGCGTATCCAATCTGATGATTGGTAAAATCGAAGTTATAAACTGGAAGAGTGGAATAAATATTGGAATCTGTATTTGCTTTAATCCAGGATGTGCCACCATCTGTAGTTCTGGCAATATAGGAACCCCCCAAAAATCCATTCAGTGTATCAAAGAAGAAAACTGTATTCATAAAAATATGGTCTTCAAAATAATCTATGTTAGACCACATGCTTCCACCATCTGATGTCTTAAGTATTGTGGTTCCAAAGGGAGGGGAATTTCTTTGAGTAAGAGCCCATCCCCGGTTTGCGTTCAGAAAGAAAATATCAACAATAAAGGATTCAACATTACTATTTTGAATCTCCCAGGTATTCCCGCCGTCGGTTGTATGAATAATTATTCCCTGGTTGCCGCATGCCCAGCCGTTTAAGTTGTCTGTGAAAAACAAATTCTTTAATAATTTTGTTGTAGGGGAGTTTAATTTTTGCCAGTATCCTTGTGCAAAAATTCCGGAAGGCGATAAAAAAATAATTGCAATCAAAAAAGTGTTGATAATCCTTGGCATACTTCACTAAAGAAATCAGTATTCTGTGTTTAAATTAAGCAGAATTACTTTTAGTTGAAATCTGAATAAACAGCACATAATTAAGTGTGAAGAATTCACCAGCAGGGTAATACAGATTGGTATGAATTGTAATTCGTTATTCAGTCGGATTTTTTATATTGTAAAGACAATCCCAATTTATTTAAATTGTCAGAGTTTAAATGGAAATTATCAAACAATGAAAAAGAATATCAAAACTATTTTGATAGTTGCAGTAGCAATAATTATTTTAATCTTACTTGCTATTCCAAAATTAGGTTCGTCAGAAGGGGAAACGAAAATTTCAGAATCCGGTTCAGCTAATTCTCTCCCGGTAAAAGCGCACATAACAAAGTATGAATCCCTCGATAATAAAGTTTTAACTACCGGGACAATATTGGCAAATGAAGATGTTGACCTAAAAAGTGAGGTTAATGGAAAGATAACAAAAATATTTTTCCAAGAAGGAAGTTATGTTAAAAAGGGAGATTTACTTGTTAAGATTAATGATGCCGATTTGCAGGCGCAATTGCAGAGTGCAAAATCAAGACTGGAACTACAGAAAGATACTGAATACAGGCAGAAACAGTTGCTTGAAAAAGAAGCAATCAGCCAGGAAGATTATGATATGACAGCAAACCAGCTCCAGGTTAACCAGGCAGAGGTTGAACTGATTAAAGCACAGATTGCTAAAACTGAGATCCGCGCCCCATTCAGCGGAATAATTGGATTAAAAAATGTAAGCGAGGGAAGTTTTGTAAATAACTCAACTGTCATCGCAAGTCTTCAGAATATAAACCCGATTAAAATTGATTTTTCGATACCGGAAAGATACTCATCGATGGTTGAAGTTGGAGATGAAATTAATTTCACAATATCGGGAAACGATAAAGCATACATCGGAAAAGTTTATGCTATTGAACCTAAGATAGATCCGGTTACAAGAACTTTACAAATACGTGCTTTGTGTCCAAATACAGGAAGAGAAATTTTGCCAGGATCATTTGCTAATATTGAACTGGTTTTGAAGAAAATAGAAAATACTATACTTGTTCCCTCCGAAGCATTAATTCCGGATATACAGGGGCAAAAGGTTTTTATTTACCGTAATGGTTTTGCATCTCCACAACGGGTTGAAACAGGGATCAGAACCGATCAGAATGTTCAGTTAACTTCCGGAGTGAGCGAAGGAGATACCATAATTACATCAGGTATGCTTCAGCTGAGACCCGGCGCGCAGGTAAAAATATCGGAGCTTGAGTAATGAGTCTGTCATCGTTAAGCATAAGAAGACCTGTACTTGCAATTGTAATGTCGATTGCAATTGTTGTGCTTGGTTTACTGGGATACACGTATCTCGGCGTCCGTGAATATCCTTCGGTCGATCCGCCAATTATTACTGTAAGCACCACATACATCGGTGCAAATGCAGATGTAATCGAATCGCAAATTACCGAGCCGCTTGAAGAGTCTATTAATGGTATAGCAGGTATTCGATCTCTAACTTCCGTAAGCCGGGATGGACGAAGTACGATAACCGTAGAATTTGATATCGATGTTAATCTTGAAACTGCAGCAAATGATGTAAGAGATAAAGTTTCACGTTCCGTCAGGAATTTGCCTCCCGATGTTGAACCCCCGATTGTTTCAAAAGCCGATGCGGATGCTTCGCCGATAGTCTTTTTAAACATCCAGAGTGACACACGTAATCTTCTTCAGCTTACAGAGCTTGCTAACAATGTTTTTAAAGAAAGATTTCAAACAATACCTGGGGTGAGCGCGGTAAATGTTTGGGGTGAGAAAAAATATTCAATGAGGCTATGGCTCGATCCTGCAAAGCTTGCAGCGTATCATCTTACACCGCTTGATGTTAAGAATGCAGTGAACAGGGAAAACGTCGAGCTCCCTTCCGGTTTGATTGAGGGGAATAAAACAGAACTTTCAATTAGAACAATTGGACGATTGCATGATGCTGCAGAATTTAACGATCTTATAATTAAAGAAGATAACGGAAACATAGTTCGGTTAAAAGATGTTGGCTATGCAATTCTTGGAGCGGAAAATGAACGGACGGTTCTTAAGCGTGATGGAACCCCAATGGTTGGCGTTGTTTTGATTGCACAACCGGGGGCAAATAACATTGCAATAACTGATGAGTTTTATAAACGTCTTGAACAAATAAAAAGAGATCTTCCGCCGGATATTAAAACAGGAATCGGTTTTGATGTTACGGAATATATTCGTGATTCAATTTCCGAAGTTGAGCAAACAATCTTTGTTGCGTTCGGATTGGTTGTTCTTATTATCTTCCTCTTTTTGAGGAACTGGCGTACAACGGTTATCCCTGTTATTGCGATTCCAATTTCTCTTATCGGTGCATTCTTTATAATGTACGTGGCGAATTTTTCAATAAATGTTTTGACTCTGCTTGGAATCGTGCTAGCGATAGGTATTGTGGTCGATGATGCTATTGTCGTACTCGAAAACATCTATGCTAAAATCGAAGAGGGTTATAATCCCGATGAAGCTGCACGGAGAGGTTCCGCAGAAATATTTTTTGCTATTATTTCAACCACAGTTGCACTGGCTTCTGTTTTTCTTCCAATAATTTTTCTCCAGGGGTTAACCGGAAGACTATTCCGTGAGTTTGGAATTGTTATAGCAGGCTCGGTTATCATTTCCGCCTTCGTTGCATTAACTCTTACCCCGATGCTTGGTTCTAGGATTTTAAAAGGCAGGGAAGAGCATAACTGGTTTTATAATAAAACGGAGCCATTTTTTGTCAGACTAAATAAAACTTATAGAAATTCCTTGGATGCATTTTTGGCTAAGAGATGGACTGCATTTTTAATAATGGCTGCATCACTTGGATTGATTTATCTTTTCTTCAACGCAATACCTTCCGAGCTTTCGCCGCTGGAAGACAGAAGTGGTATCAGGTTATATGTTACCGGACCTGAAGGCGCATCATTTGATTATATGGATCACTTTATGGATAAGCTGATTCAAACACTGAAAGACAGCATCCCCGAAAGAGATGCGATCATTTCAGTTACATCACCGGGTTTCGGTGCTTCAAGTTCTGTTAATTCCGGATTCGCTTTTGTAATTCTTACAAAGCCTGATGAGCGTGAACGTTCGCAGCAACAAATAGCCGATGATATTACTCCCGTTCTATCAAATATGACGGAAGCAAGAGTGTTTGCAACACAACAGCAATCAATCGGACAAAGAAGAGGAGGATTACCGGTAGAGTACGTAATACAGGCGCCTAACTTTGAAAAGCTGAGAGAATACCTTCCGAAATTTATGGAAGCTGCTCAGAAAGATCCGGTGTTCACTATTGTTGATGCGAATTTAAAATTTAACAAGCCGGAAATTAAACTTGCGATTGATAGACAACGGGCAAGAAACCTCGGTGTTTCTACAATCGATATTGCACAGACAATTCAATCGGCATTCAGCGGACAGAGATTTGGATATTTTATAAAAGATGGAAAACAATACCAGGTTATCGGGCAGCTTATACGCAATAAAAGAAATGCCCCGATAGATTTGAAATCTTTATATGTGACTAATAACAGGGGTGAACTTATTCAGCTTGATAACGTTGTAACCCTTACTGAACAGAGTGCACCACCACAACTTTACAGGTTTAACCGGTATGTTTCTGCAACTGTCTCTGCAGGTTTGGCTCCCGGCAAAACGATAGGCGATGGAATTAAAGAAATGGATAAAATAGCTTCGCAGGTACTTGATGAAACCTTTTCAACAGCATTAAGCGGAGCCTCAAAAGATTATGCTGAAAGCTCATCGAGTCTTTTATTTGCATTCCTGCTTGCGATAGGATTTATTTATCTCGTTCTTGCAGCACAGTTCGAAAGCTTCAGAGATCCGTTTATAATTTTGTTTACGGTACCACTTGCTATTTTCGGAGCACTGATTTCCTTGTGGTATTTTAATCAAACACTTAACATCTTCAGCGAAATAGGAATTATTATGCTGATTGGTATTGTAACTAAAAACGGAATCCTGATTGTTGAGTTTGCAAATCAACGAAAAGCAGCAGGACTTTCGAAGATGGAAGCAATTAAAGACGCGGCAGCAGCGAGACTCCGACCAATTTTAATGACAAGCTTATCAACCGTACTTGGAATATTACCGATTGCTCTTGCTCTTGGTGCCGGTTCTGAAAGCAGAGTTTCAATGGGCATTGCTGTAATAGGCGGTCTGATCTTCTCTACATTTTTAACTCTCATGGTAATTCCTGCGATTTATTCATATTTATCGCGTAAAACAGCTACGGTATCAAATGTTACAGAAATGGCAACCGGGGTTGAAGAGGAACCCGTTTTGGCAAATAAATAATCCCGATAAAATTAATTATGAAGTCATTTACCTTTTTCCACCTGTTACTTTTAATTATCTTCATTAATCAACCATTGTTCAGCCAGGATGTATTAACTCTTCGCGAAGCAATTGAAATTGCACTAACCAACAATTTTTCAATTAACATAGCACGTAATGAATCTGAAATCGCAAAGAATAATTCCACGATCGGAAATGCGGGATTTCTTCCCACGCTTGATGCAACAGGTTCGTATACAAGAAGTCAGAGCAATACAAAACAGGAATATTTCGACGGTAGAACAATAGACAGAACGGGTGCAAAAGCTACAAATATCAATGCAGGTTTGAATCTTAACTGGACCATCTTTGATGGGTTGGCGATGTTCGGAAATATCGAAGCATTGAAGGAATTAAGAAGAATAGGTGAAGCTAATTTTAAGTCTGAAGTTGAAATTAATATTGCCGATGTTACAGAAACATATTACAACCTGATCAGGGAAAAACAGGTGCTTGATGTGCTTAATGAAACCATAGTTATTTCAAAAGAAAGAGTGAGGATAGCGGAATCTAAAAAAGATGTTGGCAGCGGTTCAAAGTTTGATTTAAGACAGGCTCAGGTAGATTTAAATGAAGACCGTTCAAACCTGCTTAAAGAGGAGTTAACTTATGAGCAGTTGAAGGTTTCGCTTAACCAGTTGCTGGCAAGAGATGTAAATACTGATTTTGATGTGAACGATACTATAATGGTTAACAAGAATCTTAATCTGGATGATCTTAAGAATTTAACACTTGAAAGAAATACGGATCTTGATATAGCTAAAAAGAATTTAAACTTATCTGAAATAAATCTCGGACTTGCGCGTTCAGGATGGTTCCCAACAATTTCTTTGGTAGGTGGTTATAACTATACTAATTCCGAATCGCAAGCGGGATTCATAAAATCAAACAAAAATTATAGCCTGAATTATGGAGTCTCAGCATCCCTTAACTTATTTGATGGTCTTAACACAAGCAGGAAAATTGAAAATGCTGAGATTGAAATTGACAACAGCAACCTAATCCTGGACCAGGTAAAAACAAGAATAGAAGCCAATCTTCTTAATACATATAAAAAATATTTAAATAGTCTTCAGCTTGTGCAACTTGAAGAGGAGAATCTTACAATTGCACGGGAAAGTGTAGACATTGCGCTGGAAAGATTGAAACTAGGAAATATTACTCCGCTTGAATTTCGAGAAACTCAGCAAAAACTTATTGATGCAAAAAGCAGACTAGTCTCAGCACAATATGATTCGAAATCAGCAGAGACAGAATTACTGAGACTGAGCGGTCAATTGATCAAAACGGATTAGTATCTACAAATCTTAAATATAAAACTTACAGTTGGCTTTTTGTTATTCTAATGCCATGACTGATGAAGAAGGTTTTTCCTTTTTAAGCAGGTAAGCATTGTAAAAGATTTTACACAGCCTTCTTACTCTTTTACTGTCATCAAACCTTATAGCTTGTTTGATCGCAAAAATACCGCGCGAATCGCCTATCTTGTAGAGGGATAATGCAGCAAGTATTCGGGCTTCTTCTCTTTTATCATTATGAAGTACGCGCAATAAAGGGATAACGCCTTTATCACATTGTACCTCCCCGAGCATATAGGCGCATCCTGTCTGCAAACCATTATTTTCCGAATCAATCCCCGATAGCAGAGAATTAAAGCAAGCCTCATCTGCTGTTCTTTTGTAGTCGGGGACCGTTTGAGGAAAAATTTGAATGCTTAGAAGAATCGGGATTAAGATCACAAGAAGAAAATTTAATTTTTTCATGGCTTTCTCCTTTATGAATGTTTATAAATTTACCGTAAAATACGTTTGAAGAAATCGTAAGTAAATCGATTTGGTATTAGTGGGGCGATAATAGTTTGAAGCAGGTTTATTTTACCTAAACTGTTTGAATGAAATTATTTATTTGCCGGTTGATTAATGTTGAAAAAACAGATCAACACGGTTTTATACCATTCCAATTTCATAAGAACCATTCATAAGCTCTTTGAAGAAATTAAAGTTTTAGTTAAACACTAAGATGAATTTCTTTAAACCGTTTAGCAAGATAAATATCCGTTGATAACCGTTAAAAAGTCGTTTGCTTAATGAAAGCAGTGTATAATTAGATCCCGCATTTTAATAGTATTCTCCTTACTACATCTGTCATCTTTTTAGATTAATTTTATTATCGATCAGAAATCAATTTTCAGAGAAATGAAAAATCATAAAATCATTTTTAATCTATTCTTTATTATTCTTATGAACAGTAATATAGTTCTTTCACAAACAATCAGACCGATACGCGATAACGTCGGTTATTGCTGGCAGGCAAGTCGGTTTGATAAATTTATTGAATGGCTTGATGAAAATTGTCCCAAAGATAATTTTGAATCTGAAGATTTGGTTGGCGGAATTTCCCCACACGACGATTATCTCTACGCTGGAAAAATTTATTATCCATTATATAAACTTATACACGCAAAGGAGGTCGTTGTTTTCGGTGTAACACATAGTACTGTAAGAAAGGCCAT
>Ga0307426_1001147_pt1 | contig 17792 bp, 14 predicted proteins | sample SalMarWE160340MG_FD_202165 | JGI IMG/M metagenome (GOLD analysis project Ga0307426, IMG submission 202165) | Salt marsh sediment microbial communities from the Plum Island Ecosystem LTER, Massachusetts, United States - WE1603-40 | ecosystem: Environmental > Aquatic > Marine > Intertidal zone >... | reverse complement strand
TGATTGGTTGAAGTGTTGATTAGTTGACTAAGTTGGATGGATTATATCCATTTAAACTCGTTAACTTATTCAACCCAGTCAACCTAATCAACTCAATTTACCCAATCAACTCAATAAACTTAATCAACTCTTTTTGCTATCAACTATGAACTATCAGCTGGCACTGAAAGTGCCTCAACCCGCAACCCGTAACCCGCAACCCGCAATCCGTTTAGAACCGGTATACAAAGTTCAGGTTAAAGGCATGGATGAAGTTCGGATCGTATTTCCCCACCAGCTGACCCGTTAAGGGGGTTCCCTCCTTGTTGATCTTGCAATCTCCGGCGTCGATGAGCGTGTAGGCCGCACCCACCGAGAAATCCTTGCTCCAGTCGTACTGCACCCCTGCCGCGTAACGGAACTGGCGGTCCACCGGCAAGACGGGCGAGCGGTCTTTACTGCTCGAGATCGGGGAGGAGTCGTAGGCCCATCCGATCATGAGCAGCCAGGGCTCCGCCACACGATAGTAGGCCCCCAGGCCCACGTGATAGGTGTCATTCCAGTTTATCTTTACACTCGTGGTGTTGTTGTCGGGCACCGAGATCTCGGCAAGTCCGAATCTGCTCCAGTCCTGCCAGTTGACAGTGGCCACCAGCGCCAGCTCCTTGGTGAGCTCCTGATAGGCGCCGACCGCCACCTGCTGGGGAAAGTTCCAGTTGATCTTGAGGTCGGAGTCGAGTATGCCGGACGCCTTCAGGAGAGCCCCTCTGACGCCGGTGTCCGGGAGATTCTTGAATCTCAGATCGTCTTTGAAATTCAAATCAACCTCGGAGGCATACGTGACGCCGAAGCGGGTCTGAGGGCTCACCTCGAACAGGACCCCGGCGTTGAAGCCGTAGCCCACATCCGTGGCATCGAACTTGAGACGGCCGTCCCCATCCTCGAGAGGCGTATTGATCGCTGTCCTGTCGCTCATCTTCCCGTAGACAATACTGACACCGCCGCCCATGGACAGCCACGGGTTGACCCGGTAGCCGACACTCGGGTTGAGCGCCGCCGTGGTGAGAGTCACTTTCTCGGCGTAGTACCGGCCGGACCAGTTGTTGCCGTAATCCAACCCTGCGCCCATATAGGACCCGAGGCCCAGCCCCAGCTTCAGGTCCGGTTTCAAGCTGTGAACGTAGTAAAACGTTCCGGACGGGGCGAAATTGCCCGCGTTGCCGACCCCATCGCCAGACACATTCGTCTCCTGGACCTTAAACTTGGCTTCCGGATAGAAGCCCAGGAAACCGCCCGCCATCTGGGAGCGATCCAGCCGCGTCATCCCGGCCGGGTTGCCGCTGGCCGTTGAGGCGTCCATGGCGGCAGCCTGGCGGCCGGCACCCGCCACCCCCATGTCCGGGGTCGCCTCTTCGTACAGCCAGAGTGCCCCGGCATGAACCGACGCGACCGCCACAAATGCCAATAAAATTGAAATGAACACACTCAAAACATATTTCTTCATAGCAGCCTCCTCGGATTTTAATAAAGTCGTTTTAATGTAAGCCCCTTTAACGGTCGATTCAAAGCCTGGTGTTCTTGGATTAAATTATTTTCTTCTCCTTCAGCGTCGTTTCCGCGCTGCCGCCCGGCCGGCAACCGGCTGCCTCCAGCGCTGTTGAATCCCCCACAACGTGCACCTCCCGTTGGGGGAAGGGAAACGCCATCCCCGCAGCATACACCGCATCGTACACGGCGGTGGCCAGCTCGCTGCGAATCACGGCCCAGGTATCGGACCGGGCCGTCCAGACCCGCAGCTCAAAGTTGATCGAGCTGTCGCCGTAACCCATGAAAAGCCCCTTGGGCGGCGGATTTTCTAAAACGGCCGCATGGGCCTGCGCCGTCTTTTCCAGCAGCTCGATCACCGCCCGCGGCGCTGCGCCGTAATTCACGCCCACCGGCAGGTCGATGCGGCGCAGCTGGTCGCTGAAGGTCCAGTTCGTCACACTGGCGGTGATAAACTGCGCATTGGGCACAATGATGTCCGCCCCCTGATAGGTGCGCACGGTGCTTGCTCGGATGCCGATGTGGCGCACTTCCCCCTGCAGGCCCCCCACCTCGATAATGTCCCCCACGTGCACCGGCCGTTCGAAGAGCAGGATCAGCCCGCAGACAAAATTGTTCACCACGTTCTGCAGTCCGAATCCGATGCCTACCCCGAAGGCCCCCGCCATGACGGTCACCCGGGTCAGATCCATCCCCAACACGCCAAGCCCCACCAGAAAACCGACGGCCAGGATAACGTAGTGTACCAGGCGCGAGTAAGCGTAGGACAGACCGCGCGGCACCCCCCGGCGAGGATAGACTTCTTCCCGCAGTGCGAACCGGATAAGGGCCGACAGCAGAAAGGCAGCCAATACCGTGAGCCCGAAGGCGAGGATGTCCTCGATGCTAAGGCTGATGGAACCGCGCTTCAATCTCAAGCTTAATACAGCGCTGCCGGTCGAAATCACGGGATCCAGCATCCCGATGTATTCGAGGGAACGGTTGATCCAGAAGAAGACCGCTGTCCACACCAGCAGTCGGTGAATCCACCGTTGGATTCGATCGCCATGGTTGCGCACCATCTGCAGGCGCTGCAAAAGCCGCGACCGCAGCGCCATGGCGGCTGCGCCTCCGGCGACCTGAACATAAGCATACAGCGACAGCGCCAAAACAACTCCGGATAGGGTGGCGGGCGTGATCAGGCGCGCCAATCTCGTAAACCCCAGGGCTGCTGCTAAACCGCCGACTGCAAAGCTGAGCATGAGAACTTTGGCCGTCGGCCGCAGCCAGTGCGCGTGCAAGCCTGGCTGTTCCTGTTCAGGACTGCTCTGCATACGTCCGGCCAGCAGCAACCTCCCCAGCGCGAAGATCGCCGCCAGGCTTTCAAGTATGAGAAGCACCTGCTCCACCAGCAGCGTACCGCCGAAAGTCTGTCGAACAAGGTCGACCGCATACAGGATCGCGGCCGTGAAGACCCCGGGGGTCAAGCGAGGATCGATTCCCGGCCGCACCAGTCTGATCATCGGTACGAGCGCCAGCGCTGCAAGTACGCCTTTCACCTGAGCCGGAGCCGGCGAATCTACCGCCGTGGCAACCAGCAGGACGATTATCAGCGCCGCGGAATAGGGGCGGTCAAACACGTTCACGACAGGGGACACGCCCACGCCGCCGTCCTTCCATTGGCGTTTCTTACGCCGCGCCGCGCAGGCTGCCATAATCAACACTAACAGGAGTATCGTGTTCAGCGGTAATCCAAGCGAGGGGTTCTGCACGTAGTCCCGGATGTTGGTTCGCATGCTGCGGGCGATGTCCCGCAGGTTGTTAAGTAGAACGGTCCGAACACGGTCCCAAAGCTCATGGCTCCAGACAGGCAGACTTTCCCGCACCAGAATGCCCTGGACGGCCGAATTGCGGGCTTTGAGAATCTGCGCCAGCATATCATCGCAGCGGGCCTGTTTTACGGCCAGGTCGGCCTGCAGCCCAAGCACCGCCTCCTCCCAGGTCTTCAGGGGCGGCTGCGCGATCTTGATGGAATCCAGCGTCGCTTCGATCTGCTGCAGGACGACTCCCGGCGCCTGGCCGGCTTGGGCTCCATCGAGGGTCCGGGTCCAGGTCGCTTTCATTTGCGCCAGGCGGTCCAGGGCTACCTGCAGCTCGACGGCCCGTTGGGTCAGCAGGGTCAGCCAGGTGCTCACCTGAAGATGCCTGCGCTGCCACAGCGCCCGCTGCACCTCCAGGATCGCCAGCGGGGGCTGCCCTATGAGAGCGGCGGCAGTTTCAACAGCATCCAGGTCGATCTGCCGGCTGATTGCGGGAAGCGCCTGTTTGATCTTTTCGATCTCAGGGCTGAAGGCTAATTTTTCGGAGAAGGTGATCAGAAGACTGGCGACCTCCTCGGATCTGGTCGCGACCTCCTCCGGCGCAATGGCGGCTGCGGGTGGCGCCACGGCGGAAGGCTTCGATCCGGCGGGTGTCTGTCCGAAAGACCCGCCGGGGACTGCCGCCAGGAACAAGACGACCGCCAAGCCGATGGCTTGCAGGCTTGTCGCTATGCGCTGCGCTGTGTCGCCCATCTTCATTTGATACAAATGCCTAAATTGACAAAAGCCCGCCCTGGCGCGACATGTTTACGAGCCATGCCGGCATATGTGATGATCCGAATATGATTTAGGCGGTATACATAACATCTGAAGGAATACAACTCAAGTAATTACAGAAACAGACCTTTCCTGAAATTCATTCCGTTTCACCTCTCGACAGGGTCCTCGCGCATCGCACACCGTCTTATTGCTTCACGCCGTGAGCCCGCTCCAGGAACCCGTGGCGCCTTTCTTTAAGATGGACATTCTGTACCTACTTAAAACCTATTGACGTATTAAGTTTGATGTTTTATCATCAAACATCAGATGTCATTCCCATAATTATATTGGAGGAAAAAATGCGGACCACCGTCGATCTTGAAGATGATGTCCTTCTCGCTGCCAAGGAAATCGCAAAGCAACGAGGCAATACCCTTGGCCAGGTGTTATCGGATCTTGCCCGACAAGCATTGACCCGAAGGATCTCTGTATCCACTAAACACGGGCTGCCGCTTTTCCCCGTCCAGCCTGATGCCGGCGTGGTTACTCCGGAGCTGGTCAACCGGCTGCGAGACGAAACGCCATGACTATCTATCTTCTGGACGTCAATCTGTTGCTGGCTTTGAGCGACCCGATGCATATTCATCATGAATCAGCCCATCGCTGGTTCGCTGAAAAGGGTCAGCAGTCTTGGGCAACCTCCCCTATAACCGAAAATGGATTTATCCGCATTGCCAGCCACCCGAGCTACCCAAACCGGCCGGGGGACGTGACGGCTGTGCTAGACATCTTTCGTCAGCTTTGTGAGGCCCCAGGCCATCAGTTCTGGCCTGAAGACATCAGTATTCTTCAAATCCTCGAATCCGATGCGATCATCACCCATGTTCAAATCACCGACGTGTACTTGCTGGGGCTGGCCGTACACAAAAGAGGTAAACTGGCAACGCTCGATCAACGAATTCCAGTCGATGCCGTTCGCGGCGGCCGCAAAGCCCTTGAACTCATCATCCCATAAGCTAGTACACACCGCGACCGCGGTAGCCGTGCCCGCTCAACTGATCCAGCCCTGTTCCTGGAATCTCTTTTTGAGCACATCGGCAATTTCCTTCGCGATTGCCTTGGCCCTGCCCTTGACCGTGCTGCTGCCGCTCTCCTCGCCGTACACTTTCAGCCCGCTGCTGATGATGAGCCCGGCCGGGTTGTGGGTGGCAATCAAGCCCAGAACCCCCAGGTCCGCCCCCGGCGTTTTGCTCCCTTCGGCATCGGTTGTGCCGGAACCAAGTTTGCGCAATCCCTGGGCCGTCATCTGGAAGCCTTCGGCCGCCACTTTCAGGTCGGACGCACCGGACCCGAATCCGATGGCAAAGCGCTTGGCGGCACTGCCCTCCTTGAAGGAAATGAGATAGCCCTGGATGACAATGTCGTTGATCTGCGGTGTCGTTCCCGCCGACGCCCGAGCTGCGTACATTCCCATGCCGTTGATCTGCTCGATTAGCTGCGACGCGATTTCAGCCCCCAGCTGCCGACCGGTCGCGATCTCTTTAGTACTTTGGGGCGTGCTGTGCTCTAAATCCTGCCCGGCGAGCGCGGATTCGTCCGGGACATCCGCGGGCGTTGCGGCAAAGTCGTGGACCCAGATGGTATTGGGCCGCGGAATCATCCCGGTCACGAGTTCGTCCCGGCCGGTAACTTTTGTTGAGGCACACCCGGCAATAACAAGCAGGGTAATCAGACACATTGCAATGTAGTTGCGAGTCTTCATTGGAAACCTCCTTTTACATTAGTATGTGGTTATACACAGCGTCATTATTGATGTAGTATTCGCCTTTTTGTAGTCGGTTTTTACCAACCGTACCGGGTCAAATAGAAAAAGCGCTGTGTATGTATGCACAATGATTTATGTCGTCATGTATAATATCATCCTTGCGGCCGACGTATTGGTCCTCTAATCAGCGGCAGAAAAATGGGCCTTTTGCCATCACAGCCCTTGGAGAATCTGGGCCTTTTTGGCATCGTAGTCGCTCTGCGTGATCAGGCCCTGATCGAACAGCGCTTTCAGGTCTCTCAGCTTACGTTCCACGGTCTGAAGGGAGGGCGACGCCGCGGTCGATGGTTTCTTGTGCTCCGCAATCTTTGGCGCAGGCGGCGGCATGGTCCGATCGTAGTTGAAATTCTGCACCTGGACGCTCATGTTCTTACCCGGAACAATCACTTCGGCATAGTCGACGTGGGTCAGCCCCCTTCGCAGGGTCTTGAACGTGGCCGTGAGATTCACCGCATCGACCTGAAAGAAGGTATCGACCTGAATCTTGTGCGTATGCCGGGTGGCCGCTTCCGTCCACACGGAGAGACTGTCGCCCGGCACAACGACGCTGGTGCCGCTCATCAGGATCAATCTTCCGTCGTCCGCTAGAGTTGTGGTTGCCTTGTCCATAAAGTCGAGAACTTTGCCTGCCGTGGGCAGGGTGTATTGATCAAGGAGACCCCGCAGGCCCTTTAGATACGTTTCCATCTCCTTACGCTTGTTTTCGGCAATGGCCCGGCGCAGGAAACCAAAGGGCAGGGAGGCTCCCTGCTCGTTTTGCACAATGCGCTGCAGTTGGCCGTCCGGACCGTATTGGACCAGCTCCAAACGCATATCTTTGACTTGACCGTCCACGATCAATTCCGTGCGTGAGTTCCAGGAATACTGATGCATCAGCTTGGCATTGGCTTTGCGGGCTTCTGTTATTTTGACGGCCGTTTCGGCCTTTTTGACCAGCTGATCTTGCGCCAGGATAAAATGCGGCGTGGCAAGGAGAATCAGGCCTGCCGCCAGAATATTTAGGATCCTCATAACGGTTTTCCTTTCTGCAATATTCAAGATTTTAACTGCCTACTGTTTGCGGGTCTGCCAGGTGCCGTGGTCGAAAGGTGGTACAGTGAATTTATACGTCCCGCTCAACGCTTCGCCGTCAGCGGAAAATTTCCCTGAAATGGTCCCCTCGAGCGGAAGGAGGATTTGTCCCTGCAATTCGTTTGCCTTCATTTCTCCTCTGAAATTCAGGTATGAACCCTCCTCACCGAAATTGCCGAAAAACGGTTTGCCGCCGTCGGGCGAGCGATACAATTTGACCTCGACAGAACCTTCATTAGCGGTTCCATTGAAAGTGCCTTCGTACACCCCGACCAATACGGAGCCCTGGGGCACGCCTGTTATCGTCGCGGAGGCACAGCCAAACGCCGCGCAGGCGGCGCTTAATATAAGCATCAACAGCCAAAAGTTTTGTTTCATGGTATTCGGTCCTTTTACCCACAGCTACTGCCTGCCGCCGGCTTTCGCCCCGGCTTCCATGAGTTGCGGTGGTGAAGTCGCGGACCGCCCCGGACAATACCGGAGCGGCCCGCGCGGTTCGCAACCCAAACGGCGTCAGTTTTCGCGCTCCTGTGCAGGCCTATTGCGGCCCGGCCTGCACGTGACGCAGCGGCGTGCCATCGAGCGCTTCGGCCTCTGCCTTCTCGAGCGTCTTGATGTCCTCGGGCGTCAGCTTGGGACGATCGACCTTGATCGTCAGCTGGTTGAGTTTGGCCGTCAGCGGGAACGGCGGTGTGTAGTCCGCGTCATTCACGCCGGTGAGCGTGTCGGAGCCGATGTCGAAGCTCTCGTCCCATTGCAGGATCATGGGCAGCGTACGCTTCACCTCGATGGTCTGCGCTGCCTGGCCGTCCACTTTGAGCGTGCCGGTGCCGGAACGGCCGAGGCCGCTGAGGTTGTTGAAGGCGAGAGTGCCCACGCCGAGGCCTTCATATTTGAAGTCAAACTCCAGCGTGTGCCTGCCGGGCGTGAGGGCCTCCGGGCCCTCCCACTTGATGCGCTTGAGGTCGACCAGGTTCCACAGGAACACCGGCTTGCCCTTGAGCAGGTAGAAGCCGTAGCCGGCGAAGCGCCCGCCCGAGGTCAGGATCATGCCCTCGGCGCCACCTTCGGGGACCGTGATGTCCGCCGTGATGGTGTACGAACTATCGAGCAGGAAGGGCGAATCGCCCTGCGGGAGTCCCACCATCGGCCGGGTGTAGACGAACTCCGTGCGGCCGGCGGTGATGTTCGGGCGCGGGGCGACGATCCGCCCCGCCACCGAGGCATCCAGCGGGAAGACCTGGTATTTCTTCGCTTCCGCGACGAACTTCTCGCGCAGCTCCGCTACTTTCTCCGGATGCTGGGCGGCGATGTCGTTGGCCTGGCTGAAGTCCTTGGTCAGGTCGTAGAGCTGGAACACCTGGTTGTTCAGGGGGTCGGGGTTCGCCACACCGAAGGCCTGCCAAGGCGCGCGGTTGACTTTGGTGCTCAGCAGCCAGCCGTCGTCATAGAGCGCCCACTGGCCCATCATCTCGAAGTACTGGGTCTTGTGGCGCGAGGGCACCTTTGCGTTGGCGGCGTCGAAGGTGTAGAGGAAGCTGGTGCCCTCGATGGGTGCCTGTTTGATGCCGTCGACCGCCTCAGGCGCGGGGATGCCGGTGGCCTCGAGGATTGTCGGCACGACGTCGATCACGTGGATGAACTGCTCGCGCAAAGCTCCCTTGTCCTTGATGCGCGCCGGCCAGGAAACCACCATGTTCTGGTTGATGCCGCCGAGCCTGGAAGCGTTCTGCTTGAACCAGTCGAACGGCGTGTCGAAGGCCCACGACCATCCGGCGGACATGTGGTTGTAAGTCTGCTCCGTGCCCCAGACGTCATACCACTTCATCTGCACGTCGACAGGCAGCTCGCTCAGGCCATTGAAGAACGCCACTTCATTGGGCGTGCCCAGCGGCCCGCCCTCGGCGCTGGTGCCGTTGTCGCCGTTGATGTAGATGATCAGCGTGTTGTCGAGCCTGCCCAGGTCCTCAAAGGCCTGGATCACGCGGCCGATCTCGTGGTCGTTGTAGGCGGCATAGGCGGCGAAGACCTCCACCTGACGGATGAAGAGCTTCTTCGCCTCGGCGCTGAGCTGGTCCCACGGCTTCAGGAGGTTATCGGGCCAGGGCGTCAGCTTCGAATCCTTGTCGATCACGCCGAGACGCATCTGGTTCTCGAAGATGCGCTCGCGCAGCTTGTTGTAGCCATCGTCGAAGAGATGCATCGCGTGGATCTTGTCCACCCACTCCTGGGTCGGGTGATGCGGCGCGTGGGTGGCGCCGGGCGCATACTTGATGAAGATCGGCTTGCTGGGGTCCGTCTGGTGGATGCGCGTGATGTAGTCGATCGCATCGTCCGCCATGCCGGTGATAAGGTTCCAGCCGGGTTTGCCCTTGAACGGATAGATCTGGGTGGTGTTGCGGAACAGGTTCGGCTGCCACTGGTTGGCGTCGCCGCCGACAAAGCCGTAGAAATACTCGAAGCCCAAGCCGGTGGGCCACTGGTCGAAGGGCCCGACCTGGCTGGCGGCGAAAGCCGGGGTGTTGTGATCCTTGCCGAACCAGGCAGTGGAATAGCCATTGTCGAGCAGGATGCGGCCAATGGTGGCCTTGTCCCTGTCAATGATGCTGTTGTAGCCCGGGAAACCCGTGGACTGCTCGGAGATCACGCCGAAGCCGGCCGAGTGGTGGTTGCGCCCGGTAATCAGCGCCGCCCGCGTCGGCGAGCACAGCGCGGTGGAGAACACGCGGTTGTAGCGCAGACCCTCGTTTGCGATGCGGTCCATGGTCGGCGTCGGGATCACCCCGCCGAAGGTGCTGGGCACGCCGAAGCCGGCATCGTCGGTGATGATCAGCAGCACGTTGGGTGCGCTCTTCGGCGGCACCACGCGCGGCGCCCACCACGCTTTCGACTGCAGGGCATCGTTCTTAATCTCGCCGCCGAATTTCGGGTCGGGCGGCGGGAGTTGTTTGCCGCTGATGGTGGTGGTGGCGCCAGGCGAACCCAACTCACCGGTAACTTCCTGCGCCAGGGCCGGCAAGGCGGCCAATACAACCGCAATCAGAATAGCGGCGACCGCCATTGTTGTTGATCGGTTATGATTTTTCATGTCATGCTCCTTTCGTTTTATTCTGGTTGCTTACTTCAGACCCTCCAGGCTCTGCTGGACAATTTTCATGAGTTCTAAAGAAACGACTTCTTCTTCACTGCGTCCGGCGGGATCCAGCCCTGGTCCACGAAGAAATTTCCCAGATCCATCGCGATCTTGTCCGCCAGGCGTTTGGCATCCGACTCCACCGTGGCGGAGGTCATTTCACTGGCCCCGGACAAAGTACCGCTCACCAGGGTTGAGGCCAGCAAATGGCCGGCGATGGCCCCGAGCCCCATCATCTCGCCCATGCCCGGCTTGTCGCCGCTCTTGGCAGTGCCTCGCAGGGTATCCACCTCCTTCTTACCCTCGGCGGTTATCTCGTACACCTGCACATTAGCCTGGACGCTGGTTCGGCCGGCGCCTAGCCCGATGGCGACGCGCTCGGTGCGGTTGCCCTCGTCGATGGACAGCAGCTGGCCCTTGATCAGGAGATCTTTTTCATTGCCGTGCGGATAGCCGAAGCCCCGCTCGGCCCAAAGCCCGTAGCTGCGGATCTTTTTGACCAACTCCTCCGCCAGGGCGTCGGCCACCTTGTGGCCCACCTTGATCTCTTCGGCGGTGCGCGACATGCCTTTGTGTTCCTGGTATTTCTGCATAATATCCGCGCTGAGACCGGTATCCAGCTTGACCTCCTCGGGCGACACGGCGAAGTCGTAGACCAGGATGAGGCTGGGCCTCGCCAGCTGAGCGACAGCCATGTTCTCTTGCTGTATGTTGGTCGGCGCGCAACCCGCAGCAACGGCCAGCACAAATAAAATTAAAAGTCCGAATTTGATTCTGCCTTTCATACTTTTTTCTCCTTTGTTTGAAACGGTTCAACTCATTTGATGTTATACACAGCGTCATATTAACGGGTTTGAATTCTGGCCTGTTCTATGGTTTCCACGCCGCCTGAATGCGTAATTTTGTCGAAGCGGATCTCCGGGGGCTCGGCGGCCATTTCGACCACCAGAAGAACCTTGTGGTATTTATCCGACCGCAGATGATGCTGCACGTCCTCTTCGCTCATCCAGAGTTCCTCGAGCATGATAGCGCGCGCGTCCTCAACGCCCCGGTAAATCCGACAGCTGACACAACCCGGTTCGAACTGGGTTTGTTCAATCATTGATCCCAGAATTTCCAAGACTTCGCTCTGTTTTTCAAGTGGTATCAGCATCCTGATGGTGGATCTTACCATTCTCATCTCTTTAGTGGTCTGTAGGTCGAGAGGATGTGCGCTAGCTGCCAGGGTCCCGAAATTGCCCGGAAGTTCACAGAAGTCATTGATAAAAATGGTAGAATGTCGCAGGCATCCCTTTTGATTGATAAAATTTTATTTGTTTCCAACACTAGAGCGAAATGCATGCCAGACCGATAGAAACAGTCTGACCGGCGGATAACATCCTTTATATATTGGATTTTTTTGAATTCACGGCAGGCGAACGCAAGGGGAATTAAAGTGGCTTTCTGCCGATATTTCGGCGCCTCGCCCTTATTTCGGCATCGTTTCAGGGTGCGAATGTAACTTAATATTTGGCTGATATGAAATAAAAAAAGAAAAATATGCGCAGCATAAAGTAGTTATAATAATCTAATCATCCCAACCAGGACCCGGCCTAAACGGATCGTCATGCTGAGCCTCATACCAGTAAGAGCGTTGCTCCGCCTTTTCTTCCCGCTGGTTTTGGAGCAGTTGTTCGTAGTTCCGGCGAGTTCCCTTATAATAGCATCGGCAGCCCGCCGCATCCGCCCAGAGGTAAACCTCCCGATCCTTGATCATAGCCCAAACAACCTTTTTCTGAGGGATGCGGCTGATGCGTTCGACCTTTGCCTGCGTGTCCGCCATCTTCAGCTTGAACCCGGCGGCTACGAGCGCTTCCTCGGCTTGCAAAGTTTTGTTCACAGGCGCCCCGGCACAGCCTGCAAGTGCCAAAAATATTCCCGGCGCCAGAATCACCAAAATTCGTATGTGATTGAGCCATTCCAATTGTTGCCCTCCTTTTAGCCGCTCCGGTTAAGGCCTTGCAAAGCTAAACCGGAAGCGAGTTTGAAGCTGATATAGCAACCCCCCAATAAAGTGTCAATCTGAAGATTTCTTCAGTCTTAAACCAGAAATTTTCAAAGTTCTGCAACAGCACTGGTCCATTTGGGAGGATTTAATTATCTCGCTTTAAGCCAGCCATATGGTTGATAACATTTTGATCATCCTGGCTTCATCTTGCGGTGAACTTGCAAGGTTATGGTTTCTTTTTCTCGAGCTGGTCCTGCACATCTTTCCGAAGATCACGTTGCCGATTTAATGGAGGGAGGAAAGGGGGGACGAGGGGGGACGTTCGTGCTGGCACAATAGCACCCATCTGTAAAGGACTTCTTGCACGGACGTCCCCTCTTCGCCGCCCTTTTTTGCGCTTGGCCCGGCTTTGAGGAGGTCAGGGCAGCAAGCCGACATTCTCAAGAGCCGTCCGGGCTGCTTCGGCGCTGAGCCGCTCGATGTGGGGCCTGACCTGCCGGATCACCTCCGGACTGAGAAACCGAAGGTCGCTCTTCCAGGGAAAATCCGGCAAGGATAATTGGCTGCAGGGCGCCTGCGCGTAGCTTGCCAGGGCCGCCGGCCGAGTCTGGAAAATCACGACAACGATGTTGGCATAGGGAGTTGCCGTGTTTTGGAAGGGCGAAAAAAGCTGGGAGAGTCCCGACAGAGCCTTGGCCCGGGTGTAGACCCCATAGCCTTTGGTGGCCACGGGATCTTTAGCGATCTTAAAGCAGGCAGCCTGCGGCCACCTGCCGGAGTCGTAGCTGCTCACGGAGATGATCAGATCCAGGCGGTTCTCTTCGGCGGTTTTGTTCATAAAAGCCTTGAGATCATCCCGCATCCACCCGGTAACGGCGTTGAGGATGCTATTTGACATCGACTGCTTCCAATCTTGCGGGGCAGTGCCCGCGACGGGTATAAACGCATAGTTGCCGCGGGCTCTCAAATCACTTTCGATTGTCCGGTTGAGGTAATCTGGGATGTCCCAATCCACCTTGTAGACTTTGGTAAAACTGTCGAAACGCAACGATCCAACATCCACGTGGGTCATATCAGGCTCCAACAAGTTGAGAATACCGATACGGGCCTCCGGCGGCAGCTGCAGTCGCACCGGTTGCGAACCCGCGCAACCCAGCATGCTCACCATCATCAGCAACAAAGCGGGGCGAAACATACGCATGTTATTTCTCCTAACGCAAAAGTGAGCGCTCATCCCGCAGAGCGGGAGGCCTCAGGAAGCTCCCACTAAGGGGGCGAGGACTACGCCTCTATTAATGTAAATTCGAAATCCGAAATCCGAAATTTTAAACCAATTTCAAAAGACAAAAATTCCCTACGGACGTCCCATGAGCTTTCCTAGGGTTGTGTCCCAGAAGTATCTATCATAAAATTGTATGTAATTTGACGATGAACATATTCATCTAGAACACGACTTTTATGGTAGCGGCGGGGTTTATCCCCGCCCAAATTAACAATGGCGCGGGTTTACGGGCGGGGATAAACCCCGCCCCTACAAAATAGAAGTAATTATAACTGGGAGATCGCGCATTGTGTTTTGAAAATTACTTCTGGGACATAACACTAGCTGCTCAATTCGCTTGCCAATTTCAGGATGCCATCCAGGTCAAAATCTTCAGACAGTTGAATGATGTTGTCACAAAAGGGTGTCAGTATATCGTTTTCAGACTTCAAGTCTTGGGCGATGGATGCTACCTGGATTACATCTCCCATTTCAGCAGCCGCTTTGATGCGATCGGCCGCCTCCTGAGCCAGCTCGAGGGGTAGGGTTGGCATTTCCTTTCCAGCAGGCTCGATGGTTTTCTTTTCAGCCACGGGGCCCAAGGGTTGAACCGCATCCAGGGCCTGCGCCAGCGCAATCTCCAGGTCTGTTAATTTCCGGCTCAGTTCCTTATCGGAGGCAGTCTCCCCGGCCGGCCCTTTGACGAGTTTTTCCATTGCCACTGCTGCCGCCTGAAGGTCGGCGGCTGCCAGATTGCCGGCCAACCCTTTCAGGTTGTGAACCAGGCTGTGAGCGCGATTAAAATCTTTGGCCGCCAATGCCTCACGAATTTCAGCGGCGGCGCTCCCGTAGTTGGCGCCGAAATCAAGCAGGAGCTTGCGGTAAAGACGTTTGTTGCCCATCAGACGTGCAAGACCGACCGCCAGATCGAAGCCCGGCAAAGATTGCGGCAGATCATTTTCCACCGGGTCTGGCTGAGCAGCCTGCGCAGGCGCATCACCTACGCGCGACTTTTGAACGACGCCCCGCCCTGCAACCGGCTTGATCCACTTCTGCAGGGTGGCAAACAGCTGGTCAGGATCGATGGGTTTGGTGACATGGCCGTTCATTCCGGCATCAATGCTTTTTTGTTCATCCCCGGCCATGGCATGGGCCGTCATAGCTATGATGGGAAGTTCTGAGGACTGAGGACCCGTCTTCGTCGGGGTAAGTGAGGGACTACGCCGCGGCGAGCTGAGGACTGAGTGCTGCGCGCTGATTTCCGGACTCTCTTCCCTGATTTCTGCCTGCCCCGTGGAATTCTGGGAAGCAGACTCGCCGTGGCGAGATTCCACCGGGGTCTTCTGTCCCCCGTCAGCTGCTTTCAGCTTTGAGCTTTCAGCTTTGAGCTGCAACTCGCGTATTTTGCGAGTTGCCGTGTATCCGTCCATCACCGGCATCTGCACATCCATGAGCACCGCGTCATAATTGTTTTTCGTTACCGCGTCGACGGCCTCCTGTCCGTTGTTGACCACGGTGACGATCAGACCCGCACCTTCAAGTATCTCCTTGGCCACCTGCTGGTTGATTTCATTATCCTCTACCAACAGCACGCGGGCCCCCTGAATATTTGCCAAAGCCTTGGCTCCCTGTTTTTTTCCTTGCGCGACCCGCGAGATCTCGGGCGCCGCTTCTCCAAAGGTTTGCATGATCAAGTCAAACAGTGTCGAGGGGCTGACCGGTTTGAGGAGAAAACCCTCCAGCCCGATCTCTTGCGTATGCTGCATGACCTCTTCGCGGCCGTAGGCGGTCACCATAACGATGGCTGGAATTTTGCTTAAACCCCTGTGGTTTTTAATGCGCCGGGATGCCTCGATACCATCCATACCCGGCATCTGCCAATCCATAATGACCAGCTCAAAGGGTCGGCTCGCGGATGCTTTTTCCAGCTCCGTTAAACCCTCCTGACCGGAAGCCGCCGGGGTGACCTCAAATGTAAAAGATTCCAGCATTTCCTGCAAAATGCCTCTTGAGGTGGCATTGTCGTCCACCACCAAAACCTTCATACCCCGCAGATTCGCTGAGGGCTTAAAACGCGTTTTGGCCTTCTCTTTTCCCAGGCCGAAGTTGGCGGTGAAGCTGAAGGTGCTGCCCCGGCCGGGCTCACTTTCCACCCAGATTTCGCCGCCCATCATTTCGGCCAGCCGCTTGCTGATTGTCAGGCCCAACCCGGTGCCGCCGTATTTTCGCGTCGTAGAGGAATCTGCCTGCGCAAAAGGTTGAAAAAGCCTGGCCGCTTGCTCCGCCGTCATGCCGATGCCGGTATCCCGAACCGAAAATTTGAGAGTGACCTGCGAGTCGTCTTTTTTGATCAAGTCGGTCGAGACGACAATTTCTCCTGAATCCGTAAATTTGACGGCATTGTTGGATAAATTGATGAGAATCTGTCCCAGGCGCAGGGGGTCGCCGACAAGGGCCGTGGGAACGGATGGATCGGTATTAAAAAGCAGCTCCAGTTCCTTTTCCTGGGTTTTAATCCCAACCAGCGTGGAAATGTTGTCGAGGGTCTCCTCCAATTGGAAATCCACGGATTCCATGGTTAATTTGCCGGCTTCGATTTTTGAGAAATCCAGGATGTCGTTGATGATGCCTAAAAGGGCCTTGGCGGAAATATCGATCTTTTTGAGGTAGTCGTATTGCTTGGGAGAAAGATCTGTTTTCAGGGCCAAATGCGCCATTCCGATGACGGCATTCATGGGCGTGCGGATTTCATGGCTCATATTCGCCAGAAAATCACTCTTGGCTTTGGTGGCATCTTCAGCCTGATTTCTGGCCTCATCGAGATCCTCCATCATATTCAGCATGGCCAGGCGGGCATCGTTCAGTTCATCGACGCGATTCTGAAGGGCTTCGTTCGCTTGTTTGCGTTCCGTGAAGGAATCTTTTAATTGCTGCGTCATGCTGTTGAAAGCGGCTGAAAAATCCCCCATAAAATCTATTTCATGGCTGAAGTCACCCCTGGCGATCTGTTGGGTCGCCCAAGTCAAATGTCTTAAACTCGCCTGCAGGTTCTTAAGCGATTGCAGAATCAACAATTTGCCTTTGGGAGCCTCAAAGCTCAAATCCCCTCGGGATAAGGTGTACACCAGATCGGTGGTGCTGTTGTATTCGTTTATGAATTCGTTGATATAGTTTACCGCCTGCCTGATTTCATTGTCCGGGTAATCTTCGGGCAGCTCGATCAGGGGTGGCTTTTTACCTTTAAGAATCAGATAAAATGCTTCCGTTATCTTGTCTATTTCTGTTTCATTTACAGTCAGCATTTTCTTATCACTCAGCGGCGGACTTAGCTTCAAACCGGCAGACTCTGTCCCCGGAACACCAGCAGTCGACTTCCCTGGCGCTGAAGTTTTTGCCAGTGTACTCAGAAAGCAATCCGCTGATAAATCCCTCATCGTAGGTACAGATCGTTTCATCACTGGCGGGCAGTCCGGAGCAATCCAGATCTTCAGCGACGGTCAGGGTGAAGTCCAATTTGGCAAGATCGGCTTTTTCGATTCTTAAAATGCCGATTTTAAGGTTTTTAAGCAATTCCTGGAGTTCACCGACAAATTTGTTAAAATCATCTTTTTGGGTGATCAATTCTTTACAAAACTCATGGCCGGCATGCTTGCCGGCCTCATAAAATATTTTATCTGCGGTTTCGGCATCGTATTCCTTGATGAGCACATCCCTGAGGGTAAACTGCATCAGCCTGTAAACAGTCACATCCATGGTATGCCCGAGGTTGGGGCGACCCTCGCCGATATTGCCAATCATGCTCCAATCAAATTTCAGCTCTGCTCTTTCTTCTTTAAACATTTTATGTCCTCCTTATTTGACAATCTTATACTTTTTGTCCTGATTTAGTTGATATAGCAGTTCGTTAATCTCCTCTTTCAGTTGGATCATCTTTATTTCCCGTCCGATCGCTATCTTATTAAACCGCTCCAGTTCTTCAACATTACGCCTCAACTCCTCTTCCATGCGCTTGCGCTCGGTCATATCCCGCAGCGACTCGATAGCGCCGGCCAACTGACCGGCGGCGTCATATATCAGGCTGGCGTTCCCCGACAGGTGCAGGCCTCCATCGCCCAGATCCGGGTGATACGATTCGGAAACCAGTTTTTCGCCGACTTTTTTGATCGACAGATATTTTTTCTCATATTCGGGGTTCCATTCTCGAACCAGATCGATTAAGATGGGTCGTCTTTCACCGTAAAACGGCAGGGCATATTCATAATTGCCCTTGCCCACCATGTCCGCAGCAGCAACGCCGGTCAGATTTTCCATGGCCTGATTCCAGGTGACCACCTTGCCTTCGCCGTCAATTACCCAGGTGGGGTCCGGCAGGAAGTTAATGATCTGGGCCAGACGCTGTTCAGAATTTTTGACGATCTCCTCAGCCTTTTTCT